>SAMEA3663248__coassemble_516_pt1 | contig 13961 bp, 16 predicted proteins | sample SAMEA3663248__metabat2_low_PE_036 | metagenome-assembled genome bin SAMEA3663248 (sample SAMEA3663248) | pig gut metagenome | biome: pig gut; feature: pig-associated habitat; material: faeces | place: China | collected 2013 | reverse complement strand
GCCTCCCCTGTGTAAGGGGAGGTGGCTCCGCCGTAGGCGGAGACGGAGGGGTTGCCTTTCCAACCCAACGCAGCCGGAACGGCCAATCCCTCAGTCGCCTCCGGCTGACCACCACAGGCGTAAGTTCGGCTTAGCGAAATCACAGATTTCGAGCCTCACTTAAGCTCCCTTTGCACAAGGGAGCCTTTGAAGACTCTCAGTCTGCCTGTTTTTCGTGGCACATGGATCAAAACAGGCTCAGCTGCTCCTGCTTGTCCTCAAAGCGGCTCAAATATTCAAAAATCGCGTCGTTATCGTGCAGAATGCCCTTTTCCTCACAGACACGGTGAAATATTCCCGTGAGCCGGGGACTGTTGGGGCTTTCCAGTTCATAGGTGTTCCCGTAAGTTTGGATATAGCGTTCCTTCAGCCCGGGGAAGTGCCGGTCCAGCTGCCGGTAGAAATACTCCCGGTTCCCCTCCCGCAGGGTCAGGCCCATGCCGAAATTGATGACGCCCTTTACCCCGGCGCGGACGCAGTAATCCAATATACCCCGGAGATTTTCCTCCGTGTCGTTGATCCAGGGCAGGATGGGGCAGAGCCAGACCACTGTGGGGATCCCCGCGTCCCGGAGCACTTCCAGGGCGTGAAAACGCTCCGCCGTGGTGCTCACATTGGGCTCCAGCTTCCGGCACAGCCCCTCGTCAAAGGTGGTCAGGGTCATCTGTACCACGCATTTGGTGCTGTCGTTGATTGCTTTCAGCAGGTCAATATCCCGCAGCACCCGGGCGGACTTGGTGATGAGGGTGAAGCCGAAGCCGTAGCGATAGGCAAGCTCCAGGGCCTTTCGGGTATAGCCCAGCTCCTCCTCCAAAGGCATATAGGGGTCAGACATGGAGCCGGTGCCGATCATGCAGCGTTTCCGTTTGCCCTTCAGCGCCTTTTCCAGCAGCGCCGGGCCATTTTCCTTGACCTCAATGTCCTCAAAGGCGTGGGGCATGCTGTAGCACAGGCTCCTCGAGTCGCAGTAGATGCAGCCGTGCTGGCAGCCCCGGTACAGGTTCATCCCGTTATTGGCCGACAGTATTCTCTTGGCCTGAACATAGTGCATCCCATTCACCTCGTTTTCTCATTATATCACGGGGTATTTGCATTGAAAAGATTTTATGCTATACTGAAAACGGTGATGAAATGGATATTCAACTTTATTATACAGAAAAAGGCAGCGGCAAGCCCCTGATCCTGCTCCACGGCAACGGAGAGAGCGGGGAATATTTTGTCAATCAGATCGACTATTTCTCCAAACAGTACCGGGTGATCGCCGTGGACACCAGAGGCCACGGGCAGTCGCCCCGGGGAGAAGCGCCCTTCAGCATCCGGCAGTTTGCCGATGATCTGCGGGACTTTATGGACGAGCTGGGCCTGGAGAAGGCGGACATTCTGGGCTTTTCCGACGGGGGAAATATCGCTCTGGTCTTTGCCATCCGCTATATTGAGCGGGTGGACCGGCTGATCGTGGACGGGGCGAACCTGAATACCCGGGGTGTGAGGCCGCGTATGCAGCTGCCTATTGAACTGGGCTGGCGCATGGCACGCCGGGCCGCGAAAAAGAGCGAGGACGCGAGGAAAAACGCGGAAATGATGAACCTGATGGTCAACGATCCCAACATCCCCGAGGAGGAACTGAAAAAAATCACCGTGCCCACCCTGGTCATGGCGGGCACAAAGGATATGATCAAGGACGCCCACACCCGCCGGATTGCCCAACTGCTGCCGGACGCGGAGTTAAAAATCATCGAGGGCGACCATTTTATCGCGGCGAAAAGACCGGAGGTGTTCAACGCCGCGGTGGAAGATTTCCTGAACAGACGGAGAAGCGAAGAAAAGTGAAAGCGGAAAACAAAGGCATACTGAAAAAAGCCTTTACCGCCACCCTGCCCATCATGGCGGGCTATCTGGTGCTGGGTCTGGGCTTCGGCATTATCCTCAAATCCAAAGGCTACGGCGCGATCTGGGCCTTTGCCATGAGCACGGTGATCTACGCCGGCTCCATGCAGTATCTGGCCATCGACCTGATCTGCGGCGGGGCGGGGCTGCTGACCACCGCCCTCACCACCCTGATGGTCAACGCAAGGCACCTGTTTTACGGCATATCCATGGTGGAAAAATACAAGAACGCGGGCAAGGCCAAGCCCTACCTGATCTACGCCCTGTCCGACGAGACCTACTCCCAGGTCTGTGTGGACATGGACATGGAGGAGGGGGAGCGGAACAAATACTGCCTTTTCGTCACGGCGCTGGACCAGTTTTACTGGGTGCTGGGCAGCGTGCTGGGCTCTCTTCTGGGCGCGGTCATCACCTTCAATACCGAGGGCATGGACTTTGCCCTGACCGCCCTGTTTGTCACGGTGTTCGTGGAGCAGTGGCTCAGCACCAAGGACCACGCCGCGGCCATGGTGGGCGTGGCGGCCTCCGTCATCTGTCTGGTGATCTTCGGCAGCGGCAGCTTCCTGATCCCCTCCATGGTGGCCATCACCCTGGCCCTGACCCTGATGCGGAAAAGACAGGAGGCGGTACAATGAGCCATGCCGCGCTGATCATCGCCGTTGCGGGAGCGGTGACGCTGCTGCTGCGTTTTCTGCCTTTCCTCATCTTCGGCGGAAAGCGGGAGACCCCGCCCTATATCGTCTATCTGGGGAAGGTATTGCCCTATGCGATCATGGGTATGTTGGTCATTTACTGTCTGAGGGGCATATCCTTTACTGCTCCGGCAAACTTTTTACCGGAGCTGATCGCCTGCGCCGTGGTGGTGCTGGCCCATGTCTGGAAGAGAAACACCCTGCTGAGCATCATCAGCGGGACGGTGTGTTATATGCTGCTGGTGCAGTTTGTATTCTGAGTTTGGAGGAACAACATGGAACTGAAGCTCGACAACACCAAAACCTATGCCATCGCCCTGGAAGGCGGCGGCGCAAAGGGCGCCTATGAGGTGGGCGTCTGGCAGGCGCTGGAGGAGGCGGGGATCAAATATAACGCCGTGTCCGGCACCTCTGTGGGCGCGCTCAACGGCGCAATGATGGTCATGCGGGATATGGAAGGGGCTGTAAGGGCCTGGAAGGATATCCGCCTTTCCGACGTGATCGACCTGGAGGGGGACCAGGAGGAGAACCTGCACAAGGTCTTAAACGGTGAGGTGGACCTGCACGATATTCAGGAGCTGATCCCCCAGGCCCTGGACGTCATCCGCAACCGGGGTCTGGACGTGGCACCCCTGCGCGCTTGGGTCCACGAGGTGGCGGATGAGAAGAAGATAAAAGAATCCGATGTGGAGTTTTTCGTCTCCACCGTCTCCCTGACGGACAAAAAGGGTCTGGAGGTGAAGGTGAACGACCTGCCCGAGGACGAGATCTGCGACATGCTGCTGGCCAGCGCCTACCACCCCAGCTTCCGTCTGGAAAAGCTGGGCGGCAAATACTATGCCGACGGCGGCTTTGTGGATACCCTGCCCCTGCATGTGCTGGTGGAGAACGGCTACAAGGACATCATCGCCGTGCGCATCCCCGGCCACGGGATCGAGCGGCGCTTCCGCATCCCGGAGGATGTGAACATCACCCTCATCAGCACCAACTCCGATCTGGGCGGCGTGCTGAACTTTGATGCGGAGCAGTCCCGGCGCAACATGCTCATCGGTTATCTGGACGCCAAGCGGGTGCTCTACGGCCTGTACGGAGAAAAGTATTACATTGAGCGCACGATGAGCGACCGGGAGGCCCTGCTCCAGCTCATTGACCGGGCGGACGAGGGCGCCAATCTCCGCCGTCTGTGCGAGCGGGAGCTGCCCCGGATAGCCCGCCGCCTGAATGTTTTCGGCGGGGACTATTATGAGCTGTTCATCGCTGCACTGGAGCGGGAGGCCGAGGCCCTGGGCATAGAAAACCAGCGCATTCTGACCGACAGAGAGCTGCTTGAACAGGTGGAAGAGGCCAAGGCGGCAGAATGAGAAATATTGATTATTCAGACTGCTTTAATGGCTTCACCCTGCGGCCTGCCCGGCCGGAGGACGCAGCGGCCTATTATGAGCAGAATTTTGCCCCGCTGGACCCGGAGGTGGCAAGGCTCACCGGCTGCAAAAGCGCCTTTTCCCGCCAGGAGGTGACGGACTTTTTCCTGAGCAGCATAGAAGCGGAAGACTGCTGCCTTTTCCTCATCACCGACCCGGAGGGCGGCGTCATCGGCGAGAGCGTGATCAACGAGATCGACAGGGAGAGAAAATGCGCCAATTTCCGCATTGCCTTTTTCCACGCGGAGCGCTGCGGCAGGGGACTCGGCACCTGGGCCACCTGCGCCACCCGGGACTTTGCCTTTGAACGGCTGGGTCTGCACCGGCTGGAGCTGGATGTGTTCTCCTTCAATCCCCGGGCGGAGCGGGTGTATGAGAAGGCGGGCTTTCGCCGGGAGGGCGTACTGCGGGACGCGGTGCTGTCCAACGGCAGCTACGCCGACGATATCCTGATGGCCATCCTTGAGGATGAATGGCGGGAGATCAAAAAGAAAGAATTATAAAATCAGCGCCCGGAGGGTGGGTGTCTGTAAAATAGTTAAGGAACAGCTTTAGCTTTTTATGGAATCTGTCAGACGGGGTTGGCAACAACGAAAAGAGCGATGCCCGGTTTACTGACTGAGCATCGCTTTTTTCACTATTGCTTTGATGAAACAGGCTGCTTTTAAAAATGAGAGGGTGGCTCTGACGTTTTGCTTGACTGCACTGTACAGCAAGAAACGCCGCGACTACACGAGGTTCACGATAAAGAAGCAAAGTCGAAAGTGTTTGTGTTAGTATAAATTCTACCCCAAAATAGAATTTAATTATATTAAGGTCTATATTGACAAACATAAAATCTAATGCTATATTATGGACAGAGGTGATCGTATGGCAAAACTGATTTCAAAATGTCCCGGATGTGGGGGCTCTCTAATGATTTCTACGCTGCAATGTTCTTGCTGTGGGATGGAATTAAAATACAATTTTGAACTGAGTCCATTTGACCAACTGAATTCTGAACAAAACGCAATGCTTCTCTCTTTTTTGAAACACAGAGGAAACTTGAAGGAGGTACAATCTGAGTTGAATATCTCATACCCCACCGCAAAAAAGAAACTGGATGAATTGCTGACTGCTCTGAACCTGAGTGACGCATCCCATAAAGAGGCGAGAAAAGAAATAGATATAAGCGGTTTGGAAGTCGATTGCTCCAGCAGGCGCGCATCGGAAATCATTAAAGCAAAACTGAAGGATCATGGCGGTCATGTTACCGTGTATACCGCAAGAGGACTTCCTTGTGAAATATATGCTGAAGCCGACGGAAAAACATTTACGAGTGATAAATTGCCGATTAGCCCTCCCTATGAATACGATGTATTTAATGTCATTGTTGACATTCTTCTGAAGCAAGGCGGACACGCACGAAAAGGGAATGGCAGAAATTATAAACTCGGGGAGGCTGGCTGCGAAGAAAACACCGTTGTAGGCGCAATCGCAAAAAGCCGGGGGCGCAAAGCTGGGGATTCTGTATATGATCCTGTTTTTGTCCTGGCTGCAATTTTGGAGTGGGCTGGAATAGCGGAAAATGGCAGAGGCGAATTGATACTCACCTCTGAATATAGAAAATCGGTATGATTCGTTTCTTGTTTTATGTATTTATAGGCTTTTGGTACGACTTGCTATTTAAGAATAAGTACTAAAATTGTAGAGGATGAAGATGGCAAAAAGAATATGCTCATGCGGGGATTTATCTGTCTACGACCGTCCGGTCAAATCCTGGCGCTGACTTTTTGCGTCAATTTTGTTTTAAAAGCTCTTTTCCCTGCTTGCCGCTAATCTCGTCCGCGCTCAGTTCCAGCATAAACATGCGAGGAATGCCTTCGGCAATCTTGTTGTCCAGCACTTCTCCCTGCAGGGGATTATATTTTGCTGCCAGCAGGCGCAGAGCCGGGACCATCTCCGCCTCATCCTCAATAATACGCAGCCGGCCGGACACGATCACACTGCGGTAGGCGGTGGTATATTTTTCCGCAATCACATGGTCCGCCGCCACCACACAGAAGGAGGCCTTCGGACAGACTCTTGCCGCCGATAATTTACGTCCGGCTCTGGCACAGTGAAAATAGAGCATCCCTTCGTGGTAAACATAGCTCAATGGCACAGCGTAGGGCTCTTCCCCGTCCCACAGGGCCAGCACGCCGGAGCTGCCCTTTTCCAGTATGGCAAGGCTCTCCTCCGGGGACAGCCGCTGCTTTGCCCGTCTCATTTCGTGCTTCATCGGTTTCCCTCCCTGTCGTTCAGCCCAGCTTATCGCCGTTTTTCACCGGCTTGTCCGGTCTGATCAGCACCACGCCGCCCTCGCTGTAGGTGCCCAGGACCAGGATCTCCGAAAAGAAATTGGCGATCTGCCGGGGCGGGAAGTTCACTACGGCCAAAACCTGTTTGCCCACAAGCTCCTCCGGGCGGTAATGGTCGGTGATCTGGGCGGAGGAACGCTTGATCCCCAGCTCCTCACCCATGTCCACCTCCAGCTGATAGGCGGGTTTCCGGGCCTTTTCAAAATTCTTCGCGCTGACAATGGTGCCCACGCGGATATCCAGCTTCAGAAAATCATCAAAGTTTGCCATCAATTTTCTCTCCTTTTCACAGTCTGTTTTTCCGGCAGTTCGCTGACAATGGCGGCGCCCAGGATCAGCACCGCGCCGATCAGACCGAACAGGCCCAGCTTCTCACCCAAAATCAGCGCTGACAAGAGTACGGCCACCACCGGGTCGATATAGCTTAAAATGGCCAGCGTTTGCGACTTCAGATCCTCCATGGAGCCGAAGTACAGATAGTAGGCAAAGCCGGTGTGTACCACGCCTACCACCAGCAGCATCAGCGCGGAAAAAGCGCTGAGGGATATGCCCTGAAAGCTGCCGCTGAGCAGGTTGTAGGGCAGCAGTACCAGGGCAGATATGGCCAGCTGCATGATGGTGCGGTCAAAGGCGGAGATGTCCTTCAGCTTCTTGTTCAGCATGACGATGGCGGCATAGAGCACCGCCGCGCCCAGGGCCAGCAGCACGCCCCGGATCTCCGAGAGGGAGGGAATACCCTTTTCCGCCACGCCGGAGACAAACACCATGCCCGCAAGGGCGGTGAAAACGCAGAGGAGCTTGCGCAGCGTCATCCGCTCCCGCAGCAGGAAGGGCGACGCCGCCACAATGAAAATGGGGGCAGTGTAGTAGCACAAGGTGGCCGTGGCCACGGTGGTAAAGCGGTATGACTCAAAAAGAAGGATCCAGTTTACCCCCAAAAGCACGCCCAGAACGCAGAGCAGCGGCAGATTCCGCCGGATGGCCGGGCCGGAAAGCCGCTTTTTCTGCGCCAGCATCACCAGCAGCAGAAAAGGCGCGCCCAGAAGCCCTCTCACCATGGCAATCAGGGAGGAGGGCAGGGGAATATAACGCACGAATACGCCGATGGTACCGTAAATAAACATCGACAGAATAACTTTGGCCCTGGCGGCGGCCTGCTTGTCCACGGAAATCACCTCAACACTTTTCATATACTACCACCCCGAATTCCAGCCAGGTGTCCAGCGCCTGGGCCTGCCGGGCCTTGGCCTGGTCTGCCGCGCTGGTTTTGTAATAATAGGGGGTCATCTGGAACAGGGCCATGATCTCCTCGCTGTCAGACAGGTGGATGGGGTAGCGGATCTCCCGCCGGTCGATGATGCGAAAGCCCTCTTCCTCCATGTCCGTCACCGGGTTTTCGTAGGGCTTGTCGTAGATCAGCTTTTTCAGCTCCCACAGATGCCGGGCCAGGGGATAAGCGCGGATCAGCTTGCCGCCGGGACAGAGTACCCGGCGAAACTCCCCGCCCATAAAGGGGGAGAAGATGTTCAGAATCAGGCCCATGCTCCCGTCAGGCAGGGGCAGCGCGGCGGAGCTGGCCGCCGCAAGGCGCAGCTCCTTTGAGCGCCTGGCGGCCTGGATCAGGGCGTCCTTGGAGATGTCCACCCCGATGACCACCGGCTCTTTCCCGGCCCGGCGCAGCCGGTCCAGAACGTCGCAGCTATATTTCCCCTCGCCGCAGCCCGCGTCCAGCACCCGGACGCCCTTTGCCGAATATTCGTCGGCAAAGTCCGCGATCAGGTCAGACAGATTGTCGTAATGTCCCCGGCTGAAAAGGGCCGTCCGGGCGCGGACCATCAGCTTGTCGTCCCCGTGGCGCTTGCCCTTGCCGGAGCTGGGCAATAGGTTTACATAGCCACTTTTCGCGATGTCAAAGCTATGGCCTTTCCCGCAGGCATAGGTCTTTTCGTTTTTCAGAAGCGCCCCGCCGCAGACGGGGCAGATAAAATCATTCATTGTCGCATCTCCGTTTTTGATGCAGACATTGTACCACGGAGAAGCGATAAAAAACAGAGGCTTTTTTGTTGTGGTTTGGACGCCGCTGTGCTACAATGTGCCCATATTGAAGAAAAGGACGAACTTTTATGAAAGCTGAGAGAGGATTTCCCCGTTTCATCATCACCCCGAAAGGCACCAGATGGGTGGAGCAGGGACACCCGTGGATCTACGCGGACGAGGTGATCCGGGAGGAGGGAGCCTGCGAAAACGGCGCTCTGGCCGACGCGGTCAGCGAGAAGGGCAAGTATCTGGGCACCGGCTTTGTCAGCCGGGAGAGCAAGATCCGCCTGCGGCTCCTGTCCCGCAACGCAAACGACCGTTTTGATGAGGCCTTCTGGAAGCGCCGGATCAAATACGCCTGGGACTACCGCAAAACGGTCATGGGGGAGGACATCTCCTGCTGCCGGGTCATTTTCGGCGAAGCGGACAGCTTCCCCGGCCTGACCGTGGACCGCTTTTCTGACATTTTAGTGACCCAGACCCTGTCCGTGGGCATGGAAAAAATCAAGCCCATGCTGTTTCCGCTGCTGGTGCAGGTGCTCCGGGAGGACGGGCAGGAGATTCGCGGCATATACGAGAGAAACGACGTGGCCATCCGCGCCCTGGAGGGCATGGAGCAGAACAAGGGCTGGTTCCCCCTTGCCGGGGAGACGCCCCCGGACAGCACCATCACGGAGATCTGCGAAAACGGCATTGTTTACCGCGTGGACGTGGAAAACGGGCAGAAGACCGGCTTTTTCCTGGACCAGAAGTATAACCGCCTGGCGGTGGCCCGGCTTGCCAAAGGCCGCCGGGTGCTGGACTGCTTCACCCACACCGGCTCCTTTGCTCTGAACGCCGCCAAAGGCGGGGCGGAGCATGTGACGGCGGTGGATGTGTCCGCCTCCGCCATCGAGATGGCCAGGGAAAACGCCAGGCGAAACGGCCTGGAAGAGAAAATGGACTTTATCACCGCCGACGTGTTCGACCTGCTGCCAGAGCTTGCCGCCAAAGGCAAGGCGCCCTATGATTTCATTATTCTTGACCCGCCGGCCTTCACCAAGTCCCGAAAGACCGTGAACAGTGCCGAGCGGGGCTATAAGGAAATAAACCTGCGGGCCCTGAAGCTGCTGCCCCGGGGCGGCTATTTCGCCACCGCCTCCTGCAGCCACTTTATGCCCTCGGAGCTGTTTGTGAAAATGCTCCGCTCCGCCGCCCTGGACGCGGGGGTGGAGCTGCGCCAGATCGAAGCCCGCCAGCAGGCCCCCGACCACCCCATCCTCTGGAACGTGCCGGAGACGGATTATCTGAAGTTCTATATCTTCCAGGTGGTGTAAATGAGCGCGCGTGTTTATCTGCAGTCCTTCCGCCTGCCCGGCCGGGGAGAGGAGGAGAGCTTCCTGTGGCAGATCAAGCGGACCTGTTACCCTGACCGCTATCCTTTCAATGTGTTCCGATACCGGGAGATGCCTGAGTTTACATTTGAACCGGTCACCATTTTCTGCGGAGGCAATGGCAGCGGGAAAAGTACGATTCTGAATGTGCTGGGAGAAAAGCTGAAGCTGAAACGGGGTACAAGCGGAAACCGCAGCCCCTTTTTTGAAGACTATGTGCGCCTCTGCCGCTGCGAGCTGTCGCCCGGCTGTGCCTCCGGGCCGCCTGCCGGGAGCCGGGTCATCACTAGCGACGATGTGTTCGACTATCTTTTGAACCTGCGCTGCCTGAACGAGGGTATTGACAACAAGCGCGAAGCGCTTTTGCAGGAGTATACGGATTACCGGTATTCCGAGTACCGGCTCCAATCATTGGACGATTATGAGGAGCTGAGAAAACATGTGGACGCTGCCCGCTGCAGCGGCTCAGGCTATGTGAAGAGAAACCTGATGGACAATGTGCCCCAGCATTCCAATGGGGAGAGCGCCCTGCGCTTTTTCGCGGAGACCATCGACGAGAACGCGCTCTACCTCCTGGATGAGCCGGAAAACAGCCTCTCCGCCCAAAAGCAGCTGGAGCTGCGGGATATGCTGCATAACGCCGCCCGCTTTTACGGCTGCCAGTTTGTGATCGCCACTCATTCGCCCTTTCTGCTGTCGCTGCCCCATGCGGCCATCTACGACCTGGACGCGGAAGTCCCCTGCCGCCGGAAGTGGACCGAACTGGAGAGCGTGCGCAGCTACCGGGACTTTTTCCGGGAGCATGAAAAGGAGTTTCAATAAGATTCATAAACCGGAAACGGAGGGAGAAAACTCCCTCCGTTTCCGGTTTATACGACAGCTGAAAGCTGGGAAAAGACAGCCGGAAGTTATTTATCTGCGACTTTTGGGCGCGGTCAGGCGGTAGCTGTCCTGGACAAGGCGGCGGATCTCCTCGTCGCTCATGCTGCCGTCCAGAATAATGCTGACCCAGTGGAGCTTGTTCATGTGGTAGGCCGGCACCACCGCCTCAAAGCTGCTGCGCCAGAAGTCGCCCCAGGAGGGCTCCGCCTTCACGTTCATCCACATGCAGCCCTGATGGTGGTAAATGGCCGCGAACATCTTTTTGTTGCTCCCGTGGCGCATGACGGTCCAGTTCCCGTCGTCAAAGGGATAGTCCTCGTAAACCCCCGGCAGCTCCATGCACAGGCGTATGGCCTCTTCCCGTGTGGTCATATCCTTCCCCCCACAACCGTTTTTCCCGATTATATCACCCGGGAAATGGCTTGAAAAGGGCCAATGGGGCCGGACAGCGGGCCAGACCGGAAATTTCAACGTCGATTTTGCATAATTATTAGTTGAAACCTGGGATTAATTGAGTTATTATATCGTCATATGAGAAAAGGAAGTGAAGGATTTGCATTTTAATGTAAACAGCCCCGTCCTGTTTCTGCTGGCGGGGATCATTATTGCCGCGGTGCTGGCCCAGTCGGTGTTCTTCCTGGTGAAGGCCTGGCGGCGGGGCAGGGCCATCGGCATGAGCAGCGCAAAGCTCAAGCGCATCGCGGTGACGGCGGCGGTATTTACTATCGCCCCGGCGGTGGCCATCGTCATCAGCGTCATCACCCTGGCCAAGGACCTGGGTGTGGCCCTGCCCTGGCTGCGGCTGAGTGTGGTGGGCTCCCTGTCCTATGAGACCATCGCCGCCACCAACGCGGAGAGCGCCATGGGCCTGACCTTCGGGCAGGTCAGCGCCCTCACCGCCTCCCAGTATGTGACCATCGCCTGCGTCATGACCGTGAGCATCATGGTGGGCATCTGGCTGGTGCCGGTGGTGGGCAAGAAGCTGCAAAACGGCATGATCTCCCTGGAAAACCGGGACAAGAAGTGGAGCGACATTTTCTCCTCCTCCATGTTCATCGGCATGATCTCCGCTTTTGTGGGATATGTGTTCTGCGATTTCTCCGGCGTGTTCCAGGGCGACATGAGCGGGCTGATCCCTGTGCTGGTGATGCTGGTGTCCGCGCTGGTCATGTGCCTGGCGGGCCTGCTGGTCAAGGTCCTGAAATGGCGCTGGATCTCGGACTATGCCCTGCCCATCAGCCTGATCGCCGGTATGGCCAGCGCCATACCCATTACGGCCTGGCTGGCTTAAGGAGGTGCGTAAAATGAAAACAAAGCTTTCCTATATGGAATCCGTCCACCGGGCGGGCCGGATCTGGAACCTGTCGGTGATGGCAATGCTGTTTCTGTTCCCCATCGGCGTGGGACTGATCTACCAGGCCATGCCCGACTGGCACGGCTTTCTGATGGGCATTATCGCCACTGCCCCCATGTACTGGGCCGTGGCCGTCATCGAGACCTTTACCTATGTGCCCATGCTGGGCGCCGGAGGCTCCTACCTGTCCTTTGTCACCGGCAATATCTCCAACCTGAAGCTGCCCGTGGCCCTGAACGCCCTGGAGCAGGCGGAGGTCAACATCAACTCCGAGGAGGGGGAGATCGTCTCCACCATTGCCATCGCTGTGTCCAGTATCGTCACCACCCTGATCATCATTCTGGGCGTCTTGCTCATCACGCCGCTGACGCCGGTACTGAACGCACCGGTGCTGGCCCCCGCCTTTGCCCAGATTTTGCCCGCCCTCTTCGGCGGCCTGGGCGTGGTGTTTATCTCAAAGAACTGGAAGATCGCTGTGGCCCCGGTGCTGCTGATGCTGGTGCTGTTCATCTTCGTCCCCGCGCTGAACGCGGGCACGGTGGGCATCATGGTGCCGGTGGGCGTGCTGTTCACCCTTGGGGTGTCCCGCATCCTGTATAAAAAGAATCTGTTGTGAGGAGCGAGGAATATGATCGTTTTGCTTATACTGTTGTGCCTTGTGGCTCTGCTGCTGGCGGTGATTTTGCTGCGCACCCTGGCCTTCAAGCCCAAAGCGGAGGAGAGCACAGCCTTTGAGGAGATGGATTTTGACGCCGACGCCGCGGTGAAGGCCCTGGCCGAGCTGGTAAAGTGCCGCACCGTTTCCAACGCGGACAAGAGTCTGGAGGATGACCGGGAGTTTGAAAAGCTGATCGCCCTGGTGCCGGAGCTGTACCCCAATGTGGCAAAAACCTGCCCCATGCTGCGTTTGGAGGACCGGGCCCTGCTCTTCACCTGGAAGGGCAAGGGCGAAGGGGAGCCCGCCGTGCTGATGGCCCACTACGACGTGGTGCCGGTGGAGGAGGAAAACTGGGAAGTGCCGCCCTTCGAGGCCGTCATCAAAGATGGGGCCATGTGGGGCCGGGGCACGCTGGATACGAAAGTGACCTTCAACGGCATCCTGTCCGCGGCGGAGAACCTGATCCGTCAGGGCTTTACCCCGGAAAACGACATTTACTTTGCCTTCTCCGGCGGCGAAGAGGTCAACGGCAAGGGCGCTGTCAACATCGTCAACTGGTTTACGGAGAAGGGCGTCAAGCCGGCGCTGGTGCTGGACGAGGGCGGCGCCGTGGTGGAAAATGTGTTCCCCGGCGTGAAGGAGCCCTGCGGGCTGATCGGCATCGCGGAGAAGGGTATGCTGAATCTGGAATATAGCATTTCCAGCGGCGGCGGCCACGCCTCCGCTCCCGCGCCCCACACCCCCGTGGGTAAGCTCTCCCTGGCCTGCACCAAGGTGGAGGCCCACCCCTTCAAGGCCCACTTTACCAAGCCCGTGCTGGAGATGTTCGACATTCTGGGCCGCCGGTCCAGCTTCCTCTACCGGATGATTTTTGCCAACCTCTGGTGCTTCGGCGGGCTGCTGGACCTGATCTGTAAAAAAAGCGGAGGCGAGCTGAACGCCCTGGTGCGCACCACCGTGGCCTTTACCCAGATGAGCGGCAGCAAGGCGGCCAATGTGATCCCGCCCTCAGCCTCCATGGTGTCCAACATGCGCCTGAACCCGGAGGACTCGGTGGAGTCCGCCGTGGAATATATCCGGGGCGTCATCGGCGACAGCGACATCAAGCTCACCGTGGGCGACCACATGGAGCCCAGTCCCATCTCCCGCACCGACTGCGAGGGCTGGAAGCGGGTGGCCTCCGCCGTGGCCGGCACCTGGAAGGGCTGCGTGGTGGCCCCCTACCTGATGGTCCAGTGCTCTGACAGCCGCCATTACCGGGACCTGTCCGACCGGGTGT
>SAMEA3663248__coassemble_510_pt1 | contig 14063 bp, 12 predicted proteins | sample SAMEA3663248__metabat2_low_PE_036 | metagenome-assembled genome bin SAMEA3663248 (sample SAMEA3663248) | pig gut metagenome | biome: pig gut; feature: pig-associated habitat; material: faeces | place: China | collected 2013 | reverse complement strand
CGGCAATATCTGCCGCAGTCCTATGGCGGAATTTGTGATGAAAAATATCGTGAGCACGGCGGGGATGGGGGACGAGTTTGTCATAGCGTCCGCCGCTACCAGCAGCGAGGAGCTGGGCAATCCGGTATATCCGCCTGCGGCAAAGAAGCTGGCCGAGCACGGCATCGGCTGCGCCGGAAAAACCGCCCGGCGGATGCGCCCGGAGGACTACCGGAACTTCGACATGCTCATCGGCATGGACGAGGAAAACCTGCGCAATATGCGCCGCCTGTTCGGCGGCGATCCGGACCGGAAGCTCCATTTGCTGCTGGAGTTTGCGGGCCGGCCCGGCGAGGCCGTGGCGGACCCCTGGTACACCCGGGATTTTGAGGCCACCTGGCGGGATGTGGAGGCCGGCTGTCTGGGGCTTTTTGCCCTGCTGGCCGAGCCGGTGGAACTGGACTTCTCCCGCTGCACCGAAAAGCAGGAGCTTTTCCGCGAGATGCGGGAGAAAATGGACTGGCAGAAATGGTACGGCAGCAACCTGGACGCGCTGTGGGACGTGCTCACCGGTCTGCCTCACAAGGGCAAGCATTTTATCATCCGCCTGCCCGACGCGGAGAGCGACATTGCCTCCTACGCCGACAGTATCTGTGATATTTTCCGGGAGGCGGGAGTTTCTTTCGAAACGGTAAAATAAGTATTGCCAAACCTGTATAAGCCTGTTATAATAACCAATGTAATTTTTTAAGAAAGGAGTCGCCAAAATGTCCATCACTACCATGAATCTTGTGAACAACAACTTGATAAACAGGCGGCTCTCCATGTGATTTTTCACGGATAGGTATGTTATCATGCCCGGGAGAACTGCTCTTCCGGGCATTTTTGCGCGCAAATTTCCCGGTACAGGAGCATTGTAAACGCTGAAGGAGAGCCAAAAATCAGGCCTGGGACACGCTTCAACCGCCGGTTGAGCCTTTGTCCCGGCTGTTCAACGGCTGCGTTATGGCTTTTTCCCCGCTGTGTCGTTAAAATGGCGGCAGCAGGAAAAGGAACGCGGAAAAAGGAGAATCCATGAAGAAAATTTTTGCTTACTTAAAACCCTACCGGGGCGGACTGATCCTGGGTATGCTGCTTATGGCCATATCCACGGTGTGCGAGCTGCTCCTGCCCGATATCATGAGCGACATTCTGAACACCGGCGTATACAACGCGGACCTGAGCTACATCTTCCGCTGCTGCGCAAAGATGCTGGTGGTGGCCCTGGTCAGCCTTGGCTCCGTGCTGGGCGGCTGGTACATCAGCTCCAAGGTGGTGGCCGGCTTCTGCGCCGATCTGCGGCAGGGCGTTTTCCGCAAGGTAAACACCATGCGCTTTGAGGATATCAGCCGCATGGGCAGCTCCGCCCTGCTGACCCGCTCCACCCACGATGTGGGCACCCTGTCCTGGGTGGCTTCCATACTGTCCGGCAGCATCATCACCATTCCGGTGCTGTTCATCGGCGGCGTGGTGCTGGCCCTGGGCAAGGACGCGGTGCTGTCGCTGGTGCTGCTGCTGTTTATCCCTCTGGTATTTGCCGCGGTGGTGAAAATCGGAAAGAAGATCGAGCCCCTGTGGGAGACCTCCGACAAATACATGGACAAGCAGAACGATATCGTCCGGGAGCGGCTACACGGCATCCGGGTCATCCGAGCCTTCAACAGCGAGCCCCGGGAGCACAAGCGCATTGAGGACGCCACCCAGGTCATGGCGGAAAACATCATCCGCGCCAACGTGAGCATGGGCGTTATCTCTCCCCTGTCCATTGCGCTGATGAATATGGCCGTGGTGCTGATCGTGTATCTGGGCGGCTTTCGCATGGAGCGGGGCATCAGCTCCGCCAGCGGCGGCGACATTTTCGCCGTGATCCAGTACATCACTCTCATTATGAACGGTGTGGTCATGGCGGCCTTTTCCATCGTCATGTACCCCCACGCCAAGGTGGCGGCCAAACGCATCGGCGAGGTGCTGGATGTGGAGTCCCCGGCGGAGCCGGAGGAAGAGGCGCTGCATTTTTCCGGGGATATCCGTCTGGAAAGCCTGAGCTTCGGCTACGAGGGCGCGGCGGAAAACGCGGTCAGCGAGATCAGCCTGCACATCCGGCCCGGCCAGCAGGTTGCCGTCATCGGCGGAACGGGCAGCGGCAAATCCACGCTGGTGCAGCTGCTGATGGGCTTTCGCCGTCCCTCCGTCGGACACATCTTTTTTGACGGGCGGGACAGCGTGAGCATCAGTCCCAAAACCATCCGTGAAAACATCAGCTGCGTGCTGCAAAAGGCTGCCATCTACTCCGGCAGCATACGCAAAAACATCGCCATGGGCAGACCCGGCGCCACCGATGAGGAGCTGCTGGCCGCGGCGGAGATCGCCCAGATGGGGGACTATCTGGCCTCCCTGCCGGAGGGGCTGGACCATGAGCTGACCCAGTCGGGCAAGAACCTGTCCGGCGGGCAGAAGCAGCGGATCTGCATTGCCCGGGCGGTTTTGAAAAACGCCCCCATCTACATTTTTGACGACAGCTTTTCCGCTCTGGATTTCCTCACGGAAGCCAGACTCCGCAAAGCGCTCTCAGAACGCACCGCGGGGAAAACCCGCATCGTCATCACCCAGCGGGTCAGCTCCGCCATGAGCTGCGACTGCATCTTCGTCATGGACAAGGGCCGCCTTGTGGACGCGGGCAGCCACCAGGAGCTGCTGGAGCGCTGTAAAATTTATCAGGAGATCTACGTTTCCCAGACGGGAGGTGAGCGCAGATGAAGAAAAAGGCCGAAAAAAAGACTCGGGAACAGCGCCGGGAGGACAAACAGGTGATCCTTCGCATCGTTCGGGAAGCCCGGCCGATCTACGGCTGGCTGGTATTGGCCAGTCTGATCAGCTGCGTCATCATCACCTGCGCAGTGATGTCCCCCAAAATTCTGGGCAGCTGCGTACAGCTTTTGTACGACTTCTGGGCCGGGACCTTTCAGGGCAGCAGCCTGACCCGGGCTTTGCTCCCCGGCTGCTGCGTGCTGGTGGCGGTCTATCTGCTGCAAAGCGGCATGAACTATCTGAAAATGTTCCTGCTGAACAACGTGGTCAGCCGCTATTTCACCTGCGCCCTGCGCATCCGTATATCGGACAAGATCAGCCGCCTGCCGGTGCGCTATATCGACAATACCCCGGCCGGACAGATTCTGGAGCGGATGAACGACGATGTATCCCATCTGGGCGGCTCCATCCACGATATTGTGGACACCCTGACAGTGGGCTTTTTGCAGATCATCACCCTGTCGGTGGTGATGCTGCTGGAGGACTGGCGGCTGGCTCTGATCGTGCTGATCTTCATGCCCCTGTCCATCTGGCTCTCCGCCCGCATCTCCTCTCTCAGCGAGAAGCACTTTGACGAGATGTTTGAGGAGAGCGGAAAGCTCTACTCCGTGGTGGAGGAGAGCTATGCCAACTACCAGACCAGCAAGGCCTATAACTTTGAGGCGGACACCATCCGCGCCCATCAGGAGGTCAACCAGCGGCAGCAGAAGGCGGAGACTACCGCCAACTTTTTAGGCGCCATGGTCCGTCCCTGCATCACCTTCACCAACGCCCTGGCCTACATCATTATCAACGTGGTGGGCGGCGTGCTTATCGTCAACTACGGCGTGTCCGTGGGCGTGGTGGTGACCATTGTGCTGTTTGCCAAGCAGTTTTCCGCCCCGTTGGAGCAGATCGCCCAGGGTCTCAGCACCATGCAGCGGACCAAGGCCGCGGCCAAGCGGGTGTTTTCGCTGCTGGACGAGCCGGAGGAGCAGCCCCTGACCGGGCATCTGCCGGAAAATATCCGGGGCGATGTTCGCTTTGAACATGTGGATTTTTCGTACAACAAAGAAACGCCCCTGATCCGCGATCTGAACATCGACGTGAAACAGGGGCAGAAGGTGGCCATCGTGGGCCCCACCGGTGCGGGAAAGACCACCATTGTCAATCTGCTTATGCGCTTTTACGACATCGACAGCGGCAAAATACGCATCGACGGGCAGGACATATCCGACGTCTCCCGGGATGAGCTGCGCGCACTTTTCGGTATGGTGCTCCAGGACACCTGGCTGTTCAGCGGCAGCATTGCCGACAACGTGGCCTACGGGCGGCCAGAGGCCAGCCGGGAGGAGATCATCAAGGCCTGTGACGAGGCCTATTGTGACCACTTTATCCGCACCCTGCCCCAGGGCTACGACACCCAGGTCAGCGAGGACACCGTGAGCATTTCCGGCGGTCAGAAGCAGCTTCTGACCATCGCCCGGGCCCTGCTGGCCGACCGGCGGCTGCTGATTCTGGACGAGGCCACCTCCAACGTGGACACCCGCACGGAGATCCTGATCCAGAAGGCCATGGACAAGCTGATGCGGGGCAAGACCTGCTTTGTCATCGCCCACCGTCTCTCCACCATCGTGGACGCGGACCTGATCCTGGTCCTGCGGGACGGGCAGATCGTGGAGACAGGCAAGCACCATGAGCTGCTGGACAAAAAGGGCTTTTATTATCAGCTCTATACCAGTCAGTACGCGATATAAAACCCCTAAGAAAATCGGGCCGCCCAGAAGGGCGGTCCTTATTATTCGTTGTTTGCTGATTTATGGTAGAGAATCTTTTCCTCCGGGGTCTCGGTTAAAAATCTGTACTGCACGCCCTCGGGATTTCCACAAAAATGATTTACGCTCCCTTATAATAACATTTTCCATTCTCCACAGCCTTCGCACAGATCCAACTCCCTGGAGATGACGTATCTTTCCGCCGGGTCATTTCTTTTATTTAATTTATTCCAGCACGCGAGACAAAATTCAGCCATTATTATTCTCACATCCATTTTACGAACAATCGTTGGTATATTCTCCATTCTAATCCCGCATACTGTGGTTGTCAAGAACGATTGTGGGTGAAAAAGATGAGAGAACTTTTGGCAAAGCGTTTGAAGCAGTGCAGAAAAGAGAAGGGCTTGACCCAGTGGGAAGTCGCGGTGTACTGCGATATTTCGGAAAAGGCATACCAGAATTATGAGCTGATGACGCGGGAGCCAAAACTGGAGATCCTTGCAAAAATCGCTGATCTGTTTGACGTCTCCCTGGACTACCTCATTGGCAGAACAGACGTAAAACAGGTCAACAGACCCTAACAAAGTCAAAACCCGGACAAATCATTGTCCGGGTTTGACTTTGCTTTTATTCTTCTTCCTCTATGGAGAACAGCTCCTTGGCGATGGCGTCCACCTTCTGACTCAGATCGTCGGGCGCTTTGGGCGCTTCCTCCGGGTACAGGCCACAGAGGAAATCCTGCCATTCTTCGTTCAGCGCCTCGATACAGGCCATGTGCTGCTCCTTCATGCGGGAGAAACAGGCCTCAACCCGCTCCACAGCGTAGTCCTCCCGCTGCTGCGCCTGGGCCAGAATCTCCTCTCTCTGCGCCCGGGCTTCCGCCACGATCTCCTCCGCCCGCGCCTGGGCGTCCATGATGATCTGCTGGGAGATGGTTTTAGCGGAAAGCAACGCGTCGCCAATCTCGTTTTTCTGGCCGTTGAGCAGGGAAAGCTGGCGCTGAAGCAGCGCGTTCTCTTCGCTGAGGGCCAGCGCCTGCTGGCGGATATCCTGCAATACGGTCTCCACCTTGTTGGCGTTATAATATTTTTTCTTCACCACGTCGATGTGGATCGCGTCGAAATACTCCTTGTCCAGTGCCATAACGGGCCTCCTGTTCCGGGAAAAAACGTTCCTGTAGGTGGATTATACCAGAAAAGAGAGAACTTATCAACAGGGGAATATTTCCCTGGCCGCGAAAGGATCCTTTTGCCATTTTTCCGGTTTTCCTGTAAAATAGACGTACACCATACGGAAAAGAGGGAGCAGCATGACGCAAACGGACAGAATGCCCTTGGAAGTGGAGAGCAGTGTACGGCGTTACCTCTCTTACGGTTGGGGCAACAGCATTATCATCAGCCTGGTGCGGCGGCGTTTCGGGGCGCGGATCAGCTCCCGCTGCCTGAACAACATGCGCAAAGGGCTGCCGTGTACACCCAAATGCCGGGAAAACTGTGTATTCCGGAGTTCTGGGTAAAAACGGGAGGGTCTTCACCCTCCCGTTTTTCGTTTACTTTTATTCACAGAGCCTGCAGGCGGTCCGGGCCGCCACAGCGGCGTTATTCAGCACCAGCTTGATGTTGCTCTCCAGGCTGTCGCCGCCGGTGAGCTCCACCACCCGGGCCAGCAGGAAGGGCGTGGTCTCCTTGCCGTGAACGCCCTGTTCCACGCTCTCCTTGAGGGCCTGTTCGATGGCGGCGTCAATGACGGCCTTGTCCATGGCATATTCCTCGGGGATGGGGTTGGTGACCAGCATACCGCCCTTGTAGCCCAGATCCCGCTGTGCGCGGAACATGGCGGCCAGCTCCTCGGGGCTGTCCACCCGGTAGTCCACGCCAAAGCCGCTCTTCCGGGTGTAGAAGGCGGGCAGCTCCTCGGTGCCGTAGCCGATGACGGGCACGCCGTGGGTCTCCAGATACTCCAGAGTCAGGCCCAGGTCCAGAATGGACTTGGCTCCGGCGCAGACCACCATCACCGGCGTCTGGGCCAGCTCCTCCAGGTCGGCGGAGATGTCCATGGTGGTCTCCGCACCCCGGTGTACGCCGCCGATACCGCCGGTGGCAAAGACCTGGATCCCGGCCATATGGGCGATAATCATGGTGGTGGTGACGGTGGTCGCGCCGTCCGCGCCCCGGGCCACCAGGGCCGGCAGGTCACGGCGGCTGGCTTTCGCCACATTGCGTCCGGCTTTGCCCAGATACTCAATCTCCTCATGGCTCAGACCTGCCTTCAGCCGGCCGCCGATGACGGCGATGGTGGCGGGAACAGCGCCGTTTTTGCGAATGGTGTCTTCCACCAGCAGGGCGGTCTCCACATTTTTTGGGTAGGGCATGCCGTGGGAGATGATGGTGCTCTCCAGCGCGACAACGGGCCTGCCCTGTTCAAGGGCCTCCTTCACCTCGGGAGAGATGTCAAGATACTTGTTCATACGAACCTCCTGTGTTTGATAGCATGGATATTGTATGCGATATTTGTGGAAAGTCAAGTCGACAAATATAAATAATGTAAAAATACCGGAGATGCGGGCAAGCCGTATCTCCGGTATCTATGCATGTAAGGCTCAGCGGGAGCCTTTATCGTAAGGTATACCCTCGGCCTTGGGGGCCCGGGACTTCTTGGACGTAAAGGCCAGCACGACAAGGGAGATGATATAGGGCAGCATATTGTAAACAGTACTGGGGATGTTCAGCGCGGTCAGGAAGCTGAAGCCGGTATAGACATTGGACAGGGCGCGGAACATACCGAAGAGCAGCGCCGCCAGGGCAATTCGGGTGGGCTTCCACTGGCCGAAGATCATGACTGCCAGCGCCAGGAAGCCAAAGCCAGCCACACCGTTTTCAAACTTCCACTCGGACACACCGGCCAGAATGTAGCAGATGCCGCCCAGGCCGCCCAGAACGCCGGAGATGAGCACACCGGCCCAACGCATTTTATACACGTTGATACCCACGGAGTCCGCCGCCTGGGGATGCTCACCGCAGGCCATAAGACGGAGACCAAACTTGGTCTTATAAAGGGCAACATAGGCAAAGATCAGGGCCAGGACCGCAATGACCATGAACCAGTTGAACTCAAAGCTACCGATATTCAGAAGGAAAGCTTTCTTCTGGCTGATGTACTGGATGGTTGCGGAGACGTTGTCCGGATTCTCGGCGGTATTGATTGCCTTGACAATGACCGTGGCAGCAGCCACGCCCAGCAGGTTCATGGCTGTACCCACGATGGTCTGATCTGCCTTGAAATTGATACAGGCCACGGCCAGCAGGCAGGAGAAGAATACGCCTACAAGGACAGCGCCGATCAGCGTGGCAAAAATCATGACCACAGCGGGAGTTCCTGCCGGCATGTACTTCATGACCAGCGCGCCGCCCAGAGCGCCCATAACCATAATGCCCTCAAGTCCGATGTTGATTACACCGGAATGCTCGGAAAAGCAGCCGCCCAACGCGACCAGAAGCAGAACAGAGGCGAAAATCAGGGTATACTGGATAAGAAGCAGCATTATTTCTGACCTCCTTCCTCAGTCTCGGCTCGGGCAAGCTTCTCGGCTTTTTTGGCTTCACGCCGGTCTATGGCGGAGTTCATAAAGTACTTGAAGAAGGCCACGAAGCCGCAGAGGTAGATAATGATTGAAGAGATAAGGTCGGATATCTGTGCGCAGTACATGCTCTTGTCCACATACGCGCCGCCGTTGGTAATATGCTGGATAAAGTACGAAGAGAAGATGGTGCCGATGGGGTTCAGACCGCCCAGGAAGGCGGCGGCAATACCGTTGAAGCCCATGCCGGGGACACTGGACTGACTGCACTGCCACTGCTCAAAGCCGGTCAGGTACAGCAGCGCCGCACCCAGACCTGCCAGTGCGCCGGAGATCATCATGGTGAGGATGATATTCCGCTTTTCATTCATACCGCAGTATTTGGCTGCGTTTTTGTTGTTGCCGGTGGCGCGGAGCTCATAACCGAACTTGGTCTTATCCAGAATGACCCAGATGATAATGGTGACAACCACGGCCAGAGGCAGAGCGATGGTCACATACGGGTTGTTGCTGAAAAGCTTGCCCAGACCCAGATCCGGCAGAATTGCGTCAGGGTTGGTGCTGGAGAGGCTGAACGTGTAAGGGCTGGTGCTCTCCTTTACCCGGGACAGCAGCATGTTCACGCTGTAAAGGCTGATCCAGTTGAGCATGATGCAGGAGATGACCTCGTTGACATTGCAGTAGGACTTCAGCAGGCCGGAGATGGCGCCCAGCAGCGCGCCTGCCAGCATTGCGGCAATCAGGCACACATACCAGGGCATATGCAGAGCCAGCGCCAGATACAGGCTGGCGCCCACGCCAACCACATACTGGCCGGCGGCGCCGATATTGAACAGGCCCACCTTATAGGCAAAGAGCACGGACAGGCCACACATCAGCAGCGGTGCGGTCTTAACCAGCGTACTGCCGAAATATTTGACCACGGCGGCCTTGCTGGGATAATAGAAGAAGTTTTTTACGACGGTGACGATGGCCTCCCAGGCCCCGGCAGGGTTAATGAACAGCAGAACGATATAGCCGATCAGCAGGCCCGCCAGTATGCACAGCAGAGAAGCCAGCAGGGACTGGACCGCCTGGTTTTTCAGGATCTTTTTCATTGGGCGGCCTCCTTCCTCTTCGCGCCGGCCATGTACAGACCAAGCTCTTCCACGGTGGTGGTTTTCGGGTCTAACTCGCCTACGATCTCGCCCTCGTACATCACAAGGATGCGGTCGGAAAGGCTCATGACCTCGTCCAGCTCCAGGGAGACCAGAAGCACTGCGCCTCCGGCGTCCCGCTGGGCCACCAGCTGTTTATGGATATACTCAATGGCGCCTACATCCAGGCCACGGGTAGGCTGAACGGCCACCAGAAGCTTGGGATCCTTGTCCAGCTCACGGGCTACAATAGCTTTTTGCTGGTTGCCGCCGGACATACTGCGGGCCACCGTGATGGGGCCCTGGCCGGAACGCACGTCGTATTGGTCGATCAATTTCTCGGCGTACTTACGAATCTGCGGCCGTTTCAGGAAGCCGGCCTTGTTGGTGAACTCCGGCTCAAAGTAGCGCTGGAGCACCATGTTGTATTCAAGGGGGTAATCCAGAACCAGGCCGTGCTTATGCCGGTCCTCGGGAATATGGCTCATGCCCATGACAGAGCGGCTGCGGATGGGCGCTTTGGTGATATCTTGTCCGCAGAGCGTGAGCTTTCCGGCTTTCAGCGGCTCCAGCCCGGTAATGCCGTAGACAAGCTCGGTCTGGCCGTTGCCGTCGATACCGGCGATGCACAGGATCTCGCCGGCGTGAACCTGGAAGCTGACGTCTTTCACCGCATTGTTGCTGTGTACTTTAGAGGCTACCGTGATGCCTTCCACATCCAGCACCACCTCGCCGGGCTTTGCCTCGTCTTTGGCGACCACAAATTCCACGTCGCGGCCTACCATCATGCGGCTCAGCTCCTCCTTGCTGGTCTTTGCGGTCTCCACTGTGCCTATGTACTTGCCTTTGCGAAGGACCGTTACCCGATCGGAGACTTCCATGATCTCATTGAGCTTATGGGAGATAAAGAGAATGCTCTTTCCCTCGGCGGAGAGGTTTTTCATGATCTGCATCAGCTCGTCGATCTCCTGTGGGGTCAGAACGGCGGTAGGCTCGTCGAAAATGAGGATCTCATTGTCGCGGTACAGCATTTTGAGGATCTCGGTACGCTGCTGCATACCCACGGTGATATCCTCGATCAGGGCATCCGGATCCACATGCAGTCCATACCGCTCCGACAGGGCAAGAACCTTTTCCCGGGCCTCCTGCTTCTGCAAAAATCCGTGCTTGTTGGGCTCCACGCCCAAAATGATGTTGTCCAGCACGGTAAAGCACTCCACCAGCTTGAAATGCTGGTGCACCATGCCTATGCCAAGGTCGTTGGCGTCGTTGGGGTTTTTGATCTGGACCTCCCGGCCGTCCTTTTTAATGACGCCCTCCTCCGCCTGATAAAGGCCGAAAAGCACACTCATCAGGGTGGACTTGCCCGCGCCGTTTTCACCCAGCAGGGCATGAATTTCGCCTTTTTTCAGCTGCAGGGTGATATCGTCATTGGCGATGATACCGGGAAATTTTTTGGTAATGTGAAGCATCTCAATTGCATATGGATTCTCCAACCGTACCGACCTCCCTCTAAAACAATAGTTAATATTTATATTACACCATTTATCGCCGGATTACAAACAATTTTCACGCTGTTCGGAAGATTTTTCGTGGGGATCGGGCCAAGGGTTTCTGAGCGCAAAAAAGGACAGGCCAAAAGGCCTGTCCTTCAAGGCGTCGACATCGTTCGACGCCTTGAAAACTTATTCAGGCGTATTCGAAAATACGCCTGAATAAGCATAGATTGAACGCCGAAAGGGAACTCCCGTCCCCTCTCTGCGCTCTCCCCATGCAACTCTATACACTGCCGATAGCTTTGTCTACAGTCTGAAGGACAGGCCAAAAGGCCTGTCCTTCTAAGTGCCTGGAATGAAATTACTTAATGTTGCCCTGGTAATCGACGGTCACGGTGGTGACTGCGGGCTCGGTCTCGGTGTCAGCGGAGACAGTGACATCGCCGGCAAACATAGCAGCAACGAGAGCCTTGTAGTCATCCTGAGTGAAGCCGTCGGCCCACTGGGTAGACTCCATGGGGATCTGCACATAGTTGGCCTCGGGATCCTCGCCTACCAGACCCAGAGTGGAGACCTGACCAGCGTATGCTGCCCAGTTGTCGTTCAGGATCAGGTCAGAGAGAACGGTGTTGACGGTAGCAGCAAGACCCTTCATTGCGGAAGTAACGGTCATGCCCTCGCCGTAATCGCCGTCGATGATGGCAGCCTGGTCAACGTCAACGCCGATGACCTTGCCGTCAACCTTGGCAGCAGCCTCAGCTGCGGAGGAGAAGATGCCGCCGCCGCAAGCAAAGACGACCTCAGTGCCAGCTGCATACCAGGTATCCATAGCGGCGGTGATGTCAGCGTCGCCGTAGAACTGGTTGCCGTATGCGTAGTTGATGGAGACATCTGCGCCCAGCTCGGCAGCAGCGGCGTCAGCGCCCTGAACAAAGCCGTAGCCATAGCGGACAACAGCGGGAACGGCCATGCCGCCCAGGAAGCCCAGCTTGGTGTAGCCCAGCTTCACAGCTGCGTAACCGGCCATGTAGCCGCACAGCTCTTCCTGGTAAACAGCGCAGAACACGTTCTCGGGCAGGACGTAGTCGCCAAGGTCGCCCTGGGAAACGTCAAGAGCCACGAAGTAAACATCGGGGTACAGGTCAGCGACCTGGGTGACGGTCTCGCCGAAAGCGAAGCCAGGCATCACGATGACGTTGTAGCCATCGGCCACAGCGGCGTCGACCATAGCAACACGCTCAGCGGTGGAGTCGCCTGCGGGCTTGTAGTACTTGAACTCAACGGAGTTTGCCTCGCAGAATGCCTTGCAGGCCTCATAGGTGGTCTGGTTAAAGGACTGGTCGGTGATGTCGCCGTAGTCGGTGATCATTGCCACCTTGTACTCGGCTGCGACGGGCTCGGCGCTCTCCTCGGCAGGAGCGGCGCTCTCCTCAGCGGGAGCTGCGCTCTCCTCGGCAGGGGCTGCGGACTGGCCGCAGGCGCAGAGGGCAAAGACCATGCACAGAGCCATGACAAGTGCCAGAATCTTTTTCATGTTTTTTCCTCCATAATAATATTTTTTTGCACCAGAATTTCCGGCGTGCTTTTTCACGCCGCATGGGCATTATAGCATGTCCCTGCTTTACAAATCAAGAAGAATGTGCGCAAAAAATCAAAAACAGGCAAAGAAATTTACAGATTGGACATCTTGACGGCGGTGTCCAGCGCGATTTCCATCATTTGGGTGAAGGAGTTCTGCCTGTCCTCCGGAGAGAGGGCCTCGTCCCGGTACAGATGGTCGGAAACGGTGCACAGGCACAGGCCCCGCTTTCCGGCGTAAGCCGCGTTCATGTACAAAGCTGCAGCCTCCATCTCCACAGCCATAACGCCCATGCGCTTCCAGAGGTCGGAGTAGTTGGAGCCCTCGGCGTAATAGAAGTTGTCAGAGGAGAGGATGTTGCCCACCTTGATGTCCACGCCGTGCTCCCGGCCCGCTTCCACGGCGGCGGAGAGCAGCGCAAAGTCCGCAACGGGGGCAAAGGTCCCGGGCAGGCCAAACTGGTCGCCGTAGCTGGAATTGGTGCAGGCGCCCTGGCCGGCCACGATATCCATCAGCTTCAGCTCATCGCTCAGGGCGCCGGCGGAGCCGATGCGGATGATGTTGTCCACATCATAAAAGTTGAAAAGCTCCCAGCTGTATATGCCGATGGCCGGCATACCCATGCCGGAGGCCATAACGGTGACGGGGACGCCTTTCCAGGTGCCGGTGTGGCCCTGAACGCCGCGGACGTTATTCACCAGAACCGGGTCGGTAAGGAAATTTTCCGCAATGAATTTGGCGCGGAGGGGATCGCCGGGCATGAGCACGGTCTTTGCGATATCCTCTTTCTTCGCGGCAATATGGGGGGTGGGAACGGACATGGTATCAGCCTCCTGAAAAAATTTCTTTTTTCTATTATATTAGGAGAAAAAGCAAAAGTCAAATTGAAACGGGCCGATGGATATGATATACTAAGACGAAAAAACTAAAAAGTCAGGGGATTACAGGATATGAGCGATGTAATGGTAATCGGTATCGCCGGCGGCACCGGCAGCGGCAAAACCACCATCACCAAAAAGCTGATGCAGCGCTTCGGCAGCAATGTGTCGGTCATCTACCACGACAACTACTACAAGGCCCACCACGACATGCCCTTTGAGCAGCGCAGCAAGCTCAACTACGACCACCCCAACGCTTTTGACACGGACATGCTGGTGGAGGCCATCAAGGAACTGAAGCAGGGACGCGCCGTCACCTGCCCTGTGTACGATTACTCCATCCATGACCGCACGGACAAGACCATCACCATAAAGCCCACCAAGGTGATCGTGGTAGAGGGGATTCTGATCTTCCAGAGCCGGGAGCTCTGCCAGCAGATGGACATCAAGATCTATGTGGACACCGACGCGGACGTGCGTATTCTGCGCCGCATTACCCGGGATGTGCGGGACCGGGGCCGCAGTCTGGAGGGAGTCATCAACCAGTATCTCAGCACCGTAAAGCCCATGCACGAGCAGTTTGTGGAGCCCAGCAAGCGCAACGCGGACATCATCATCCCCGAGGGCGGCCACAACCAGGTGGCGCTGGACATGGTGATGGAACGGGTACGGGCACATCTGGAAAAAAACTGAAAGGAACTTCGCAGAAATGGCAAAGCTGTATTTTAAATATGGCGCCATGGGCTCCTCCAAATCCGCCCAGGCGCTGATCACCCAGTTCAACTATGAGGAGCTGGGCATGAGCGTGTGGCTCATC
>SAMEA3663248__coassemble_507_pt1 | contig 14079 bp, 15 predicted proteins | sample SAMEA3663248__metabat2_low_PE_036 | metagenome-assembled genome bin SAMEA3663248 (sample SAMEA3663248) | pig gut metagenome | biome: pig gut; feature: pig-associated habitat; material: faeces | place: China | collected 2013 | reverse complement strand
TCCTTATTTGGGCGAAGCGGGATTATTTGTCCTGTGCGCCCAGGGCTTTCAGCTTGTTCTGGCGGCGGTTGAGAACTTCTTCGCTCTGGGGCTTGATGTCCCCGGCTTTGGTGAGGGCCCATTTGGTTATCATGGGGCCGACCAGCTCATAGATCAGCACAGCGAAGAGCACGATGTTGCGGATCAGCGCGCCGTCACCGGGCAGTGTTGAGGCGGTGACGCACATGCCCAGGGCCACACCGGCCTGGGGCAGCAGGGTAATGCCCAGATAGTCCACCACGTTCTTGTCGCAGTGGACCAGTTTGGCCGATTCCCGTGCCCCCGCATACTTGCCCAGAGAGCGGGCGAGGATGTATACTATGCCTATCAGCACCGAGGAGGGCTTTGCGAATACGCCCAGCTCCAGCTCCGCGCCGGAGATGACGAAAAACAGCAGCAGCAGCGGGGAGGTCCAGCGGTCGGCATTTGCCATGACCTCGCCGGACAGGGGGCAGAGGTTGCAGAACACACAGCCCAGCATCATGCACACCAGCAGGGAAGAGAAGCCCACGGTGACAGGGCCGATTTTGAAGCTGACCATGGACAGCGCCACCGTCAGGAAAACAAAGCTGATGGTCAGATTCAGGCGGTTGGTGTTGGAGTTGAAAAGCTTTTCGATTTTGGTCAGGCAGAAGCCGGCCAGCGCGCCCAAAAGCAGGGAGCAGAGGATCTCCACAATGGGGTTTATAATGATGGTGACGATGTCCACCACGCCGCTGCTCAGCGCCCGGGCAATGCCGAAGCTGACGGCGAAGAGAACCAGACCTACCGCGTCGTCCAGGGCCACGATGGGCAGCAGCAGGTCGGTGAGAGGGCCTTTGGCCTTGTACTGGCGTACCACCATCAGCGTGGCGGCAGGGGCCGTGGCCGAGGCGATGGCGCCCAAGGTGATGGCCGCCGGTATGGACAGCACGTCGGGGCGGATATAGTGGAAGATCAGCAGGGCGATGTCCACCAGCAGCGTGGCGGCCACGGCCTGCAAGATGCCGATGACCAGGGCCTGCTTTCCGGTCTCCTTCAGCTGGGAGGCGCGAAATTCATTGCCGATGGAAAAGGCGATGAAGCCCAGGGCCACATCGGAGATCAGCCCCACGCCCTCCAGCTCCTCATAACTGGAAAAGCCGATACCGGGGATCTGCAGCGCGCCGATCACGCAGGGGCCGATGAGGACGCCCGCCACCAGATAGGCGGTCACATCGGGCAGGCGGGATTTTTTCAGCAGACGGGTCATCATCAGACCCGCGAACATGGCAATAGCCAGAGATAACAATGCAGTCATTTTTTCAAGCCTTCTTTCAAACCGCGCCATTATACGGCGATGCACAGGGAATTTCAAGCATCAAATTGCATAAATATAATGGACTGGAGCATACTATCAGGAACATGGAACGCTTTTTTGATTTTACCATCGGCCCGGAAGCGGCGGGCTTCGGCCAGTTTTCCGCTGCCCATGGCCTGTATCTGGCCGTGGCGGCTCTGAGCGCGCTTCTGCTCTGCCTTTTTTACCGGCATTTGGACGGAGAAAGGCGGCGACGGCTGCGTTTGGCGCTGGCCTCTTCGGCACTGGCCCTCCAGCTGCTGCGGGCAGTGCTGCTGATAATAAGCGGAAATTATACCATCGGACGGCTGCCCCTGCATCTGTGCGCAATGGCGGTGTATATCAGCTTTTTTCACGCCCTGCGGGGCGGCAGGCTCCTGGGGCAGTTTCTCTATGCCTTCTGCATGCCCGGCGCGGCGGCCGCGCTGCTTTTCCCGGATTGGAGCTATTACCCGGCTCTGCACTTTATGACGGTAAGTTCCTTTGTTCTGCATATTCTGGTTTTCTGTTATGTCCTGATGCAGGTCTCCGGCGGAGACATCCGGCCGGAGGGAAAGAGCCTGCCCCAGTGCCTGGGGATCATGCTGGCCATCGCGATCCCCGTTTATGTGTTCGACGTTTTGACCAATACCAATTACCTTTTTCTCAACTGGCCCTCGCCTGGTTCGCCGCTGGAGCTGTTCGCCTTTTTGGGCCGACCGGGCTATGTTCTGGGCTATCTTCCCCTGATCGCCGTCGTGTGGCTCATCCTGTACCTGCCTTTCATTTTAAAACATAAAAAAAGTACGGGCTGATGAAAATCAGCCCGCAAAACAGGGTTGTGGGATAAAGATATGAGCCGGGTCTTTTCAAAGAAAAGACCAATTGGATAAGCTGTGCTTAAAGAATACTCCTCTTTTGAAAATTTGTAAAGAGCGAAGGGACACTACTTTTGTCGAATGTATATTTTCCTATTTCGCGGTAACAATATAGGGGAAACCAATTGAGAGGAGACAGGTTCATGATAATGGATCGAATCGCTCTGACGCTGGCCATAATCGGCGGCATCAACTGGGGCAGCATTGGGCTGTTTCGCTTTGATATCGTAGCATGGCTGTTCGGCGGGCAGACCGCCACCGTCAGCCGGGTCGTCTACACGCTGGTTGGCCTTGCGGCTCTGTGGTGCATTTCGCTGCTGTTTCGCAGCGACACCGTTACCGACGACGGAGCATGATAAAATGATGAGAAGGATCAGTCCTTCTCATCATTTTTTATGCCTTTGTCGATCCGCAGCACAGGGGCGAGCCGCCCGGTGATGAGCAGCGCCAGAGAGATCTTCACCGCATCAGGCAGGATAAAGGGCAGCACGCACAGGCCCAGGGCGGCGGCCACGCTGATGGGGCCGTTTGCCCGGGAGTAGACCTCCACAAACCAGAAGGTGCCGAAGGCGTAGCAGACGATAAGCCCCAGGGCCATGGCGAGTATGCGGCAGAGCAGCTTCTTGCCGAAGAGCTTTTCAAAAAGCCAATAGACCAGCGCTGTGAACAGAAAGCCCACGATATACCCGCCGGTGGGGCCCATCAGATAGCCCACGCCGCCGTTGAAGTTGGAAAACACCGGCAGACCGATCAGCCCCATCAGAATGTAGATCAGCACGGCCACCGTGCCCCGGAATCCGCCCAGAAGGCCCACAGCGCAGAATACGCCGAAGGTCTGCATGGTGAAGGGCACCACCGAGGGGATGGAGATCCAGGAGCATACCGCGATCACGACCACCAGCAGGGCGATGTATGCCATATCTTTTGTGGTGAATTTTACCTTTTCTTTCTGCATATTTTATTCCTCCCAATTCAATTCGCCGCCAGATAAACGCACAGCCCCAGCTGAACCAGCACGATAAGCGGAAAGCCAACAATAAATTTCCAATGCTTTGTTTTATGCCGGAAAGCATACATACCAAGCCAGCCGCCCACAGCGCCGCCGATCAGCGCCAGGGCAAAGAGCCGGGCCTCGGGTACCCGCCGCTGTCCCTTCTTTGCCCGCCGCTTATCCGCGCCCATGGTCACGAACAGCAGCAGACTCATCAGCGTAAGCCATATATACAGTATACGCCTGGGGTCTGAAAGAAAAAAGTCCATTGTCATACTATTCTCCAATAAAACCATTTATTTTTTAGCGGTCAGAAATGCGCCAGCCTTCGTTGCTTTCCTTGCAAATATATCTCCATTATTCGCTGCGGAAAGCGCCTCGTCTGACACAATTCTGCCTCGCTAAAATTCTAAAGCGTTTTATCGCAGAATAGTATCAGCCTCTCTTTTTCCGCCCGCCGCCGGGGCGGGCGTTCTTTTTGGGCTTGGCCTTGGCCCAGCCGGTCTTCTTCCCGGCGGGCTTTTTCGGCGCAGGCGGAGCCTTCTTCTCCGGCGTTTTCTCTGCCTTTTTGCCTGCCGGTTTCCCGGCGGAGGCGTCCGGCCGCACCAGGCACTTGGGGCCGTAGCCGATCAAATCCTCCCGGCCGGCCTCCTTCAGCGCCTCGATCACCAGTTTGCGCTTGTCCGGCCGCTTCCACTGAAGCAGGGCCCGCTGCATGGCCTTTTCATGGTAGCTTTTGGCCACATAGACCGGCTTCATGGTGATGGGGTCAAGTCCGGTGTAGTACATGCAGGTGGAGATGGTGCCGGGGGTGGGGTAGAAATCCTGCACCTGCTCCGGCTGCCGCCCCTTGCTGTTGAGATACTCCGCCAGAGCCACCGCGTCCTGCAAAGTGCTGCCCGGGTGGGAGCTCATCAGATAGGGCACGATATACTGCTCCTTGCTGTACTTGTCGTTCAGGCGGCGGTACTGATCCATAAACTTCTCGTATACGCCGATATGGGGCTTGCCCATGTAGTCCAGCACCGAGTCGATGCAGTGCTCCGGCGCCACCTTCAGCTGGCCGGAGATGTGGTATTTCACCAGTTCGGCAAAAAACTCCTGGTTCTTGTCCTCCAGCATATAGTCGTAGCGGATGCCGCTGCGGACGAAGACCTTTTTCACCCCGGGGATATTCCGCAGCTTGCGCAGCAGGGCCAGATAGTCGGAATGGTCCGCGTCGATGTTGGGGCAGGGCGTGGGGGCCAGACAGCGCTTTTGGGCGCACATGCCATATTTTACTTGCTTTGCGCAGGAGGGGTGCCGGAAGTTGGCGGAAGGGCCGCCCACGTCGTTGATGTAGCCCTTGAAATCCGGGAATTTGGTCAGGGCCGTCACCTCCCGGATCACACTCTCGTGACTGCGGGAAGTGACCATCCGGCCCTGGTGGAAGGCCAGGGAACAGAAGTTGCAGCCCCCGAAGCAGCCCCGGTTGTGGATGACGGAGAACTTGACCTCCTCAATGGCGGGCACGCCGCCCATAGGCTCGTACATGGGGTGGTACTGCCTGGTATAGGGCAGCTCCGCCACAAAGTCCAGCTCCTCCGTGCTCAGGGGCATGGCAGGCGGGTTGACGATGAGATAACGGCTTCCGTGGGGCTGGATCAGGGCCTTGCCCCGGACCGGGTCGTGCTCTTCATACTCCACCCGGGTGGCGTCGGCGTAATCGGTCATGTTGCTGCTGACCGCCTCAAAGGAGGGCAGGGTCAGGCTGTCATAGGCACAGATTGAGGGGTCGCTGACCAGCACAGCTGTGCCCCGGATGTCCGTCAGGGAGCCAACCGGCTCCTTCTTTTTCAGCCGCCGGGCGATCTCCCGGGTGGCGTATTCCCCCATGCCGTAGACCAGGATATCCGCCCCGGCGTCTGCCAGGGCGCTGCGGCGCACCTTGTCGTCCCAGTAGTCATAGTGGGCAAAGCGGCGCAGGGAGGCCTCCAGCCCGCCGATGACAATGGGCAGGTCGGGAAAGGCTTCCCTCGCCCGGTTGGCGTACACGATCACCGCGTGGTCCGGGCGCAGCCCCGCCTTTTTGCCGGGGGAGTAGAAGTCCTCACTGCGGCGCTTTTTGGCGGCGGTGTAGTGGGCAACCATGGAGTCTAAGTTGCCGGAGCCGATCATTACGCCCAGGCGGGGCCGGCCCATGGCCCGGAAAGCGTCCGCCGAGTGCCAGTCCGGCTGGGCCAGCACCGCCACCCGGTAGCCCTCCGCCTCCAGCACCCGGCCGATCACCGCCGTGCCGAAGCTGGGGTGGTCCACATAGGCGTCGCCGGTGACCAGAAGAAAGTCGTACCACCACCAGCCGCGCTCCTCCATGTCCGCTTTGGACACGGGCAAAAATTCAAAAATCTCAGCCATAGCTTCGCTCCAAGTCTCCGTAATACCAGCCGGATACTCCGTCGTGCTTGACGAAAAAGCCTCTTGTGGTCTTTTCCACCAGACTCACCCTGTCGCCGGGGCGCAGGGGCAGAATATAGTCCGTACAGTCGTTGCAGTCGGTAAATTCCTCGCCGGTAAAAAGGTATTTTGTCAGAATGTCCATCTCGTACCCGGTGCGCACGTGGCGGCAGCGGGAAAACTCCGGACCCCGCTGCAGCACCTGCACCCGGCTGTCGCCCCAGCGGATGTAATAGGAGTTGGGGCCTTCCGCCTGCGCATCCAGCACAGTGCAGACCGGGAAGGGGTCATAGGCCACCCATGAGAAATCCTCACTGCCCTCGAAAGGAATAATAAGGGCATTCAGCTGCCCGTCGTCCTTCAGCACGCAGCCGCCGTCGATGCTGACGATGCGCTTATCCCGGTCGATGATGGGATTGGCGCAGACGATATTCTCGCCGTAGAGCATCACAGGGTAATGCCCCACGATGACCCATTTGTCAAAGTGGAAGTCCTGCTTCATGAAGGCGTCGAAACGGGTCAGTTCCCCTTCCAGGTGCTGGCGCAGGGGCTTGCCGGGGGTGACAGAGGCGTGGGCGAAGATATAGTGCTCCGTCTCAATGGCGTGGGGCAGCCGGGCCAGAAACGCCCACTCCGGCATAAAGCGGCGGAAAAGCTCCTTTTTGACCTGGCCGAAATCCTCCAGCGCAAAGGGGTCGATGCCGGAATCGTTGCACATGTCCCAGAGCAGGCCGCTTTTTTTCCACATCATGTAGCGCAGGGTCCTTTCGTCGTGGTCAGCATCCATTGTAAAGATGTTGATCCAGCTGTCGCAGTTGCCGCAGACGGTGTGGACGTTTCCCCGCCGGCTCAGCTCCATGATAGTCCGCAGGGTATTCAGACTTTCCGCGCCCTTCTCCAGAAAGTCGCCGTTGATGATCAGCTCGTCAGCATCGGAAAAGGCGGCTTTTTTCAAAAGCCCCTTGAGATAGGGCAGGTTTCCGTGGATATCGGACACCACCAATATCCGCCGCCCCTTTTCTATCCGCAGGGGCAGGATCCTGGCGGGAGAGTCAAACATGGCGGTGCTCCTCCAGTGATTTTTCCATCAGCAGCAGCCGGCCTGCGGCGTTGTCCTCCCAGGACAGTACCTGAAAACCGTTCCTTTTGTAAAATTCCACTGCCGGTTTATTGTCCTCCGCCACATGCAGCCGCAGGCCATGGCGGCCCAGACCGGTATAGTGGAAAACTGCCCGGCCGAGAAGCTGCACGCCGCAGCCCCGGCCGCGAAATTCCGGCGTCAGGTACAGCAGACTGATCCAGCCGTAGCCTGCATGAGCGCCCCGGGCCGTATCCAGATCCACCAGCCCGGCGGGCTGGTCCTTGTAATAGAGCTTTAAAACGGCGTTTGGATCTTTTTTGCTGTGTTCCCGGGCGCAGCGCAGGTAGGGCTCCGGGGTGAAATGATCCAGTGAGCCGTGGGCCGCTTTCCAGGCGTCGGCATAGCAGTCGGTGTAATAGGCAGAATCCTTTTCCCAATCCAGCGGCTCGGCCCGCAGCTCCGGCGTTTTGCTCCAGGGGGGAAGCTCCAGACAGTCCAGATGGCTGTGGTCGTTGACGTACTCCACAGTGAAGCGGCCGTCCTCATAGCGCAGCTTGCTGACGCCGGTGTTGGCGCAGAGGGGGATGTGCTCCGTGTCATCCAGACTGTACCCGGTCACCCGGGACAGCAGGCAGCGGATGGTGACGCCGTGGCTTACCACCGCGATCACCTTCCCGTCGTTCTCCCGGGCAATGCGCGCAAAGGCGGGGTAGGCCCGGTCCCGGACCTGGGAATAGGTCTCCGCCCCGTCCAGCTGCCAGTGCTCCTGGTCGGCGATGAAGCCCTGCATTTTCTCCGGCTGCGCATAGGCCACGTCCGCGAAAAATTTTGTCTCCCAGGGGCCTACGTTGATCTCCCGCAGCAGCGGCTCGGTCTGTATGGGGATGTTATGCCAGCGGCTGATAGCCGTGGCGGTCATCCGGGCGCGGTACAAATCGCTGGAATACAGCGCGTCAATATGTATGTTCTTAAAGCGCTCTGCCAGCAGGTCGATCTGCCGAAGACCCAGCTCGGTCACGCCGCCGTCCCAGTGGCCCTGCATCACACGGTAGAGATTTCCCTCCGCCTGCGTGTGCCGAATGAGATAAATTTCCGTCATATCTGCACCTCCGAATCTTGACCGCCGCCGTCGAATACAGTATAATGTAATATTAATAAGGGGAACGGAGCAAGTCATGCCAATTCAAGTCAAAGGTATTATAGCCTGATTTGCGCCAATTCACAAGTCTTTAATCACGGGAGAATGTGCGGCCACTGGCCGAAGGAAGCGGGGATAGGATATGGTAAGAGCGGCGGCTCTTGTTTCTGGAGACGGGTCAAAGCTCCAGGCGATACTGGACTCCATGTATTTCAAAGAGATACCGGATTTTGAGCTGGTGGCGGTGATCTCGCCCCAGAAGGACGCCTATGCCATGGCGCGAGCCCTAAACGCCGGGGTGCCGGCCTATGTGGTGGACCCGGAGCTGTTTCCCACCATGACCAGCCACAGTATGGCCGTTGCCAACAAGCTGCGGGATATGGATATCGAGCTTGTGATTCTGGCGGGCTACGACCTGCCCCTGGGCGTCATCCCTTACCAGTTCAAAAACCGCATTATCGGCACCTATCCTGCCATCTACCCCGCCTTTGAAAATGAGGAGGGGGATATCCACCGGGCCGTGCTGGAGCGGGGCGTAAAGGTCACGGGAGCCACCGCCTACTTTGCCGACGGCGACGGGCGCGTGGGCAGCATCATCCTGCAAAAAGCGGTGGACGTGCTGCCGGACGACGACCCGGAGTCTCTCCGCCGCCGGGTGATGGAGGAGGCGGAGTGGAAGCTTTTGTCCCAGGCCGTGGCCCTCTACTGCGGCGGCAAGCTCTCCGTCCACGGAAACCGCGTGGTCATCGCAAAATGAGCAAGTATTCCTGCTTTGCAAAATAAAAAACAGTCCGGAGCTTCATTTAGAAGCTCCGGACGATCTTTTATCCGAAAATATACGTGTGGATCAGCCGCAAGGTGGGGAGAAGCTGCTCCGGGGCGACCTGAACGGAGACCGCGCCCTCTTCCACACTGCCGCCAAGGACCATTACGCCCTCCTTTGCCAGCATCAGCACCAGGGCCGACAGGGTCCCCGCGTCCACGGCCCGGCCCACCAGCGTGACGGTGCTGTCGTGGATGTTCCGCGTCACCCCGGCGACCTCCGGCCGGGCCTCTTCCGGCAGAGCTTTCACCACGGAGCCGCCGGTGCCGGTGAGCGAGGACAAAAGCCGTATCTCCACGCCGTACTCCATGGCCAGCTCCACCGAGCGGGAGTGGAGCACCTGGGACCCGGCCCGGGCCAATCTCAGCATGTCGGTATAGTCAATGGCGGGCAGAAAGTCCGCGTTTTCCACCAGACGGGGGTCCGCAGTGTAAATGCCGTCCACATCGGTGTAGATCATGCAGCGGTCCGCCTCCATGGCGGCGGCCAGGGCCACTGCCGTGGTGTCGGAGCCGCCCCGGCCCAGCGTGCTTATGTCCCCCGCGCCGTCAAGGCCCTGAAAGCCGCTGACAACGGCAATGTGTCCCGCGTTCAGCGCCGAGCGCAGCCGTGCGGGCAGCATCAGGGCGATCCGCGCGTCCCCGTGCCCGCCGCAGGTGAACAAGCCCGCCTGCCAGCCGGTGAAGGAGCGGGCGCTCTGGCTCAGACTCTCCAGCATGATGGCCAGCAGCGCCGCCGACTGCTGTTCCCCGGTACTCAGCAAGGCGTCCAGCTCCCGGGGCGGAGGGGACGGGGATATCCTGTGGGCAAGTTCAAGCAGATCGTCCGTGGTGTCGCCCATGGCGGACACCACCGCTACGATATCGTGTCCTTCCCGCCGGGCGTCCAGACAAAGTTCCGCCGCCCGGCGCAGCTTTTCCAGGCTGGCAAGAGAGCTGCCGCCGAATTTCTGTATGATCAGCATGAGGATTCCTCCCATAATACTAATTCTTGATAAAAAGATTGAATCAGCAGCGAAGGGATATTGGTGCAAGACAAGGCAGAGGAGCGCCGCCATACTTTGTGTATGGCAAGTGACGATAACGCCGTATTGCGCCAATAGACCAAGCGGATATTAAAGATTTTTATCAAGAATTAGTATAAGGTATACAAATCACACCCCATTATATACGCCTCGCCCCGGCCGGGTTCCTGAGTAGAATAAAGCGGGACAAAAATGGACAGAACACTTGTAGTACATACTTGCGTTATAAAGGGGGGACGGTCATGCAGCAGAGGGCGGCGAAGTGCTTTGCGGCGCTGCTTTGGGGCGGCGTGCTGGTGGGCGGCATATGGCTGCTGGTGCGCTTTCTCCTGCCCTGGACCGCGCCGTTTATTGTGGCTTTTGCCGCGGCGGCGCTGATGGAGCCGGGGGTAAAGAGCCTGTGCCGCCGCGGGCTTCGCCGCAGCGTGGCGGCCATGATGATGAGCCTTGCGGTGCTCACCCTGGTCTCTGCTCTGGCGGTGTGGCTCAGCTACCGGGGCATTTCCGCCCTGACGGACTTCGCTGCCTGTGTGCCGGAGCTGGCAGACTCCCTGTCCAGACAGCTGGGAAAGCTGGAAAACCGGGTGTTTGCCTATGTGGCCACAGCGCCCGAGGAGGTCTCCCGTTACCTGAAGACCGCCCTTGACGCGGTGGCGGAGAGCCTTTACAGCATCCCCGCCGCCCTGTCCCAGTGGGTGCTGGATGTCCTTACCCGGGCGGCCCAGAGCAGCCCGGACTTCCTGCTTTTTGCCGTCACCGCCGGGATCGGCACCTATTTTATCTCTGCATCCTACCCGAAAACCCTGGCCTTTCTCTCCGCCCAGCTGCCGGACAGCCTCCGCCGCCGGGCGGAGGGACTGGGGCAGGATCTGAAAAGCAGCTTCGGCGGCTGGCTCCGCGCCCAGCTCATTTTGATGGCCATGACTTTTTTTGAGCTTTTGGCGGCTTTCCTGCTCCTGAAGGTAAAGGGCGCGGCCCTGATCGCCGCCCTCACCGCCTTTGTGGATGCCCTGCCGGTGTTCGGCACCGGCATCGTGCTGGTGCCCTGGGCGGTATACAGCTTCATTCTGGGGGACACAGCCCGGGGTGTCGGCCTTCTCATTTGCTGGGGTGTGGTGAATCTGGTGCGCAGCTGCGTTCAGGCAAAGCTCCTGGGCGACCAGATCGGCCTGGACCCCCTGCCCTCGCTGCTGGCCATGTATGTGGGCTGGCGGGTGTGGCGGGTCTGGGGGATGCTGCTTTTCCCCATCCTTTTCGTCACCCTGCGCCAGCTCAACGACCGGGGCGTCATCCATCTGTGGAAAAGCGCGTAACACAGCTACAAACAAAACAGAGGACAGCTTCCATATCAAACGAAGCTGTCCTCTGCTCATTTCCATTACAGGGACTGGACCCAGGTGCGCAATTCGCTCTCCGAAAGGCGGCCGTTCAGCAGGCGGCCTTCCCTGATCCGGGCCGTAGGGGAGACGCTGTTTTTCAGTCCTTCCACGGTCTTTCCAAAGCCGCTGCCCCCGGAGGTGGCAAACAGGACGATGGTCTTGCCCGAAAAATCATAGCTTTCCAAAAAGCTGTTGATAATGGCAGGGGACACATACCACCAGATGGGAAAGCCCAGAAAGACCCGGTCATAGGCGTCCATGTTTTCCACCCGGCCTGCGATTTCCGGCCGGGAGGCGGGATCGTGCATCTCCAGGCTGCTGCGGCTCTTGTCATCCATCCAGTTCAGATCGGCCTTCGTATAGGGCACAGCGGGCCTGATCTCATAGAGGTCCGCGCCTGCCGCCTTGGCCAGAAGCTTTGCCGCCTGGGCGGTGGTGCCGGTTGCGGAAAAATAGGCCACCAAAGTTTTTGTCATGTTTTATTCCTCCAAAAAACTTCGTTTGACATTGCTGTCATTCTCTGCTACCATGAGTGTAAATCCTAAAGCTGGCTTTAGGTCAAGTGTTTTTTGCAAAATTTTTTTGGAGGAATAAATATGTATACCATCGGCCAGGTCTCAAAGATGTTCGGCTTACCCGTCTCCACTCTGCGGTATTACGACAAGGAGGGGCTGTTTCCCAAACTGGAGCGCAGCAACGGCATACGGCGCTTCAGCGAGCGGGAGCTGGAAACCCTGCGGGTGATCGAGTGTTTGAAAAAGTCCGGCATGGAGATCAAAGATATCCGGCAGTTCATGGAGTGGTGCGCCCAGGGCAGCAGCACCTATCCCCAGCGCCGGGCCATGTTTATCAAACAGAGGGAGAGCGTAGAAGCCGAGATCGCACGGATGAACCGGGTGCTGGACATGCTCAATTTCAAATGCTGGTATTATGAGCAGGCCATCAAGGACGGGAACGAGCAGCGCCTGAACGCCATGACGCCGGAGGACATGCCCGAGGAGATCCGGCAGGCTTGGCTCCGGGCCCATGCACAAGAATGATATCGAAAAACGATAAAAAATAATTGACAATCAATAATACCTATGCTAATATAGCCCATGAAAGGGGCTGAGACTGTGAACTGGACCAAGGATAAGAGCATTTTGCTGTCGCAGATCTGCACGGCGATATTCGCACTGCTGCTGGCGGCGCTGGATATCGGCTGCTATTGGGCGGTACACTGGTTCATCCGTCTTCGGAACATGAACTGGCAGAAGGGGATCGCCTTTATGGTCACCATCTATCTTTGCAGTGTTTTCGCCTGGCTTTTGCTGTACGGCCTGTGGAAGCTGCTGGGGAACATGAAAAGCGGCCGGGTCTTTGTGGAGGAGAACGTGAGCCGCCTGCGCATGGTGAGCTGGTGCTGCGTGGGCGCGGCGGTCATCTGTTTTGCCAGCTGCGTCTATTATCTGCCCTTCCTGTTCGTCTCCGTGGCGGCGGCCTTTATGGCGCTGATCGTGCGCATTGTGAAAAATGTCTTTCAGCAGGCCAACGCCATGAAATCTGAACTGGACTTCACGGTTTAGGGGGCGGCCCATGGAGATACTGATAAATCTGGACGTAATGATGGCCAAACGGAAAATATCCAGCGGGGAGCTGGCCGAGCGGATCGGCATCACCCCGGCCAACCTGTCGATTCTGAAGACCAACAAGGCCAAGGCCATCCGCTTTTCCACACTGGCGGCCCTGTGCCGGGAGCTTCAGTGTCAGCCGGGAGACCTGCTGGAGTTTAAGGACGACCAAAACGATCAATAAGGAGAGTGAATATGGATAAAAACATGCTGGGGGCTGAAAATGCCGCCGGAGAAATTTCTGCGCCCATTTTCGAGGAAGAAGCGCCTTTTTCCCCCAATCTCAGAGAAAAAATTGCGGCTTTTCTGCTGTATATCGGGGCCTATATTTACATGGACGGCCTGGAGAGCTGGAAGCTTGCGGTCTTTGTGGTGCTGTTCATCGCTCTGACGGAGCTTTTGAACCGGGGCAGGCTCCGCCCCTGGGAGAGCTGGATCTGGCTGGGCTGCATGACGGTGATCACCATGAGCCTGCTGCTGGAGCGGGGGGCGGTGTGGGAAGATTTTTCCCTGCTGTTTCTGCACATCTTTGCCGTCTGGTGGGCGCTGAGCCGCAGCGGGCGGCTGCTGGAGGGCGAAAGCGGGCACCTGCTGCCCTTTGACGCCTTAAACGGCTTTGTTGTTTTTCCCTTCCGGAACTTTTTCCTGCGCGTCAAAACCCTTTGGTACACCCTGACAAGCCCCTACCGGGGGAAGGAGCGGTCAAAGCCGGAGACGGTCATCTGGACCATCGTGGCGCTGCTGGCGGCGGGGCTGCTTTTCTGGCTGGCTCTGCGGCTGCTGGTGGACGCGGACCAGGGCTTCGCGGAGCTGATCTCCCATTGGCTGCTGGACCTGGAGTTCCGGCTTGACGGGGAGACCTGGCTCAAATTCCTGTTCAGCCTGCCGGTGGGGGCTTACCTCTTCGGCTTGCTGGCCGGCAGCGCCCGGGCGGACGGGGATAAGCTCCGCCTCCGGGGACAGCGGATCAACACGACGCTGAACCGGCTGGGAAAGGTGCCGAACCTGGTCTGGACGCTGCTGACGGCCCTTTTCTGCCTGCTGTATCTGCTATTTTTCGTGGTGCAGGCCAGGTACCTGTTCGGGGCCTTCACCCGCAGCCTGCCGGAGGGCTTCATCGTCTCCGAATACGCGCGGCAGGGCTTTTTCGAGCTGTGCAAGGTGATGGCGGTGAACTTCGTGCTGCTGTGGCTGGTGACGCGCCTGTCCGCAAAGCCCCTGGGAAAAAACCGGGCTGAGACCGTCTTGTGCGTCATTTTGCTTCTGGAGAGTATGCTCTTTGCGGTGATCGCCTTTTCCAAGCTGATGCTCTATATCTCCTGTTTCGGCTTTACGCCCCGGCGCTTACAGTCCAGCTGGCTGGTCTGCGTGCTGTTTTTCGGCTGC
>SAMEA3663248__coassemble_505_pt1 | contig 14086 bp, 15 predicted proteins | sample SAMEA3663248__metabat2_low_PE_036 | metagenome-assembled genome bin SAMEA3663248 (sample SAMEA3663248) | pig gut metagenome | biome: pig gut; feature: pig-associated habitat; material: faeces | place: China | collected 2013 | reverse complement strand
ACACGGTAAAGGCCTGCGAACAGGCGGGCGTGGTACTGCTGTAAGTTGTAAGCATTATTCAGCAGCTTCTTTGCGCTGCCGGGGAATTGTGCCGCATCAAAAAGGGAGAGGAAGAGAAAAAACAATGAAGGGGAAAACGAAAAAAGTTGTATTTACTGTGCTGATTTGCATGCTGATCCAATACGTTGCGGCCTGTATTCTGTTCCTGCTCGATTATGTCGGTATAGTTCCGCTTGATACGCCCCTTTATCCCGGAATATGCGGAATAGCAATGGGTTTCCTGTATCTCGCGTTCAGAAAATTGAAAAAGTGCCAGGATCCGGCAATACAAAAAACACTAAAAATTTTGGCCATAGTCTTTATTTCCTTTGGATTATTCTATGTTTTGCTTGCCATTTTCCTTTTTTGAATCCGCTTTACGATACACCGGGAGAACAAAATGAACGAAATTCAATCCTTCCTTTCCAGCGAAATGGATATGGGCGTTTTCCTGGAAAAACTCAGACATGACGGCAGACTTTAGGAAGAGATAGTACGATGACGGGGAAAACGAAAAAAGCAGTACTTAGCGTTCTGCTCTGTTTGCTTGCGCAGTGGGTTCTGGATTTTAGCCTGGCCTTTCTCGTTCCTTTCGGCGTAATTACCCTTTCCGCTCCTCTTTAGGCAGGAGGCGGCGCGATACTATCCGGCCTTCTGTATCTGGTAATCAGAAAATGTAAAATATGCCAGAATCCCACAGTACAAAAGGTGTTGACCGTATTAGGCGTCATTTCTATTCTTTTAGGCCTTCTCTTTGTTGTTGCGGCTATCTGTTTATGAGCTTCATTTTGAACGAGGATACGGTAAAATCCTGCGGACGGTAAAACCATATAAAAAAGGAACATTATGATTGATGTTATTGCATTGGGGGAGCTTCTGATCGACTTTGCCCCGCTGTCCGCGGATGTGAGCGGCTACCCCGTTCTGGCCGCCAAGCCCGGCGGCGCTCCCGCCAATTTCCTTGCCGCGGTGAACGCCTGCGGCAAAAAAACCGCCCTTCTGGGCAAGGTGGGGGATGATACCTTCGGCCGCCTGCTGCTGGGCACCCTGCGCCGGGCCGGTATTGAGACAAGGGGCGTAATTCTTGACCCGGCGGTGTTCACAACCCTGGCCTTCGTCACCCTTGACGAGAGGGGCGAGCGCTCCTTCTCCTTTGCCCGAAAGCCCGGGGCGGACACCCGGCTTTGCTGGGAGGAGGTGGACACCTCCCTCATTGATGAGGCGAAGGTGTTTCACTTCGGCACCCTGAGCCTGACGGACGAGCCGGCACGGACGGCGACCCAAAAGAGCGTGGCCTACGCAAAGGCAAAAGGCAAGCTGATCTGCTGCGACCCCAACCTGCGCCCGCCTCTGTGGCCCGATACAGAGAGCGCCAGAGAGCAGATGCTGTGGAGCCTGCGTCAGGCGGACGTGGTAAAAATCAGCGACAATGAGGTGGATTTTCTATGGAGCTGCGGCCCCGGGGAGGGGGCGGACAGGCTGCTGAAAGAATACGGTGTGTCCCTGGCCATGGTAACGCTGGGGCCGGAGGGCTGCCTGCTGAAAACCGCCGCTGCCAGTTTCCGTTCACCCGCCCCCAAAGTTCACCCCGTTGACACCACCGGCGCGGGAGATATCTTCGGTGGCAGCGCCCTGGCAAGGCTGCTGGAGCTGAATAAGCCCATTGGGGCGCTGACGGAGGATGACCTGGCCTATATCGGCCGCTATGCCGTCACCGCGGCCAGCCTGTCCACAGAACAGCCCGGCGGCATCCCCAGCATTCCGGACAGGGAAACCGTAATCAAAACCATCATGTAAGTAAAAAATTCCCGGAGATTCTTTGTAATCTCCGGGAATTTGAGACTGTCAAAAAGTCCTGCCAGGACTTTTTTGACAAGCTGAGGAGGTCGCTCATTTGCTGAGCGACCTCCTACCCACTTTTTCATGGTATATGAAGCCTGTATGCGTTACAGTCCAGGCACCTGCTTTTTTGCACAGGCTCAAAAAGCAGAAGAATTTACAATTGTGTTGACCTTATCCTGCATAATGATCGGCGGGACAATCGGGACAAATATTTCCAGAACCAGGCAAAGTGTTGAAATGTCAGAGGGAATGCTGCAACGATTTGCCATTCTGTCAATTCGCTGTGCAGTTTTATATGTCCAATAGAGCTGATAGAACGGGATGAACATGCACAGGAGGAGCTTTGTCGTGGGATTGCGGTCTCCTTCTCCATCCATTTCGACCTTGTTGGTAAAGTCCGTCATGCGGTAGATCCAGACCAGAAGCCAGATGCCAAAGGTGAAGAGCAGCAGCAGAACATGAACAAAAAGGCTGCAGTAGGCAGAATTGCCTGCACCGGCGGAAGCATTACTTCCGGCACACTGCCCTCCGTAGTTATTTGATACCGTTTCAGTATTCACGGCCCAATAAAGCGCAAGCAGTAACCCTACGATCTGCGCCAGCAATGAAAGAGACAGGGTCACAGTGTTAATACCGGAAAAGCCCATTCCGGAGTATTTGCCCAAATAAATGAAATAAAAAACATAGCCCACACCCAGGCAGATTACAGGCAAGAACCAAAACATTCTGGTTTTCTCTCTGATCCGGGGAGCAAACTCGGTCAAATACACAACACTCAAAAAAGCTGCTAAAGAATAGGTGATAAAGCGGAAAAGACTATACAGGGCTATTGCCCAAAGCGAAGCGGACAGGCTAAACAGAGCAGAAATTGCCAGGAAGCCAAAGCCGATGCCCAGAACAATATTCTTCTGTCTGGCGACCAGAGCAACTGCGATCACCCCGAGTCCCACAATCACCAACACAAGGCGCAGATAGTAAGAAAATGAAATAAACCCAAATCCGAGGCTCCGGACAAAACTATAAATTTGGTCCAATTCCATTAAGATGAACAAAATTCCCGCCGCAATGGCAACTGGTTGTGCTGCTTTTTTCTCTTGCATGTTATTTCCTCTTTTCTCTCAATGTTGTTTTAGCCTTTGACGTGATTCAGCTTCAGTCTTTCAGCAGAAAACAATAAAAAATAACATATATATCCTATTTAGTTAAGGATATCCAGCATTTTTCAAACCGAAACTTCAGTTTTGCACTTTGCCTCTCTGCTGTCGGCAGCAGAGAGGCAAAGTGGAATGTCAAAAAGGTTATTCCGCAGAAAGGGGCCGAAAAAAGCAGATCAGCGGGATAAATCAGATGCCGGCAGCGATGAAGTTTTTATCTTCAGCTGTCCTTCTTCTCCCGCCGGACAAAGCGGATCTGGCAGACGTCGTCGCCACGGGCAATGGTGGCGGGCAGGTCCAGCTCACAGCCGAAGCTCTCCGCAATGCCCCGGTCGCCGCACATGGCGTGGTCGCAGAGAAGCTGGATCTCCTCATCGGAGAGCCCCTGCTTCTGCCAGGCCTTCACCAGCGGGCAGTAGTGGAAGTCGATGTCCAGATTGTCGTCGGTGCAGCGCTTGATGTCCATCTCAAACACCCACTGGGCGAACTTGGAAAACAGCGTCTTTTTCAGACCCTTCAGGGAGTCTCCGCCGCCGGCCTTTTTCCGCAGCTCAGCGCCCTGATACAATCCGCAGCGCCGGATGGCGGCGGGGGCGTAGTCCTCCGGGGCCAGGCCCCTTTTCCTGGCCTCGTCGCAGAGCAGGTACATCCACAGCGCCCGGTGCTCCAGCTGCTCGCGGATGCCCACCACCAGGGGATTTTTGATTTTTGCCTCGTTTTTGATGCTCATATCCTTATCCTCCCAAAATGTACTGATAGATGCAGTATAGCACAACCGGGAGAGAAAACCAACAGGATCATTTCTTCCTCCGCTTCAGCTCCGGGACGATACCGGCGATGAGAAAGCCGGCGCAAAGGGCTGCAAGGGAGAACAGAACAATGGCGATCACGTTCATGGCCGTCTGGTTCCCGCCCCATTTGGCAAAATTGAAGGGAATATTCAGCGCGTAGGAGCTTTCACTGGGGCCGCAGCACAGGCCCAAAATGAAGTCAAGCCCTGCGGGAAACAGCCAGGTCCATAATCCAGTCAGACCGAAGCAGATCCCGGCCCGGATCAGCCCGTTAAAGGGCAGATAGCGGATCACGGCCATAAGGGCCCAGGGGAGAATAAGACACAGCAGGGAAACGGGCAGGCTCAAGGTGAGAAACAGGCGGCTGTCTGCCACGAAAAGCAGAAGGAAAAGCAGCAGGGTCTGAACGGCAAAGTAGAGAAGGGTTTTGTGCCGGCACAGAGGCTCCGGCAGAGGGAGCTGCCGAAGCAGCACCGGGAGGATGAAAAAGCCAAGGCCGAAGAGGACGCTGACAGCGGTGATGATAAACCGATATCCTCCGGTGTAGACCTGACAGACGAAGAGCAGAAGAAGCAGCAGAGCGGTCTCTGTGATCAGATACAGGGAAGTCCTTCGCCCCTCGAAGCAGGCGGGCAAGGGAAGGCCGGGCAGCAGAAAGGGCATCAGCACCAGCGACAGGCCGAAGAGTACGGAAACGCCTGCCACCCAGAACCAGTCCCCGCCGGTGTAAAGGCAGCAGACCAGAAGCAGCAGCTCCAGAGAGAGGGTGAAGCTGATCGCCGTCAGCGGCGCTTTTAACCTTTCGGTCTTTTGGTGCATATCCGCAAAAACCGGAACCAGGGTCAGCGAGGCCGCCGCGAAAACAGAGGCCAATACGATAAAGAACCAGTCCAAGGTATGCTGCGCCGCCAGATTGCCGATGGCGCAGCCCAAAAGTGTCAGGCCGTAGATGATGAGGAAAACCATGCGGTAACGCTTGGAGAGCAGCAGGTATTTTGACGCCAGCTTTTCCGCGTTTCGCGCCTGAATATCCTCGCTGCCGGTAAGCAGCTCGTGTTCGGAAATATCCAGAACGCTGCAGATGTTCAGCAGCAAAGTGATGTCGGGATAGCTCAGACCCCGCTCCCATTTGCTGACCGCCGATTCGGTCACATACAGTTTTTGTGCAAATTCCTTCTGGGTCATGCCCAGCTCCTTTCGCCGCTGGAGTATGTAGGCGCCGAAGGTCTTTTTATTGTCCATGTTGATCGCTCCTTATCCCCGCCGACGGCGGGCAGATTCGGTCTTGCAAGCCTGACAGTAGCATAGAAGCCGGATGGGGCAATGTCAATGAAAAACCCCACTTTTGCCCCTCGACCATTGGGAAAGTCCTGATTTTTCACGACTTTTCCGACTTTGCGCGGCAGCTTTGCAGGGAGTTTACGAATTGTTGATTGAAACCGGCGGTAAGATATGTCATACTGGTATCCAAAAGGCAAATGAATAAGAGGAGAAAAACCGATGAAAGAATATATGAACACCATCAACTTCAATGAAAAGACCGGCTTTATCTGCGATATGGACGGCGTGATTTACCACGGAAACCAGATTTTGCCCGGTGTCACGGAGTTCATTCAATGGCTTCAGGAGGAAAAGAAGGAATACCTGTTTTTGACCAATAACAGCGGCTATACGCCCAGAGAACTGAACCAAAAGCTCGCCCGCATGGGCCTGGACGTGCCGGAGGAGCACTTTTACACCAGTGCTCTGGCAACCGCCGCCTTTTTGAAGGATCAGGCGCCGGGCTGCTCGGTTTTTGCCATCGGGGAGGCGGGACTGCTCAACGCGCTCTATGACGCGGGGATAACCATGAACGACGTAAACCCGGACTATGTGGTGGTGGGAGAAGGGCGGTCCTATTCTCTGGATACGCTGACCAAAGCCACCAATCTGGTTCTGGGCGGCGCAAAGCTGATCGGCGCAAATTCCGATGTGTCCGGCCCTATTGAAAACGGGATCGCGCCAGGCTGCCGCGCATTGGTCGCGCCCATCGAGATGGCCACCGGAACGCAGGCCTATTTTTGCGGGAAGCCCAACCCCCTGATGATGCGGACAGGGCTGCGGCTTTTACACTGCCACTCGGCTGAGGCCGTGATGGTGGGCGACAGAATGGACACCGATGTGATTTCCGGTCTGGAGAGCGGCATGTCTACCGTGCTGGTGCTCTCGGGCGTATCCAACAGGGATACGCTGAAAACCTATGCCTACCGCCCCAACATGGTGCTGAACGGCGTAGGCGATATTGTGACCATAGCGCGCTCTATGAAATAAGGAAACAGGGGAATATCCGTCCGTACTTCTGTATGGACGGATGTTTTTATTGACAGGGGCGGGCAAATAAAATATAATAAAACAAACGTTTTAAAACAAACGTTTCAGAAAGGACGGACCCAATGCCCCCAAAGCCGAAATTTACAAAGGAAGAGATCGTTGCCGCCGCGCTGGCGCTGGTGAGCGAAAAGGGAACCGAGGCGCTGACCGCCCGGGAGCTGGGGCTGAGTCTGGGCAGCTCTGCCCGGCCCATCTTCACCGTGTTTCAGAGCATGGAGGAGGTGCAGCGGCAGCTGCGGCAGGCCGCCATGGAGCGCTTTGACAGCTTCGCGGAAAAGGCCGTGCATTACACCCCGGCCTTCAAGCAGTTCGGTATGCAGATGATCCTCTTTGCCCGGGAGGAGCCCAGGCTGTTCCGGCTTCTGTTCATGACGGAGAACGGCCAGGCCAGGAGCTTTGAAGACGTATTTGCTGAGTTGGGCGACACGGCCCGGCTGTGTATCGGCCTGATCGAGCGGGACTGCGGCCTGACCGAGCCGGAGGCCATGGAGCTTTTCCGGCATGTGTGGATCCACACCTACGGGATCGGAGCGCTGTGCGCGACGGGCATGTGCAGCTTTACCGAGGAGGAGATCAACGAGATGCTGGGCCATGCTTTCGCGTCTATGATGCTGCTGATCCAATCGGGCCGGCTGAAGGAAAAGACCGTCACACCCAAAGAAAACGATAGAACAAAATTTTGAATCAAAGTGAGGAAAAAGAAATGAAAAAAATTGCTGTACTGTTCCTTTCCGTCATTATGGTATTCAGCCTTACCGCCTGCGGGGCAGCCACCCCGGCAGCGCCGGAATCTGCGGCTCCGGAAAGTCCCGCCCCCACGGCGGAGGAGACGGCCCCCGCGCCGGAAGAGACGGCTCCCGCACAGGAAGAGACTGACCCGGAGCCGGAGGAGACGATTCCCGCGCCGGAGGAGACGCCCACGGTGGAACAGGCTTACGCCGTGGTCATCGGCGAATACTACACCGCGCTGGAGCAGCGCTGGAACGGGGCGGAGCTGATGGAAAACGGCCTGAACTACATGGCGGCGGACTGCTATGGGGATGAACCTCTGGAAAACCTGGGCTACGCCATTGTGGACCTTGACGGCGACGGGGTGCAGGAGCTGCTGATCGGGCCGATCAACGCCGATGAATTTTTTGACAAAATGATCTTCAGCCTGTACACCCTGGACGAAAACGGGGTCAACAAGCTGGTGTTTGACGGCACGGAGAGAAACCGTTACTACTACGCCGGGGAAAACCGCTTTGCCAATCAGGGTTCCTCCGCCTATAACGACAGCTTTGAGACCACGGTGAAGCTGGAAGACGGCGAAATGATCGACATGACCTATACCACCGCCCCGACCGACTATGTGCAGCTGGAGCTGACGCCCTTTTCCCAGTGGGTGAAGTGAAAAAAATAAAACCGTCTCATCGCATGAAGGAAGAAAATCGTTTATCCTGAGCACAGCAGGTGGCACACATGGCAAACGAGGACAAAAAGGATTTTAACGCAATGCTCCGGGACAGCAAGGACATGCCCAAAATGCAGATCATCACGGACCAGAAGAGCATTGAAAAATACGGCGGGGACAGGATGTACTTTGCCCCGCCCATGGATTACGACGCGGCTATGCGGCGTGTCCCCTATGGAAAGCTGACCACCGTGGGGGAGATCCGGGCCTTTTTCGCTGCGCAAAGCGGCGCGGACTTTACCGAACCCATCACGGCGGGCATTTTCGTCTCCATCGCCGCCTGGGCCAGTTACCAGCGCGGAGAGGACGAGACCCCCTGGTGGCGGACGCTGAAAGCCAACGGGGAGCTGAACCCCAAATACCCCGGCGGCGCGGAGGCCCAGAAGGAAAAACTGGAGGCCGAGGGCCATATCGTGCTCCAAAAGGGGAGGACGAACAGAAAATATGTGGTAAAGGACTATGAAAAAGTCCTGTATAAATTTACATAATTAAATTAACATAATTTTATTTACATAATTTTATTTACATAATATTTACGGAGATACCGCGATGAAAAAAGAGGAGCTGCGGTTCGGGGGCATTCCCGGGCTGCTGTATACTGTGCAGGCGGACAGGGTCTTTCTTTTCGTCCACGGAAAGGGCGGAAACAAGGAGGAAGCTTTGCTGCTTTCGGAGATCGCCTGCGAAAGAGGCTGGGATGTGGTCGGGATCGACCTGCCGGGCTGGGGCGCGCGGACTGCGGAAGCGGCGCGCTTTGTCCCCTGGGAGGCGGCACCGGAGCTGCGGACCGTTTATGAGGAGCTGAAGCGGCGCTATAATGAGGTCGCCCTCTATGCCAACAGCATCGGCGCATACTTCTCTCTGCTGGCGCTGGGGGACAAGGCCTTGGCGCGGGCGCTGTTTGTCTCGCCCGTTACGGATATGGAGCGCCTGATCCGGCGGATGATGGGATGGGCCTCCGTCACAGCGGCGCAGCTGGAAAAAGAGGGGGAGATCCCCACAGCTTTCGGCGAGACCCTGTCCTGGCTCTATCTGTGCTACGTCCGGGAACACCCGGTGACGCGCTGGGATGTGCCCACCCGGATTTTATATGCCGGGCGGGATGAACTGGTGGAGCGGGAGAGTATTGAGGACTTCACAAGGCGCTTCGGCGCGGAGCTGACAGTCATGGAAGAGGGGGAACACTGGTTCCATACGGAGGAGCAGCTTAGCGTGCTCAGACAGTGGATCAGGGAAGGACTGGATTAGCCGATGGCCAGCACGAAGAGGAAGAAACGCCATGAATAAAGCAAAACTGCCTAACATCATCACATCCCTGCGTATTGCGGGAACGGCGGGATTGATTTTTGCTGTGCCGCTGACGCCGCTGTATTTTGTGATCTATACGATCTGCGGATTAAGCGACGTGCTGGACGGCTGGCTTGCCCGGCATATGGGGACGGCCAGTGACTTCGGCGCAAGGCTGGACAGCATTGCCGACCTGTTTTTCTACACGGTAATGATCATACAGCTCCTGCCCATTCTGTGGCAGCTGCTGCCCGGGGCCTTCTGGGTCTTGCTGGGAGCGGTGCTGCTGATCCGCCTTTCCGCCTATGGGGTGGCCGCCAGGAGATACGGCCGCTTTGCCGCGCTGCATACCTATATGAACAAGCTCACCGGCGCGGTGGTGTTCCTCCTGCCCTATGTTCTGCGCCTGCCCTTTGCCCCGGCCTGGTGCTGGGCAGTCTGCGGGGTCGCGGCGCTGGCATCAACGGAGGAGCTGCTGATCCACGCCCTGGGCGGAGAATATAACGCCAACCGAAAAACCATATTGAAAATAAAGAAATGAGGGGACACATGATGAACGCAAATTCCATCGTATACACCTCCAATACCGGCTACACCGCCGAATATGCCCGTCTGCTGGGAGACAAGACCGGCCTGCCGGTATACTCCCTTGCCGAGGCGGAGCAGAAGCTGGCGGCGGGCAACTGCGTGATCTACCTGGGCTGGCTCATGGCAGGCAAGGTGCAGGGCTATAAAAAAGCGGCGAAGCGCTACAAAGTGCAGGCGGTCTGCGGCGTGGGCATGGGCGGAAACGGCTCCCAGCTGCAGGAGGTCAGAAAAGCAAACGCTATTCCGGAGAAAACACCGCTGTTCACCCTTCAGGGCGGTTTTGATATCCAAAAACTCAGGGGCATTTACAAGCTGATGATGACCATCATGGTCAAAACCGCCGGAAAGGGTCTTGCGGAGAAACAGGACCGCACGCCGGACGAGGACGTGATGCTGGAGATGATGACCCAGGGCGGCAGCCGTGTCAGCGCGGAGAATCTGGCGGAAGTGTTGGCCTGGGTGGAGCAGGGGTGAAGCATGAGTAAATTTTCGCCCCTCTGGGAATACGTGGCCGGGCAGAAGGGGAGTAGGCTGCTCCTGTCCTTTGCACAGGTGGAGGAGATCTGCGGACTGCCCATCGACCACTCTTTTTTGAACTGCAAAAAGGAGCTGCTGGCCTACGGCTGGCAGGTGAAAAAGATATCCTTAAAGCAGCAGACCGTCGCACTGGAAAAACTTGAAGGATAAAAAATGATTCCTTTTGCGAAAGATTTCCGCAAAAGGAATCATTTTTTGTCTAATTCAAAGGAAATCCACTTTTCCGCTGTCGATGCGGTAGACCGCGCCGATGACGCGTAGGCCCTCGTGTTCCTCCATACTGTGGATCTGGAGGCTGTGCTCGATAAGGTCCATGCTGTGCCGCACGTTCAGGCAGCAGGCTTTGTAATCGTCCTTTTCTTCGCCAATGGCGGCTTTGATCTCGTCGGTGATGAATTTGATGTAGCCCTCCGGGTCGCTGTTGATGGCGGCGTCCACCGCGCCGCAGAGCGTGTGGCCCAGTACCACAATCAGGGGCGTTCCCAGATGGGAGGCGGCATATTCAATGCTGCCCAGCTGGTGGTCGTCGATGACGTTTCCCGCCACGCGGATCACGAAAAGCTCGCCCAGACCGGCGGAGAAGATGCTCTCCGGGATCACCCGGGAGTCGGAGCAGCTGATGATAATGGCGTAGGGGGCCTGCCCGCGGACGCTGGTGTGCAGCCGGAGCCTGGGGGAGATGTCGCCGGGGCAGCATTCCGCGGCCAGGTAACGTTCATTGCCCGCCTTCAGCCTTTCCAGGGCCTCAGCGGCAGAAAGAAGCATAGGTGTCATTGCTGTTCGCCTCTTTTACATGGCTAAAACTTCGTTCCACTTCTCCTCCACCACCGGGATGCCGTTGGCCATATTCTCCTGGCGGCGCTTCCAGTCGCCCTCGCCGGGGCAGCGGACCCAGTCGCCCTCTTTGATGGGGGTGGAGGCGTTTACGTCGGCGCAGATGGTGTTGATGATGGAATCGGTGATCTCCGCGGACTGGAACTTGGCCGGGTCAATGGCGATCATGATCTGGGTCAGGCCCACCTCGGAGTCAAAGGTGCCGGTTTTGGCGACGGAGTTTCCGTCTGTCAGGATGGTACCGATCATATCCAGCAGAATGGAGAGGCTGCTGCCCTTCCAGTAGCCGATGGGCAGGACCCGCTGGGTCCGCTCGATGGCGGCGGGGTCGGTGGTAAGCTCGCCGTTTTCGTCATAGCCGCCGGCCACAGGGAGCTGCTTTCCCGCAAGGCGGGTGCTCTCCAGCTTGCCGTAGCTGAACTGGGACAGGGCGCAGTCCACCATGATGTGCTGGCCGTTGGAGCGGGGGACGGCGAAAACGATGGGGTTATTGCCCAGGCGGCTGTCCAGCGCGCCCCAGGCGGGCATGATGGGCCAGGAGTTGGACCAGCAGATGCCGATGCAGCCCGCGTCCGCCGCCTGCCAGCCGTAGGTGCCGCCGCGCATCCAGTGGTTGTTGTTGCCCAGCGCCACCACGCCAACGCCGAAGCTCCTGGCCAGCTCCACGGCCCGCGCCATGGCCCGTCTGGCGTTCAGGGGACCGAAGCCCCGGTGCCCGTCCCAGCGCTCGATAGCGCCGAAGGAGGCCACGCACTCCGCCTCCACAGACGGGTCGATCTCGCCGTTTTTCAGATACTCGATCACCCGGGGGAAGCGGTTCAGCCCGTGGGAATATACCCCACAGAGACTGTTCTGGGCGAAGATCTCCGCCGCGTCATGGGCCCGCTCGGGGGAAAAGCCGTATTTGTTCAGCACGCGCTCAAACTCGCTGAGCATGGTTTCATAGGGAATATTCATCGTATCATTCCTTTTTCTTTCAGTTTTGAAGACAAATCAGGGCGGCATACGCCGCGTGAATAAACCGCTTTGCGGTTTATTCAGCAGACATTATTATATCATTGGCTTGCGTAAATGACAAGAAAAGCATAAACAGCACAAAGCCTTCCATCCTCCGCTCAGAATGGCAGGCTTTGTACGTTAAATGTCCTGATAAAACAGCCCGTGCTCCGTGCAGCACCAGAGAAGCCTGCCGTGGGCAAAGAAGGGCAGCCAGGTTTCCAGACCCCACTCCGGGTACAGCTTTTTCACCATGACCGTATCCCCGGTGAGAAAGGCTAAAAAGGAGATATAGTGCTCCCGGCGCATTTCATGGCTGGATGTGACGGCCCAGCCCCCGTCGCAGACCGTGACGGACAGGGCCTCCGCCCCGCCAGCCTTCCGGGCCTCCATAGGCTGGAGCCTTTTTCCACAGCAGTGCACATCCGCATCATCTGTGGAAAAAAGCAGGTTCCCGCAGTCCGGACAGAGATAAAATTTCAGCTTATTCAGATTTCCGTTGCTCAACGCGTTTTCCTCCAACTCGCCCCGAAGCAGCGCTTCCGTGTCCACGCCCAGGGCCTGTGATAATAAAGGGAGGAGCGAAATGTCCGGCGCGCCGCAGCCCCGCTCCCATTTGGAAACGGCCTTGTCGCTGACGCCCAGCATTTCCGCCAGCGCAAGCTGGGTCAGATGATGCTTTAGCCGCAGGGAACGAATAAGCTTTCCGGTTTTGACCTGATCCATAACAGCACCTCCTGCCGGTATCATAAGCCCTTCGGGCCGGGGAAACAATAAACGCTCCGTAGAGTAAACGATGATTAAATCGGCAAGAGCGGATCGCGAGAAAATTTGCGTTCTGATGATGGCACTTTTTTGCAGGAATACTTTGTGTATTTCAAGAAAAAGTGACGAAATCAGGACGCAAATTTTCCGCGAGACACCGCAGGCGATTTATTCAGCGTTTACTAAAGTGGGGGTGTATTAGTGAAATATTTGCCTGAGGGCAAATGTGAAATAATGCCCTTGGGGCATTGTGAAATGTTCCGGCTTCGCGGAACGTGAAATGAAATAAATCCCCCCACGCCCGCAGGCATTTCACACGCCGAAGGCGTATTTCACGTGCGAAGCACATTTCACAAATCCCGCAAGTGCTTTTTTCTGGCAACAGTTGATAATTGTGATACGGTTTCACATGGTTTCATAAGGTTTCAAATTCAAGTGAAACTGTGCAGCAAAACGAAACCATAGCCTTGGAAGTAAAAACTGCACAGGACCATTTTCGTGACCTCACGAAAATGATATGAATGGGCTTACCTGGATAAAAATTCTTTCGCTTCTTTGAAAGAAGTAGACAGTCTCGCCGATCTCCCTTATGTAGGGTACAGTATAATAAATACATACCATACAGAAAAGGAGCATCAATATGGCAATTGAAAAAATCACCGCTCTGTATTGCCGCCTTTCAAGAGACGATGAGTTACAGGGCGATAGTAACAGCATAAAAAATCAGAAAAGTATTCTTCTGAAATATGCGCAGGATAATCGCTTTCCTAATACCCAGTTTTTTGTTGATGACGGATATAGTGGGACCACCTTCGAAAGACCAGCATGGAAAGAACTAATGGAGTACGTGGAGGACGGAAAGGTCGCCACTGTCATTGTGAAAGATATGTCCCGTCTGGGACGTGATTATTTGCGGGTTGGCTATTACACGGAGATAGTGCTACCTGGGGCTGATGTTCGATTCATTGCCGTTAATAACGGTGTGGACAGTGCCACACAGGAAGGCAGCGATTTCACCCCATTTCTCAATATCATCAATGAATGGTACGCAAAGGACACCAGTAAAAAAATCCGCGCTGTATTCCGTGCCAAAGGAGAATCTGGTAGGCCATTATGCACCAATCCCCCATATGGCTATTTGAAAGATCCTGTAAATAAAGATCATTGGATTATCGATGAAACAGCTGCAGAAGTAGTTCGTGAAATTTTTGGAATGTGTATTGATGGTATGGGGCCAAAAAAGATAGCTAATACGCTTTCTGAGCGAAAAATCGTTGTTCCCTCAGAGCACTTTCGCAGTTTAGGTCGCCCTGTTCCGGCAAAAGTGCCAAAAGATATTTACGCGTGGCAGGAAACTACAATAACTCATATCCTTACAAGAATGGACTATGTGGGTCATACTGTAAATTTCAAAACCCACAAAAAATCAT
>SAMEA3663248__coassemble_477_pt1 | contig 14645 bp, 10 predicted proteins | sample SAMEA3663248__metabat2_low_PE_036 | metagenome-assembled genome bin SAMEA3663248 (sample SAMEA3663248) | pig gut metagenome | biome: pig gut; feature: pig-associated habitat; material: faeces | place: China | collected 2013 | reverse complement strand
GCGCTGGTGATCTGCCACGGGATGCAGCCCTTCCCCGAGTGCCTGGAGCTGGCGGAGAAGTACGACCGGAACCTGTTCATCACCGATGAGGACACCTCAGACTTTCAGGCGGATGTCATCGGCACCCTCCGCAGCTACCTGGCCCCCCGCATCACCACCCACGGCGTGCTGGTGGAGATCTACGGTGAAGGCGTGCTGCTCATCGGTGACAGCGGCATCGGCAAGAGCGAGACGGCCCTGGAGCTCATCAAGCGCGGCCACCGCCTGATTGCCGACGACGCGGTGGAGATCAAGCTGGTGGGCCGGGATAAGCTCACGGGCAACGCGCCGGAGCTGATCCGCTACTATATGGAGCTGCGGGGCATCGGCGTGATCAATGTGCGCCATATCTACGGCGTGGGCGCGGTAAAGCCGGAGACCAATATCGACCTGGTGGTAAAGCTGGAGCCCTGGCAGGAGGGCAAGGCCTATGACCGGCTGGGCCTTTCCGAGGAGACGGAGACCTTCCTGGGCGTAAAGCTGCCCCTGGTGACCATCCCCGTCCAGCCCGGGCGGAACCTGGCCGTCATTCTGGAGCTTGCGGCCATGAACAACCGCCAGAAAAAAATGGGCTATAACGCCGCCGAGGCCCTGGCCGCCGAGCACGACTACGCGGTGGACGCCGGACTTCTGTAAAATAATTTTTGGGAGAGACCTATGGAAAACCTTGAAACCGCCATTGCACAAATCAAACAGGAACTGCCCGGGCTGTGCCTGATGGAAAACGAGCCCATGAGCGCCCACAGCTCTTTTAAGATCGGCGGCCCTGCGCGGGCCCTGGCCGTGCCTTCAGACGTCAGCTCTCTTTCGAAGATCTGCCATATTCTGAAGCTGAACAAACTGGCCCCCATGCTGCTGGGAAACGGCACCAACATCCTTTTCCCGGACGAGGGGCTGCCGGAGCTGTTTATCATCAGCACGGAAAAGCTGACGAAAATGTTCCTGCTGCCTGACGGGGCCATCTACGCCGAGGCGGGGGTGTCCCTGGCAAAGCTATCAAGCTTTGCCCAGCAAAACGGGCTGCAGGGCCTGGAATTTGCCTCCGGCATCCCCGGCACGGTGGGCGGCGGACTGCTGATGAACGCCGGCGCCTACGGTGGGGAGCTGAAAGACGTGGTGGAGAGCGTGGTCTATTACTTCCTGCCCCAGCAGACCCTGCTGGAAGCCCCGGCGGAGGCCTGCGGCTTCGGCTACAGGACCAGCAATTTCAAAACCCAGGGCGGCTGCGCCATTCTCAGCGCGGTATTCCGCCCGGAAAAGGGCGACAAGGACCAGATCGCCGCGAAAATGCGGGAGCTGAACGAGAAGCGCCGGGAAAAGCAGCCCCTGGATCTGCCCTCGGCAGGCAGCGCCTTCAAGCGCCCGGAGGGGCACTTTGCCGCCGCCCTGATTGAGCAGGCGGGCCTGAAGGGCTATACCGTGGGCGGGGCGCAGGTGTCGGAGAAGCATTCCGGCTTTGTGGTGAACAAAGGGAACGCCACATCAAAGGACGTCTATGACCTGATGATGCATGTGCGAAACACCGTCTATACCCAGACCGGCGTTTTCCTGGAGCCGGAGATCATCATCCTGCCCCCGGACTACGCCCTGAAGGACGAGACGCCGGACGCGCCCATATACAGAATTGATGTAAACGAGGAGACCCTGCCGGAGGAATGAGGGAAAGAGAGATATGGAATTTCTGATCATCACCGGCCTTTCCGGCGCAGGCAAGAGCCGGGCGGCGGACGTGCTGGAGGACCTGGAGTACTACTGCGTGGACAATATGCCCGTGGCGCTGATGCCCCGCTTTGCGGAGCTGTGCGTGGCCACCGGCGGGCGCTATGAAAAGGTGGCGCTGGTGACGGACGTGCGGGAAAAGGACGGCTTCGGCCAGCTTCTCTCCACCCTGGACCAGCTGGGCGAAATGGATGTCAGCTGCCGCATCCTGTATATGGACGCGGACACCCGCACTCTTGTCCGCCGCTACAAGGAATCCCGGCGGCCCCACCCCATGGCGGCCCCCGGCGTATCCGTGGAGCAGGCCGTGGCGAAGGAGGCGGAGCTGCTGGCCCCGGTGCGGGCGCGGGCGGATTATATCGTGAACACCTCCAGCCTGACTCTGGGTATGCTGCAAAACAAGCTGTTTGACCTGTTTGCCGGGGAGGGCCACAAGCGAAAAATCGCCGTGACGGTCATGTCCTTCGGCTATAAGCACGGCATCCCCATGGACGCGGACCTGGTGTTTGACGCCCGTTTTCTGCCCAACCCCTTCTATGTGGACGAGCTCCGGCCCATGTGCGGGCTGGACAGGCCGGTGGCGGAGTTCGTGTTCAGCTACCAGCAGACCCGGACCTTCCTGGAAAAGCTGGAGGACATGCTGGACTTCCTGCTGCCCCTGTATCTGGAGGAGGGGAAGCTGACGCTGACCATCGCCATCGGCTGCACCGGCGGCCGCCACCGCAGTGTGGCCCTGGCCGCGGCGCTGAACGACTATTTCCACGCCCATGAGATAGATTCGGTGAACGTAAACCGCGATATCGACAAGTAGAGGGATTGAAGCGGCGTGCCGCTCGCCGCTGAAGCGGCAACCGCGGCAGAATGGAGATTAAAATGTCATTTTCATCCGACGCAAAGGCAGAGCTCTGCGCCCAGAGGCCGGACAGAAAGTGCTGCGCCGTGGCGGAGAGCTACGGCGTGCTGCTCTACTGCAACACCTTTTCGGCCCGGGAGATCCGGATCATCACCGCCAGCCGGGATTTTGCCGCCCGGCTGCCCCGGCTGTTCAAGCGGGCCTTTTCCCTGAGCTTTGACGTGCTGCCCCCGGAAAACACCAAAGGGAAAAGCAGCTTTCTGATCACCTCGCCGGACAAAATCAAGCGCATCTTTGATACTTACGGCGCGGAGGTGGACAGCACTCTGTCCCACCACGTCAATTTCGGCGTGCTGGAGGAGGAATGCTGCCGTGCCTCCTTTATTCGGGGGGCTTTTCTGGCGGGGGGCAGCGTCACCGACCCGGAAAAGCGCTACCACCTGGAGCTGGCCACACCCCACCACAGCGTCAGCCGGGAGACCTACTCGGTGCTGCTGGACATGGGCTTCAGCCCCCGGGAGGCGGAGCGGGGCGGAAACGCCCTGCTGTATTTCAAACAGGCCGACGCCATCGCCGACTTTTTCACCACCATCGGGGCTACAAACACCGCCCTGGGCATTATGACCGCCAAGGTGGAAAAGGACATGCGAAACACCATCACCCGCCGGGTCAACTGCGACTCGGCCAACGCCGACAAGGTGGTGAACGCGGCCCAGGAGCAGCTTGAAGCCATTCGGTATATCGTAAAGGAGTATGGGATCGACGCCCTGCCCGAACCGCTGAAGGACGCGGCTCTGCTGCGGATCGCAAACCCGGAGGCCAGCCTTGCGGATCTGGCAAAGCTCTCCTATCCGCCGGTGACCAAAAGCTGCATTTCCCACAGACTGAAAAAAATCATGAGCTTAGCCTCAAAGGAGTAACCATGGCCTTTGCCCATTTACATGTACATACGGAATATTCCCTGCTGGACGGGGCCTGCCGTATCGACAAGATCGCGGAAAAGGCCAAGGCCCTGGGGCAGACGGCCCTGGCCGTCACAGACCACGGGGTCATGTACGGCGCGGTGGCCTTTTACAAGGCCTGCCTTGCGGCGGGGATCAAGCCCATCATCGGCTGCGAGGTATATGTGGCCCCCCGGAACATGAGCGACAAGGAGCATGGCCGGGATAATGACTATACCCATCTTGTGCTGCTGTGCAAGAACGAGACGGGCTATCAAAATCTCTGCTATCTGGTCAGCGCCGCCTTTACCGACGGCTTTTACGTCAAGCCCCGCATCGACTGGGCGCTGCTGCACCAGCACGCGGAGGGGCTGATCTGCCTCTCCGGCTGTCTGGCCGGGGCCATCCCCCAGATGCTTATAAAGGACGACTACGAGGGGGCCAAAGCCAAGGCTCTGGAGCTTCGGGCGCTGTTCGGACCGGAGGATTTCTTCCTGGAGATCCAGGACCACGGCCTCCCGGAGGAGAAAAAGGCCGCTCAGGGGCTGATCCGGCTCCATAAGGAGACCGGCATTCCTCTGGTTCTCACCAACGACGCCCACTATATTGAAAAAGAAGACGCCTATTATCAGGATGTGCTGATGTGCATCCAGATGGGCAAGACCGTGGACGACCCCAACCGTATGCGCTTTGAGTCCCGGGAGCTGTATCTAAAAAGCGAGGAGGAGATGCGCGCCCTCTTCCCGGAGCTTCAGGAGGCGGCGGACAACACGGTGGCCATTGCGGAGCGCTGCAATTACGATTTTGAATTTGGCCACTACCACCTGCCCCGCTTCAAACTGCCCGCGGGGGAAACGGACAGCTTTGCCTATCTCCAAAAGCTCTGTGAAAAGGGCTTTGCCGAGCGCTTCCCCGACAGGCCCCAGGTCCATGAGCAGCTGGAATACGAGCTGAACATGATCAAAAAGATGGGCTTTGTGGACTATTTCCTCATCGTCTCCGATTTTATCGGCTATGCCAAGCGAAACGGCATCCCTGTAGGCCCCGGCCGCGGCAGCGCCGCGGGCAGCGTGGTGTCCTACTGCCTGCATATCACCGATGTGGACCCCATTAAATACAGCCTTTTCTTCGAGCGTTTCTTAAACCCCGAGCGGGTCTCCATGCCGGATATCGACGTGGACTTCTGCGTCAACCGCCGGGGGGAGGTCATCGACTATGTGAACCGGCTCTACGGCAGCGACCATGTGGCCCAGATCGTCACCTTCGGCACCATGGCGGCCAGAGGCGCCATCCGGGATGTGGGCCGGGCCCTGTCCGTCAGCTACGCCCAGACGGACGCGGTGGCAAAACAGGTGCCCTCCGGCCCGGGGGCGCTGAATATGACCCTGGACGAGGCCCTGCGGCTCTCCAAGCCCCTGAAGGAGCTGTACGATGGAGACGAGAACATCAAGCACCTGATCGACGTGGCCAAAGCCCTGGAGGGTATGCCCCGCCACGCCTCCACCCACGCCGCCGGCGTGGTGATCACGGAAAAGCCGGTGTACGAATATGTGCCCCTGGCGAGAAACGACGAGTCCGTGGTCTGCCAGTACCCCATGACCACCCTGGAGGAGCTGGGCCTGCTGAAAATGGACTTTCTGGGTCTGCGAAATCTGACGGTGCTGGAGGACGCGGCAAAGCTGGTGCGGCAGTTCCAGCCGGATTTCAAGGTGGAGACCATACCGGAGGACGACCCGGAGACCTTTGAGATGCTGGCCGCGGGGCATACCAGCGGCGTGTTCCAGCTGGAAAGTACGGGCATCACCGGCGTGTGCACCAGCATCAAGCCGAAAAACATTGAAGATATCACCGCTGTTATCGCCCTTTACCGCCCCGGCCCCATGGACAGCATCCCCCGCTTTGTGGAGTGCTCCACCCACCCGGAGAAGATCAGCTACAAGCACGAGCTGCTGCGCCCGATCTTGGAAGTGACCTACGGCTGCATTGTGTATCAGGAGCAGGTCATCCAGATCTTCCGCCAGCTGGCGGGCTTTTCCCTGGGCCAGGCGGACATGATCCGCCGGGCCATGAGCAAGAAAAAGCACAAGGTCATTGACGCCGAGCGCATCGCCTTCGTCCACGGCGACAGTGAGCGGGGCATCGCCGGCGCGGTGGCCAACGGCGTGCCGGAGGATGTGGCCAACAGCATCTACGACGAGATTCTGGACTTTGCCAGCTACGCCTTCAACAAGGCCCACGCGGTGAGCTATGCCATCGTCACCTACCGCACCGCCTACATGAAGCGGCATTATCCCCGGCAGTATATGGCGGCGCTGCTGACCTCCGTGCTGGATAACAGCACCAAGGTGGCGGAGTATATCGCCGAGTGCCGGGAGCTGGGCATCCAGCTGCTGCCCCCGGACGTGAACGAGTCCGGCGCAAACTTCACCGTGGCCGGGGACAATATCCGCTTCGGTCTGGTGGCCATCAAGGGCATCGGCTGGGGCGTCATCAACGGCCTGGTGGCCGAGCGGGAGAGAAACGGCCTTTTTGCGGACTTTGAGGATTTCTGCCGCCGCATGTCCGGCAAGGACATGAACAAGCGCACCGTGGAAAACCTGATCCGGGCCGGGGCTTTCGACAGCATGGGCTACAAGCGCAAGGCCCTGCTCCAGATCGCGGGCGCGGTGATCGACAGCATCAACCAGGCCCAGCGGGACAACATCTCCGGCCAGATGGACCTCTTCGGTGACTTTGGCGGACAGGAGCAGGCGCAGCCTGCCCGGATCGATATCCCCCAGGTGGAGGAGTTTTCCGCCAGAGAGAAGATGGCCATGGAGAAGGAGGTCACCGGCCTCTATCTCACCGGCCACCCCATGGACGAGTACCGGGACGCGGTGCGGAAGATCGGCGCGGCCCCAATCGGCGCGATTATCAGCGATTTTGCCGCCGCCGACGGACCGGCCAGCTACGCGGATAACCAGACGGTCACCGTGGCGGGAGTGGTGTCCTCCACCAGGACCCGCACCACCAAGAATAACTCGCTGATGAGCTACATCATGCTGGAGGACGACACCGGCAGCATCGAGCTGATCGCTTTCCAGAAGGCGCTGGACACCGGCGGCTGCTATGTGGTGGAGAATGCCTCCCTGATCGTCCGTGGGCGGATCTCTGTGCGGGACGAGAAGGAGCCCCAGATCATGGTGGATTCCATTCGGCCCCTCAGCGATATCGGCACACTGGCCCAGACCGCCGTGGTGCAGAAACCGGCGGCCCCGGCGGCCCAGCCCGGGCAGAAGCTCTGGGTGAAGCTGCCCGGAGCGGACGATCCCCGGCTCCATAAGATCGAGCTGATCCTGACCATGTTCCCCGGAACGGAGCAGATGATCATCTGGTGCGAGCGGGAGAAAAAGCGCATCGGCGCCCGGTGCCTGATCCACCCGGCCCTTGTGCAGGAGCTGAAGGAAATGCTGGGCGAGGAAAATGTTGTGGTAAAATGAAAAAAGCAGAGGCGGCTTTTTCAGCTTCCTCTGCTTTTTGTTTGGCTTATTTCAGTTCGTAGAGCTTGGTGTATTTGTCCTCCAGATAGTCAAGGAAATAATTCACATTCAGGCTCTCGCCGGTGATGGCGCGGATCCACTGGTCCGGATCGGTGAGGGAGGCAATGCTGAACACATGCTCCTTGAGCCAGTCGGCGACTTTGGAGAGCTGGCCCTCCCGGACAGCGGCGAAAACGTCGAAATCCTTTTCCATGGTGCGCAAAATCTGCACGCCGTAGGCGTTGCCCAGGGCGTAGGAGGGGAAGTAGCCGTAGCTGCCGCTCCAATGCACGTCCTGCAGGCAGCCCACGTCGTCTCCGGGCACGTCCACGCCCAGATATTCCTTGTACTTTGCGTTCCACAGGGCGGGAACTTCGTCCACGGTGATCTCTCCGTTGACAAAGGCCTTTTCCAGCTCGTAGCGCACAAGGATGTGGAGGCAGTAAGTCAGCTCGTCGGACTCTGTGCGGATCAGGCTGGGCCGGGAGATGTTCACCGCCTCGTACAGCTCCCGCTCGCTGATGTCAGAGAAGGTGTCGCCGCTGATCTCCTGGAGCTTGGGATAGACAAAGTGGATAAAGGCCTCGCTGCGGCCGATGATGTTCTCGTAGAAGCGGGAGATGGTCTCGTGCATGGCGTTGGACATGTTGTTGTCGCAGTGGTTGGCGTAGACCTCCTCCGGCTCGTTCTGCATGAACAGGGCGTGGCCGCCCTCGTGCATGGTGGAGAAGATGTTGGAGATAAAGTTGTCCTCATAATAATGGGTGGTGACGCGCACATCCTTGGGCCCATAGTTGTCGGTAAAGGGATGCTCCGTGGTCATCAGCACCAGGGCGCTCTCCCGCAGACCCTCCTCCTTCAGCAGATAGCGGGAGAAGGCCTCCTGCTGGGGGATGGGGCAGGGCCGGGAGAGAAAGTCCTCCCGGATGGGCTTGCCTTCCGCCACGATGCGGTGCATCAGGGGGACGATCCGCGCTTTCAGTGCGGAGAAGAAGGCGTCCAGCTGCTCCTCGGTCCCGCCTTTTTCAAAATCGTCCAGGCAGGCGGTGTAATAAGTGGGATATTTATCGTCTCTCAGGTCGATGGCCCGGCGGGTATAGTCCACAAGGGAAGCAAAGGAGTCCCGGAACAGGGAAAAGTCCCTGGCCTTCTTGGCGGCCAGCCAGTCACCGTAGGCCTTGCTGGACACCCGGTCCATCTCATAGGCAAACTGGGGCGTGAAATTTTTGGTCTTTCTGTAGCGGTCGTAGAGGTGCTCCACGGTCTTTTTCTGCACAGGGCTCAGCCCCTCACTGTCCTCGTGAAGCTCGCAGACCAGGCGCTGGTATTTTTTGGCGTGGGTCAGCTTGTGGTACTGCTTACCCAAAATGGCCATGTCTTCGCCGGCCTGGGCCATGCCCTCCTCCGGGGCGCAGCACTCCATATCAAACTGCACCTTGCCGATGCAGCGGCCGTAGGCCTCGATCTCCTCCAAAAGCTTGAAGAGCTGTTTCAGTTTCTGCTGGTTGGTCATAAATCGTGATCTCCTTATATGTAAAGTTTTTTAGCCGGAATAGGTCTGGCACAGATGGCGGACGCAGCAGTTGGCGCAGTCGGGCTTCCTGGCGTCGCACACCGCGCGCCCGTGGAGGACGATGCAGTGACAGAAGTCCGAGGAGTGCTCCGGCGGCAGGATCTTGCGCAGGGCCATCTCGATCTTTACCGGGTCTTTCAGGTTGTCCACCAGACCCAGGCGGTTGGAAAGGCGTATGCAGTGGGTGTCCACCACGGTGGAACCGGGGATCTTGAACACGTCGCCCAGGATCAGGTTGGCGGTCTTGCGCCCGACGCCGGGCAGGGCCGTCAGTTCCTCCATGGTACGGGGCAGCTCCCCGTTGTATTTTTCCAGCAGGATCTGGGCGCAGGCCACGATGTCCCGGGCCTTGGCGTGGTAAAAGCCGCAGGAGTGGACATACTCCTCCACCTCTTTCACATCCGCCTCCGCAAAATCCTTCAGGGTTGGGAAGCGGGCAAAAAGGGCGGGGGTGATCTTGTTCACCCGTTCGTCGGTGCACTGGGCGGCCAGACGCACGGAAAACAGCAGCTCATAGTCCTTCCGCCAGTCCAGCGTGCAGTCCGCCAGCGGGTATTCCTCCAGCAGCAGCCGGACGATCTCGTTTACCTGTTCCTGTGTTCTCATCGCGCAAGCCCCCTGTTTTTCTCTCTGTATAAATATAATTTAACTCAGGGATTTAGTCAATCAAAATCAAACAAAAGGCGTAAAACCGACCCGGCTCTGTCTGTTTCGACAAAAGTCTTTTTGAGCGGTTGCAATTTAAAAATACCTGTGATAATATCCAAAAATGTATTCTGATTGTTTGTACTTTTCACCAACAAACATCTTCATTGGGGAGGAATATCCTATGCAGAAGCTGGAACAGCTCTATGAGGGCAAAGCAAAGAAAGTATTCAAAACCGACGATCCCGAACTCCTTATTGTGGATTACAAGGACGATGCCACGGCCTTTAACGGCCTGAAAAAGGGCTCCATCGCGGGCAAGGGCGTCATCAACAACCAGATGAGCAACCGCCTTATGGCCAAGCTGGAGAAGTCCGGCGTGCCCACCCACTTCGTTCAGGAGCTGAGCGAGCGGGAAACCCTGGTGAAGAAGGTCTCCATCGTTCCCCTGGAGGTCATCATCCGCAACATTTCCGCCGGGTCCTTCGCCAAGCGCTACGGCGTGGAGGAGGGCATCGTTTTTGACGCGCCTACCATAGAGTTTTCTTATAAGAATGACGAGCTGGGCGATCCCCTGCTCAACAGCTACCACGCCCTGGCCCTGAAGCTGGCCACCGCCGAGGAGATCGAGACCATCAAGGACTACGCTTTCCGCGTAAACGACTTTTTGAAGGCCCTGTGGGCAGAGTGCGGCGTTATTCTGGTGGACTTCAAGCTGGAGTTCGGCCGCCTGGCCGACGGCACCATCGTTCTGGCTGACGAGATCAGCCCCGATACCTGCCGCCTTTGGGACGCCGAGACCCATGAAAAACTGGATAAGGACAGATTCCGCCGTGACCTGGGCGGTGTGGAGGACGCCTACGCCGAAATTATGAAGAGGCTCGTAGACCATGACGCACAGTGATCTGACAACCATAAAAGAACGCCACATTCACGAAGAATGCGGCGTCTTTGGCATCTTTTCCCACCAGACCGCCGATCTGGCCTCCCTTGCCTACTATGGCCTTTTTGCCCTCCAGCACCGGGGCCAGGAGAGCGCCGGCATCGTCATCAACGATGACGGCGTGTTCACCTCTTACCGGGACACGGGCCTGGTCAACGAGGTGTTCACCCCGGAGCATCTGGCCACGCTGGGCCTGGGCAACATCGTGGTGGGCCATGTGCGCTACGCCACCACCGGGTCGGACAACAAGCGCAATGTCCAGCCCCTGGTCATCAACCACCACAAGGGCCGCATGGCTCTTGCCCACAACGGCAACCTGACCAACTCCATGGAGCTGCGGGACCAGTTGGAAAAGCAGGGCTCCATCTTCCACACCAGCACCGACTCCGAAGTCATCGCCTATATCATCGTTCAGGAACGGCTGCGCTGCGGCTCCATCGAGGCCGCTGTCTCCGCCGCCATGAACCGGATTGAGGGGGCCTATTCCCTGGTCATCTCCTCGCCCACAAAGCTCATCGCCGCCCGGGACCCCCACGGCTTCCGGCCCCTGTGCATGGGCCGGCGGCAGGACGGAGAGATTGTCTTTGCCTCCGAATCCTGTGCGCTGGACGCGGTGGGCGCCGTGTTTGAGCGGGATCTTCTGCCCGGAGAGATCGTCGTTGTCACCACGGAAGGCATCAAGCTGGACCGGAGCCACTGCAACACCGCCAGGCGGAGCATGTGTGTGTTTGAATTTATCTATTTTGCACGGCCCGACTCCGTTATCGACGGATGCAGCGTCAACCTGGCCAGAAGACGGGCCGGGGCCTTCCTGGCCCAGGAGCACCCTGTGGAGGCGGACGTGGTGATCGGTGTGCCCGACTCCGGTCTGGACGCAGCCCTGGGCTATGCGGAAAAATCTGGCATCCCCTACGCCATCGGCTTTACCAAGAACAAATATATCGGCCGCACCTTCATCTCCCCGGACCAGTCCATGCGGGAGACGGGTGTGAACATCAAGCTCAACCCCATCCGCGCCGTGGTGGAGGGCAAGCGGGTCGTGATGATCGACGACTCCATCGTCCGCGGCACCACCTGCCGCCGCACCATTGAGCTGCTGCGCCGGGCGGGCGCCAAGGAGATCCATATGCGGGTCAGCGCCCCTCCCTTTGTCAAGCCCTGCTACTACGGCACCGATATTGACGACGAGGAAAAGCTGATCGCAAACCACCACAGCGTGGAGGAGATCGCGCAGATCATCGGCGTGGACTCTCTGGGCTACCTGAGCATGGAGCATGTGGTCCGTTTGGCGGGAGATACGGACGAGGGCTTCTGCACCGCCTGCTTCGGCGGCGGCTACCCCACCAGCATCCCCAAAAACGGAGGGAAGGACCGCTTCCAGCAGAGAATACACGGCGGCAAAAAGTAAAAAAGTATGGCCTGCTCGTATGAGCAGGCCATTTTCGTTTTTTATTATACTGTTTTATTCCGCTTTGTGCCCGGCGTCGGACAGCATCTTGTCCTTCAGGGCCATGAGCTTGGGGGACAGGTCCACATAGTACTGGTGGGGGTAGTCAAAACGCTTGACCTCCGGCCAGAGGGTGCTGACCTGATAGGCGCAGTAGGTCTTGATCTCCTTAAGGGTGGGCAGCTTGTACACCAGCTCGCCGTTTTGGAAGATGGGGACCATCATCTCGTAGGCCCGGAAATTCTCCATGGTCTTGCGCTTCCAGCGGGCCTGGGGATCGCAGATCTCCAGCGGCTGGCTGTCGTCCACGGTCTCGTCGTGCATGCAGATGTAGTCCGCCTCCGCCATACCGGTCTCCCGGTTGTAGAAACGGTAGAATTTCTTAAAGCCGGGGTTTGTGATTTTGCCCACGTTTTCACTGACCTTGATTTTGGGGATAATGTTTCCGTCCCCGTCCTCCACGGCGCAGAGCTTGTAGACCCCGCCGAATACCGGCGCACTCTTGGAGGTGATGAGCCGTTCGCCCACGCCGAAAGCGTCGATCTTCGCGCCCTGGCGGAACAGCTCGGTGATCAGCCGCTCGTCCAGCGAGTTGGAGACGGTGATGGTGCAGTCCGTCCAGCCCGCCTCGTCCAGCATGACCCGGGCCTTCTGGGTCAGATAGGCCATGTCGCCGGAGTCAAGACGGATGCCGCACTTGGTGATGCCCATGGGCTTGAGCACCTCGTTGAAGGCGCGGATAGCGTTGGGGATGCCGGATTTCAGGGTGTTAAAGGTGTCCACCAGCAGCACCGCGTTGGTGGGATAGGCCTTGCAGTAAGTGACAAAGGCGTCGTACTCCGTGTCGAACATCTGTACCCAGGAGTGGGCCATGGTTCCTGCGGCGGGGACGCCGTAGATCTGGTCGGAAACGGTGCAGGCGGTACCTGCGCAGCCGCCGATAAAGGCGGCCCTGGCTCCGGTCACGGCGCCGGCGATGCCCTGGGCCCGGCGGGAGCCGAATTCCAGCACGGCGCGGCCGTCAGCCGCCCGGCAGATGCGGTTGGCCTTGGTGGCGATCAGGCTCTGGTGGTTGAACTCCAGCAGCAGATAGGTCTCCAGCAGCTGGGCCTGAATGGCCGGGGCGCGGACAGTAAAGACCGGCTCCCTGGGGAAGATAGGCGTCCCTTCCGGCACGGCCCAGATGTCGCCGGTAAACTTGAAATTCCGCAGGTAGTCGAGAAAGGCCTCGTCAAAGATGCCTCTGCCCCGGAGATAGTCAATGTCCTCCTCGTCAAAGTGCAGATTCTGAACATAGTCGATGATCTGCTCCAACCCGGCCGCAATGGCGAAGCCGCCGCCGTCCGGTACCTCCCGGAAGAATACGTCAAAATAGGTCATGCGATCCTGCATACCGCTCACAAAGTAGCCGTTGCCCATTGTAAGCTCGTAAAAATCGCACAGCATGGTCAGATTGATGCCGTTAGCGCTTTTCATGCTCTGCCTCCTGTAACCATCATTAGAAAAGGGAGATCCCTTTGGCACTATTATATGCTTTGCCGCAAGGGAACGCAAGAAATTTGTGACTATTGTTTATCTTTTGACGGAAGAGTGATAAATATGCGCTTTTTTCGATTGACTTTATCCGCAAATTAGTTTATTTTGATATATGTGGAGAGGTTGGATTTTTGAAAGAGGCAGGAATATGAGAAAAGAATTTTTTACGCCGGGCAGGACGGAGCTTGCCGGCAACCACACGGATCATCAGAAAGGCAGAATCCTCGCTTCCGCGGTGGATCTGGGTCTGCACGCCGTATGCGAGGCCAACGGGAGCAGCACCATCCGCATCCATTCTCAGGGCTTCAACAACTTTGAGGTCAGGATCAATCACCAGAATATCCGCACTACCGAGTTCGGCACACCCAAGGCGCTGGTCAGGGGTCTTGTGGCGGTGTTTACCGAACTGGGCCTGAATATCGGCGGCTTTAACGCGGAGATCAAAAGCACCCTGCCCGCGGGCTCGGGGCTCAGCTCCTCCGCCGCCTTCGCCGTGCTGATCGGCAAGATCCTCAACAGCTTTTTCAACGATGGGAAGCTGGAGCCCATCGTCATTGCCAGGGCCGCCCAGCAGGCGGAGAACAAGTATTTCGGCAAGCCCTGCGGCCTGATGGATCAGCTCACCTGCGCCATGGGCCACACCATCTATGTGGATTTCAAAACCAATGAGATAGAGCCCATCCAGGCCGACTTCGGCCCCATGGGGCTGACCATGTGCCTGACCGACACCGGCGGCAGCCACGCCGGGCTGGACACCTCTTATGCCCGCATCCCCTCGGATATGATCTACATCGCCAACCTCTTCGACAAGGGCGTTCTGGGCGACGTGGACCCGGAGGAGTTTCGGAGCAAGGGCTGGGACCCGGCAAACCGTCCTGTCCGCCGTGCCATGCACTTCTTTGACGAGAATGAGCGCGTGCCCCAGATGCGCGACGCGCTGAAGGCCGGCGACGGCAACACCTATATGCGCCTGATGAACGAGTCCGGCCGCTCTTCGGAGAAACTGCTGAACAACATCATCACCAGCGCCACCGGCGACACCAAGCTGGCCCAGGGCCTGGACCGGAGCGAGCGGCTGCTGAAGGGCCGGGGCGCCTGGCGGGTCCACGGCGGCGGCTTTGCCGGCTGCGTGCAGGCCCTGATGCCCACGGACTATTTCCCCACTTACAAGGCCGCCATGGAGGAGGAGTTCGGCCCGGGCACCTGCCGGGAGATCAAATTGGTATAAAACAGAGTAAAAAACGGTATCCGATTTGGATACCGTTTTTCAAGGCGTCGACAAAGTCCGACGCCTTGAAAACTTATTCCGGAGTATTCAGAAATACTCCGGAATAAGCATAGATTGAACGCCGAAAGGGGACTCCCGTCCCCTCTCCGCGCTCTCCCCATGCAATTCTATACACTGCCGATAGCTTTGTCTACAGTCTGAAA
>SAMEA3663248__coassemble_450_pt1 | contig 15126 bp, 10 predicted proteins | sample SAMEA3663248__metabat2_low_PE_036 | metagenome-assembled genome bin SAMEA3663248 (sample SAMEA3663248) | pig gut metagenome | biome: pig gut; feature: pig-associated habitat; material: faeces | place: China | collected 2013 | reverse complement strand
TCTGGTGCTTATTTGCATAAGCTGTTCTTACATTGTTCAATTTTCAAGGTACATCTCCCGCCGCCCTTGGGGGCGACAGCTTGATTATTGTAACACAGCGTTTCGCGCTTGTCAAGAGTTTTTTTAACTTTTTTTGAAGTTTTTTCGCTCTTGGTCTTACAATTAACCGCTGTCCTCTCGGACAGCTTGTTTAATATACCACCGGGATCCCGTTATGTCAACACTTTTTTTCATTTTTTTCGAACTTTTTTTCGTATTCTAAATATTGCGTACACTTTGGGATATACTACACAACATGTATAACTTTCAATCCTTTTACCCCGGCCCACATCCGAAAAAGACGCCGGAGTACGACTGTGACGTCACCATAAAAAACCTGAAAGACATCTTTGCCAGCTGCAGCGATTTTCAATTTCGGACGCTGGATTTCGGTCTGAGCGGCGAGATCTTCCTGGAGGTCTGCTGGCTTGACGGCGTGGTCTCCGGGGACAGCGTTTCCCAGGACATCATCCGCCCGCTGACCGATCTGCTCCGATCCCGGGCCCGGACGGCAGAGGAATGTGCAAGGCTGATCAAGGAGGGCCTTGTCTACTCCTACTCCCCTAACGAGCGTACAAAGATGGACGACGTGGTCAGCGACCTGACCCACGGCCACTGCGCCATCGTGTTCGACTCGCTGAACTTGGCGCTCTGCTTTGAGGTGCGCACTTCCAATGTGCGCTCCATATCCGAGCCCACTTTGGAGAAATCCCTGAAAGGGGGCAAGGACTCCTTTGTGGAGACTCTGCGCATCAACACCTCTTTGGTGCGGCGGCGCATCTGCTCGCCCAAGCTGAAGCTGGTGGAGAGCACTATCGGCAGAAAGAGCAACACCCGGGTGGCCATGATGTTTATTGACGGCGTGGCCGATCCGGCTAAGGTGGAGGAGATCGCCGCCAGGCTGGATAACATTGACGTGGACGCCTTGCTCTCCACCGGGATGCTGGAAGCACACATTGTCGATTCACCCCTCTCTCCCTTTCCTCAGCTTTTGCACACGGAGCGGCCTGACCGCTTTGCCATGTATCTCAGCGACGGCAGGATCGGTCTGCTGGTGGACGGGCTGCCGGTGGGCGTCATTCTGCCTGCCAGCTTCGGCGAATTCATGAAGGTGACAGGGGACAACGGAATGCATTTTCTGGTCTCCAGCTCCCTGAGCCTGCTGCGCTATCTGGCGCTGGTCCTCAGCCTGTTTCTGCCGGCCCTGTATGTGGCCGTCGCCATGTACCACCAGGAGATGATCCCCACCAAGCTGCTGCTCTCCATCATCGACGCAAAACAGGACGTGCCCTTTTCCACGGCGCTGGAGGTGCTGAGTATGCTGGTGGCCTTCGGGCTCTTGCAGGAGGCGGGCCTGCGGCTGCCAAACCCCATCGGCGACACGGTGTCCATCATCGGCGCGCTGATCGTGGGCCAGTCGGCGGTGGAGGCCCGGTTGGTCTCTCCCATCGCCATCATCGTTGTGGCGCTGTCCGGCATCGCCTGCTACACCCTGCCCAGCCAGGACATGGGCTCGGCCATCAAGCTGTGCCGGCTGCTCATGCTGCTGGCGGCCATTGCGGCGGGTTTTTTCGGCATCGGCATTTTCTGCTGCGTATTGCTGCTGCATCTGGCGGGGATCGACAGCTTCGGCGTAAACTACACCGCTCCCCTCAGCGGCGGCCGTCCCGGCGGCCTTCTGCGGATGCTGCTGCGGCGGCCCATACCGGAGCGAAAATTCCGAAACCCAGACCTGAACACCCCGGACAGGAGGAGGCAGAAGTGAAAAGAGGCCTATCTCTTCTTATTATAATATGTATGCTGCTGTCCCTCAGCGGCTGCTCGGGCATATACTCCAACTTCCGGGAGCTGGAGCGGCTGCTGGTGATCCAGACCATGGGCATTGATTACGCGGAGGAGGGTGTGGGCATCTCTCTGGCCTCCGGCGCCAAAAGCGACGGCAGCTCCCCGGTGCGCCTGTTCTCCACCGGGGTGTCTATCACCAGCGCCATCGCCCACATCCTCAGCTACTCCCAGGAGCAGGAGCTGTTTCTCTCCCACACTAGCCATGTGGTGCTGGGGGAGGAGGCGGCCAAAAACGGGATAAACGGCTATCTCTCTTACATCTGCCGCTCCCCCAACCTGCGGACCGACATTCCGCTGTATATCGTCAAGGGCGGCATCGCCCAGGAGGCGGTGATGCAGGTGGGCGAGGGCAGCAAGGGCATTTCCGAGGTTCTGGAGGCCGTCCGAGCCAACGTTGACGAGAGGGGAGACAGCAAGGCCTTTTCCGCTTCTGAGCTTCTGCGAAATCTGGAGCGAAACGGCAGCGGACTGATCTGCGCCATAGAGTGCAGCCCCTCCATTCAGGAGGGCGGAACCAAGCAGGAGGGCGACAGCGACTCCTCCGCCGGCACCGGCGGCATGGAAAGCCCGGACAAGGCCGGCGCTTCCGACGGCGGCGGAGAAAAACAGGCCCTTACCGCAGCCGCCGTGGGCTACGGCGTGATCCGGGGCGACAAGCTCTGCGCCTACCTCGACAAAGAGCAGGCCATCGGCGTGGGACTGCTGCTGAACATCGTGGGGATCAGCGACATTGTGGTGACAGACCGCTACGCCACGCCGGTCACGCTGGAGCTGGACCAGGGCAGCTCCGTAATTAAGCCGGTATGGGCGGAGGACGGCAGTCTGGAGATGCTGGACATCCAGATCAAAGCGGCCGCGAACATCGCGGAGATCGGCGGCGGTGGCCACTTTGGCGAACCGGATTATGAGGACTATCTGACAGCCCAGCTGGAGACGGCTGTGTCGGAACGGGTGAGCGCGGTGATCCAGCTTTCCAAGACCCTGCAGGCGGATTTTCTGGGGCTTGGGAGCATCGTGGAGATGGACGACGCGGAAAAATACCGGGCGCTGGGCGGGGATTTTGCCTCCCTGCTGCCGGGCCTGCCGGTACGCATCAGCGTCAGCGGTCAGATCAAGCACACTAATGATATAAGGGATGAGACGGCGTGAAATTCAAAGACAGTTTTGACCGGGGACAGCTGATCGCCCTGTGTACCGTGATCGTACTGGTCCCCGCTCTGCGGCTTTTCCCCTCGGTCGCCACGCAGTTTGCCGGGCGGGCGGCCTGGCTCTCCGCCCCGGCGGCCCTTTTTCCGGTGCTGCTGTATATTCTGTTTCTTGACGACTTGATGGCGCGCCGGATGGAGGGCGAGGGCCTTGCGGAGCTGCTTATGCGCGCTCTGGGTCCTGTCGCCGGGAAGATCGCGCTGGGCTTTTCCGCCCTGTGGTTTTTGTTCTACGGCGGGTTTATGCTCCGCGCCGGCGCAGACCGGTTTATCACCACCATCTATCCCAACAGCTCCTCCCCCTTTTTCTCCGTGACCATGGGGATCTTGGGCACCGTGGCGGCCATGGGCGCGGTCAGGTCCCTGGTGCGGGTGGCAAAGATGGTGCAGCCGGTGGTGCTGGGCGTCCTGCTGCTGGTGCTGGTAACGGCCCTTTTCTCCGTGGACATGAGCAATCTGCTGCCGGTGACAAGGCACGACATCCTCCACATTGCGGAGGGCGGCCTTGCGGCGGTAAACGTGCTGACGGTGGTGCTGTACCTGGTCTGCTTCATTGAGGGGCTGACGCCGAAAAAAACCGGCCGGGTCCGGTCTTACTCCCTTTGGGCCCTGGGTATCAGCGTGCTGATGTGCGTCATCAGTTTTGACATCATCGGAAATTTCAGCCCTGAGCTTACGGCCAGCCTGACCCAGCCCTTTTTCTCTCTGGTACGAAACATTGTGTTCTTCCGCACGCTGGAACGGGTGGAGGCGCTGGTGGGGACGCTGTGGGTCTTTCCCGATTTTCTGATGATCTCGCTGCTGCTCTACTGCGCGCAGCACTGCATCCGCCTGATTATGGGGCACAGCGGCGAATATCAGGGGGAGAAGCTGCTGGATCTCCGCCGGGGGAGATGGGTAATTCCCCTGTGCGGCCTTATCTCTACCGTGGCTTCGGTGCTTATGGCCCCCAACGCACAAAGTCTGGAATTTTGGTCGGAGAAGCTGATCCCTTTGATCAATCTGGGCTACGCCCTTTTGTTCGTGCCCGCGGTGTATCTTGTGGGCCGGGCGAGAAAGACTTTATAAGCGCAAAAAAGGCTGCCTCATGGCGAGACAGCCTTTTTACGTTTTCTTATTTTATTTCAGAAAATCCTTGATATTGAAGCTGAATCCGGGGACAAGTTCAAACGTCGTCTTTTCATACTGAGCGTCCATGCGGCTGGCGTATTCGGCGTTGGCCGCAAGGCTGCGGGCCGTCAGCGGCGTACCCTCATAGGAATACTCCACCACCCTGTCGGGGTCAAAAGGCAGACGGATGATGACGTGATAGCCGTAGCTGGTGAGAACGGGGTCAGATATCTGATACTCCTCCAGAGCGTTGCAGGCGTCCTCAAACTCCGTGACCATGGTGCCGGGGGTAAAGGTGTAGCCATCGGGGTAGGTGACCTTGCCGGTATCCTCGCAGTACTCCTCTTTCAGCTCGGCAAAGCGGGCAAGGAGCAGCTGGGGGTCCTCAATGGCCTGAAGCTCTGCCGCGATCTCCTTTGCCTTCTCCTCCTGAGCGGCCACGGTCTCCTCATCCAGCGCCTCGCCGGTGGCGCTGTCAATGGTCATCAGCAGGATGTGGTTTGCGGAGACATAGCCGTTATCTTCCAGATAGGCAATTGCCGCCGCGTCGTCAATAAGCTCGCCGGTCTCCCCGAAGAGCTGGATATAGCCCTGCCGGTAGAGGTAATTGATCCTGTTCATCCGGTCATAGAACTCACGGGTCATATAGGCCTGATCCAGATATTCGTTGAACTCTTCCTCAGTGGCGTCCTCGCCGCAGGCGGTGACCATTTCGCTCTTCACCTGCTCGTCTATTTCGGCCAGGATCTCCTCGCCGAGTACCACATTGTTTTCCACGGCAAAGTCCTCAATGCAGTTTACCTGCCGGATCTGCTCCTCGGTGCAGGAGGAAACATAGTCGGCAAAGCTCTCCTCTGTGTCCTGGCTCCAGGGGTCGTCCCAGCTCACGGATAAACCGTACATTGCCATGGTATTGATATAGTTTTCCACCTGGGTCGCGTTATGGCTGGCCCAGTAAAAATACTCGTCCCAGCGCACATCACGGCCATTGCAGGTGGCGACGACCTCATCCGGCTCATGGCTTGCACGCATGGCGTCGTAATCTACGGACAGGGTCTGAACCTCAGTGCCGCTTTCCTCTGCGCCAAGGGCCTGGCTGGTCTCCGGCGCTGCTTCCGGTTCCACATCCGCGGGCCGGTTTGTATAGCTTATATATCCCACAACGCCTGCAAAGAGAATGCAGACCGCTACGAGAATGACAACAAGTTTTTTCATTTCCTTTGTCCTTTCCTTTTAGCCTTCTTTTGCAATATAACACCGGAGCCGCCTTTTCACAAGGCTTAAACCAATAATTTATGCTTTATTAATACTTTTTTCCGCCCAGGCGGCGGCAAAATGCCGTGCCTCGTCAATGACGCGGCCTTTGGCCTTGATCCGCAGGCTCAGACAGGGCTTGGAGCCGGCCTCTACCCGGAGACGGCCTTTATATTCCGGCATGGCGTAGAGCGCGGAGACCTTCTCCATGTCGAAATCCTTCACCGTAAAGCGCAGATAGCCCTGTTTCTGGGAGATATCCGTAATACCGGCCCGGCCGGCCTCGCCCCGGAGCAGCGCCACATGGATCAGGGCGTTCACCCCCGGCGGCGGATCGCCGAAACGGTCGATCAGCTCGTCGGTCAGATCGTCCGCCTCCTCCTCGGTACGGATCAGGGCAATGCGCCGGTAGATGTCCATGCGCTGCTCGGAGGAAGGGATGTACCGGTCCGGAATATTGGCGGCCACAGCCAGGTCTGCCGAGCACTCCGCACGGGCAGGAACCTCGATGCCCCGGGCCTCCAGCACCGCCTCGCTGAGAAGCTTCATGTACATGTCATAGCCCACGTCGATCATGTGCCCGGACTGCTCCGCGCCCAGAAGATTGCCCGCGCCCCGGATCTCCAGGTCCCGCATGGCGATCTTGAAGCCGGAGCCGAATTGGGCAAAGTCCCGGATGGCGTTCAGGCGCTTTTCCGCCACCTCCGTCAGCACCTTGTCCCGACGGAAGGTGAGATAGGCGGAGGCCCGGCGGGTGGAGCGGCCCACCCGGCCCCGGATCTGGTGGAGCTGGGCCAGGCCCAGATGGTCCGCGTCCTCAATGATCAGTGTGTTCACATTGGGGATATCTATACCTGTTTCAATGATGGTGGTGCATACCAGCACCTGGGTTTCGCCGTTGGAGACGCTCTCCATCACGGAGGAGAGCATGTTTTTATCCATCTTTCCGTGGGCCACGGACACGGTCACGTCCTCCAGCAGGTCCATCAGCTTCCGGGCGGTGCGCTCGATATCGTCGATGCGGTTATGCAGGTAATACACCTGCCCGCCCCGCTGGATCTCCCGGCGGATAGCGTCAGCGATGACGCCCCAGTCGTGCTCCATCACGAAGGTCTGCACGGGAAGGCGGTCCTCCGGCGGCTCCTCGATGGTGGACATGTCCCGGATGCCGGACATGGCCATGTTCAACGTTCTGGGAATGGGGGTCGCGGAGAGGGTCAGCACGTCCACACCCTTGGAAAGCTCCTTGATGTGCTCCTTGTGGCTGACGCCGAAGCGCTGCTCCTCGTCCACCACCAGCAGGCCCAGGTCCTTGAACTTCACATCCTTGGAGAGGAGCCTGTGGGTGCCGATGACCAGATCGCACTTGCCAGTGGCCAGGTCGGAGAGGGTCTTTGCGGTCTGGCCGCCGGTCTTGAAGCGGCTGAGCACCGCGATATTCACCGGGAAGCCGAAGAAGCGCTGCAAAGCGGTCTGATAGTGTTGCTGGGCCAGGACCGTGGTAGGCACCAGTATGGCGGCCTGTTTTCCGTCCAGCACGCACTTCATCACCGCCCGTAGGGCCACCTCCGTTTTCCCAAAGCCCACGTCGCCGCAGAGCAGCCGGTCCATGGGGACGGAGGATTCCATATCCTTTTTGATCTCCGCCACGCAGCGGAGCTGGTCGTCTGTTTCGGTATAGCCGAAGTTATCTTCAAACTCGGTCTGCCACTCGCTGTCCGGGGAAAAGGCATAGCCGGGGATGCGCTGCCGCTCGGCGTAGAGGGCGATCAGCTTTTTCGCCATGTCCTTGGCCGCGCTCTTGGCCCGGGAGCGGGTCTTTGCCCACTCGGTGCCGCCCATTTTCGACAGCTTTACCGGCTTTTCCTCCCCGCCGCCGGTGTATTTGGACACCAGGTCCAGCTGGGTGGCCGGGACATAGAGACTGTCCGTTCCGGCGTAGCAGATTTTGATATAGTCCTTTTCCAGTCCGTCCACCTGCATCTTCACGATGCCGGCGAAGCGGCCTATGCCGTGGTTTTCGTGCACCACATAGTCGCCCACGGACAGGTCGGCGCAGGATTCGATCCGCTGCCGGCCGGGGCCCAGTTTTCTGTTCCGGGATTTTTTATTTTTTGCGCGGATCAGCTGGGCATCGGTGAGTACGGCCAGCTTGATCCCCGGATATTCCATACCGGCGGAAATGGAGCCGATGGTGATGCAGCACCTTCCAAAATCCGGCAGTTTTTCCGGCTTTTCGTAGATAAGGGCCGGGATATCGTGCTCACGGAAAAAGTCCTGCAGCACCTTGGCCCGCCGCTCGTCCCCCGCCAGGACCGCCACCCGGTAGTCCTGCTTCAGATAGAGCTTCACATCCTCCGCGGCGGCCTGGGCGCTGCCGGCGTAGGAGGGGAGCTGCTTTGCGGAGATGCTGGTGAGGGTTTTGGGCAAGAGGGGATTTCTGCCCACGGTGAAGGCGTCCGCCATGTACACCGGGTAGTCCTCCAGACGCTTGGCCAGCGCCTCAAAGCTCAGATAGAAGCTGTCCGGGCTCATGGCCATCAGGCCCCGGCGGCTCAGTTCTTTGATATCCTCGCCCAGCTGCTTTGCGTAATCTCTGGCCCGCTCCGCGCAGCGGTTGGGCTGGTCCAGAATGACCACGGCGTCCGCCGGGATGTAATCCGCGCCGGAGGCCATGGGGTAAGTGATGGGCAGATAGCGGTCCGCGTCGGACATGGTAAGCTGGTTTTTCAGCCGCTCCGCGTCGGCGCGGAGGGTCTCCGCCAGCTTGGCCGCGTTGTCGCTGCCGCGGCGTTTGGCATATTTATCGGCAAAAGCCCCGATCTCCCTGGCAAGGGCCTCCGCCCCGCCCAGGGTCATGGTAGGCAGGGTCTCCGCCGCCGGGAGAATGACGCAGCTTTTCACCTGTTCGGTACGGCGCTGGCTCTCCACGTCAAAATGGCCCATGGAGTCGATCTCGTCGCCCCAGAACTCGATTCTCACCGGCTCATGGTCAAAGGGGGAGAAAAAGTCCAGAATACCGCCCCGGCGGGCAAACTGCCCGGGACCTTCCACCTGCTCGGTGCGGGAGTAGCCGCAGCGGAGCAGGGCGTCCTCCACGTCCTCGGGTGGGCAGCTCTCCCCATCCGTGATGGTAAAGGCGGCCTTCATCAGCGTATCCGCGGGCATGGTGCGCTGGAGCAGGCCGGAGACGGAGGCCACGGCCACCGGCGCCTTGCCGGACGCCAGCGCATACAGGGCAGCAATGCGCTTCTGCTCCCCCTGCCGGGAGGCGGCCTCCGTGGCGTAGAAGGTGAAGTCCCGCATCCCCAGCACCGCCGCCTCTTCCCCGAGCATGGCGCGCAGGTCGTTGGCAAAGTTCTCCGCCGTTGTGTCGTCCGGGCAGATCACAAAAATGGGCGCGCCGGTCCTCTGCCGCAGCGCGGCGGCGAGATTTGCCCGGTGTACGGCGGATAGGCCGGAAACGAGCGCAGGAAGCCCTCCGCTCTCCAGCAGACCGGGGAGGGCGGCGGCTTCCTTATTTTCAAAAATCTGGTCAATCAGAATGTTCATACCTGTGGGATTATACCACGAAAAAAGCGCGTAATCAATCGCTTTTCTGCTATAGGCAAAAGGCATAACAGCCACTCTGAGCTGTTATGCCTTTTTTATTACTCAGCGGTCTTTTTCACCGGCCTGATATCCACCAGCCGGTTCATGGCAAAGGGTGAGAGGAAGCGGGAATAGAAGTCCGCCATCACCCGGTGCAGCACAGGCTCAAGCTCCGCGCTTCCCTTTATAGGCTTGATCATCACCAGGGCGTCCCCGCCGCCGATGCGGTAATCGCTCTCCGCCTCCACATAGCCGAAGCGGGCCAGAAAGCGCTGGAGCTTTCTGCGGCGCTGGGGCTCGTCCTCGGGGTATTCGGTAAGCTCGGCAATGATGCCCTGCCGGTCCGCATAGCGCTTATTGATCAGGCGCATGGACTCGATGCCTATGCCCTGCTCACGGCACCAGGGCATGACGGACAGGTACTTCAGCAGCACATAACCGTAGAGACTTTTGGTGGCCACCAGCGCAAAGGCCAGGTCCATTTTACTCTCCTCATCCACCACAGCCAGCAGCTCCATAGAACCGTTGGTCAGTGCCTTATGTACGGAAAGCTTTGGCAGCATCTCCCGGCTGTCAAAGTCCATCTCAAAGAGCTGATAATATCTCTCCAGCTCTTTATGCCCGCATTTTCGGATGCTCAGCATGATGTTTCCTCCTTTTCCATGCTCTGTGCGCGGCAAAGCGCAGCGTATATTCCGTCTTTATTCATAAGCCCCTTATGGGAGCCCATTTCCACAATATGCTCCCCCTCCACCACGGCGATGACGTCGGCGTTTTTGATGGTGGAAAGGCGGTGGGCGATGATAATGGTGGTGCGGCCCTGGCTCAGTTGGTCCAGAGAGGCCTGGATCCGCTGCTCGGTGACCGTGTCCAGGGCGGAAGTGGCCTCGTCCAGGATCAGGATCTTGGGGTTTTTCAAAAATACTCTGGCAATGGACAATCTCTGTTTCTGTCCGCCGGAGAGCATAACGCCCCGCTCGCCGATGTAGCTGTCGTAGCCGTCGGGCATTTCCATGATCTCGTTATGGATCTCCGCTCTGACCGCCGCCTGAACGATCTCTTCGTCGGTGGCGTCAGGCCGGCCATAGCGGATATTTTCCCTTATGGTCCCGGCAAACATGAACACATCCTGCTGGATGATGCCGATATTCCGGCGCAGGCTGCTCTGGGTAACGTCCCGCACATCCACACCGTCTACACTGACGCTGCCGCCGCAGACGTCGTAAAAACGGGGCAGGAGCTGGCAGAGGGTGGTCTTTCCGCCGCCGGAGGGGCCTACAACGGCCAGACACTCTCCCGGATTTACATGCAGATCAATATGGCTGAGAACGGGGATACCGTTGCCGTAGTCAAAGGACACGTCCTTATACTCGATCTCGCCCCGGACCGGTCCCATCTCTTTGGCGCCGGGTTTATCCTTTATGCCCGGCTCGGTGCGCATGATCTCCAGAAAACGGCTGAAGCCCGCGGAGCCCTGCATATACATCTCGGAAAACTGGGCAAGCTTTCTCACCGGAGTGACGAAGGTGGACACATAGAGGGAAAAGGTGACCAGATCCACATAATCCATTTTCCCGTCCATGATCAGCAGACCGCCCACGGCGATGACCAGTACATGAACAATGCCGGTGGTAAACTCCATGCCGCTCATAAAAAGGCCCATGGTTTTGTAGTACTCCACCTTGGAACTGCGGAACAGCTCGTTGGCCTGGTCGAACTTGTCGCTCTCCTGCTGCTCGTTGGCAAAGGCCTTGGCTGTGCGGATGCCGGATATGCTGCTTTCTATGGCGGCGTATATCTCGGCGGTTTTTTTCTTTACCTCAATATTGGCCTTTTTCATCCGGATCCGTTGGGACAGGGTAAACCAGAGGCATACAGGCAGCACCACCGTCAGCACCAGAGCAAGCCGCCACTCAATGGTGTATATCACGGCCAGAGAGCCGACGATGGTCAGCGAGCAGATGATCACATTTTCCGGCCCATGGTGGGCAAGCTCTGTGATCTCAAAAAGGTCGCTGGTGATGCGGCTCATCAGTACGCCGGTGCGGTTTTTATCGTAAAAGCTGCAGGACAGATCCTGCATATGGGTGAAGATGTCCCGCCGCATATCGGATTCCACCAGCACACCCATGCGGTGGCCCACAACGGTTATCACATAATAGAGAACGGCCTTGAGAAAATAGGCCAACACCATAATGCCCATTACCGCAAAGAAGGCGGGAAAAAGCTTTTCCGGCAGCAGCCGGTTCATGGACACTCTGGACACATAGGGAAATACCAGATCGATGATGGAAACAGTCAGCGCGCAGAGCATGTCCACCGCAAAGAGCTTTCTGTGCCCGGCGATGTAGGATATAAAAATTTTAAAAGGATTGTCGTTATAATTTCTCTTCATTATCTCCCCCGCCGTCTGCGTATTTGTCCCGCTGGGCCACGGCCAGCGCGTCGCAGCGGTTATTGTATTCATTGTCGGCGTGTCCCTTGACCCAGTGGTAATGCAGCTGGTGCTTTTCCGTCAGTGCCAGCAAAATTTCCCACAGGTCGCTGTTCAGCGCAGGCTTTTTATCGGACTTGATCCAGCCCCTTTTCCGCCAGGAGACTGCCCAGCCCTTTTCCAGCGCGTCGATCACATACTTGGAATCGGAGTAGAGCTCCACAACGCAGGGCTCCTTCAGGGCCTGCAGCGCGGAGATCACGCCGGTAAGCTCCATGCGGTTGTTGGTGGTCTGGGCCGCGCCGCCGGAAAGCTCCTTTTCCACGCCGTTATAGCACAGCAGCGCCCCCCAGCCGCCCGGGCCGGGGTTGCCGCTGCATGCGCCGTCTGTATAGATGGTGACTGTTTTCATGAAAGCTCAGATATCTCTCTCATACCGGGACAAGAGGACCTTGTATTCCTCTTTGTCGATGATTCCGTTTTTCAGAAAGCCGTCCAGCTGGGCAATGCGCCGCTGCCGGTCCCGCTGAAAATTTTCCGCTGAGGCGTTTTCATTGTAGACCGCCTGGGGCGTATACACCGGTCTTTCCACCGGCTTCGGCGCGTTCTGACGCCGGTCATTGTCCGTCCTTGTCCACCGTACAGGGACAGACTCCGCAGATTTTTTCTGCGCGGCCTTTTTCCCCGCCTTTACCGCAATGACCAATATGACGATAATCAGGGCAATGGCGAAGAAAAACAGGATGACGCCGCCCCCGCCTGCGCTGATGACGTTCATCAGAATGATAAAGCCCAGGGCGATAAGTATGCCTTTTCCGCCGCCTGACTGCTTCTTTTTACTGCTCTGTCTTTCTTGGTCGTTCATTGAATGGCCTCCTTAATCTGGACTCCCATAACGGGATCAGGATCATTCTTTGGCGCTTTCCTCATCGATCTCTTTTTCTGTCTTTTCCATGGAGATGACCTTGCTGCCCTCCATCAGGCGCATGACGCGCACGCCCTGGGTGGCCCGGCCCAAAACGGAGATGTGGTCCGCCGCCATGCGGATGATGGTGCCGTCGTCGGAGATGACAAGAATATCGTCCTCCGGATCCACCATTCTCACCGCGGCCACGTTGCCGGTCTTTTCGGTCACATTGTAGTTCTTAATGCCGATGCCGCCTCTGCCGTGGATGCTGTACTCCTCCAGCTCGGTGCGCTTGCCGTAGCCCTTTTCGGTGATGCTGAGCAGCTGCTGTCCCTCAGCGCTGCTGCCTGCGCCCACTACAAAGTCGCCCTCCCGGAGGCGGATGCCGCGAACGCCCACGGCGGTGCGGCCCATGGGACGCACATCGTTTTCGTTAAAGCAGACCGCAAGGCCCTTGTTGGTGGCGATCAGGATATTTTCATTTCCTGTGGTAGGCAGGACGGAGATCAGCTCGTCCCCCTCGTCCAGGGTCAGGGCACGGATGCCGTTTGCCCGGATATTCTTCAAAGCCGCCTGGCTCATGCGCTTGACGGTGCCGTTTCTGGTGACAAACATCAGATAGCTGTCCTCATCCAGGGCGCGGCCCCGGATCATGGCGCTGACCTTTTCGCCGGTGTCGATCTGGATGATGTTGATGATATTCGTGCCTCTGGCGTTTCTGCCTGCCTCGGGAATGTTATATCCCTTCTTGATATAGACCCGGCCTGTGTCGGTAAAGAAGAGGATATTGTCGTGGGTGGAAGCAGTGAACACCGTCTCCACATAGTCCTCGTCCTTGGTGGCCATGGCGCGGACGCCCTTGCCGCCCCGGCCCTGGGCCCGGTATTCACTGACGGGCAGGCGCTTGATATAGCCGCCGTGGGTCAGGGTAAAGACACACTGCTCCTCCTCGATCAGATCTTCAATGTCGATCTCATCGGCCACATCCTGGATCTCGGTCCGGCGCTCGTCGCCGAACTTGTCTCTCAGGGCGATCAGTTCGTCCTTCAAAACGCCCTTAATGAGCTCGGGGTCGGCAAGCAGGCTCTTGTAATAGCTGATCTTCTCTTCCAGCTCTTTGTATTCCAGCTCCAGCTTTTCCCGGTTCAGACCCTGGAGGGAGATCAGGCGCATGTCGCAGATGGCCTGGGCCTGCACCTCGGACAGGCCGAAGCGCTTCATCAGGTTCTGTTTGGCGTCGTCATAGCTGCTGCGGATGATGCGGATGACCTCGTCGATGTTGTCCTGGGCGATGAGCAGGCCCTCCAACAGATGGGCGCGCTCCTCGGCCTTGCGCAGGTCGTATTTTGTGCGCCGGACGATGACTTCCTCCTGGAAGTTCAGATATTCGTCCAGAATATGCCGCAGGGAGAGGATCTTCGGCTGGGTCTGGTTATTCACCAGCGCCAGCATATTGATGGAGAAACTGGACTGCAGCGCCGTCTGGGCGAAGAGCCGGTTCAGCACCACCTGGGGATTGGCGTCCCGTTTCAGCTCGATGACGATGCGCATACCGTTGCGGTCCGTCTCATCCCGCAGGTCGGAGATACCCTCCAGCCGCTTTTCATGGACCTGGTCGGCGATATTTTTGATGAGCTGCCGCTTATTTACCTGATAGGGAAGCTCGGTGATGATGATGCGGGTGCGGTTCTGGCCGAACTCCTCAAACTCCGCCCGGGCGCGGACGATGACCTTTCCCCGGCCGGTGGCATAGGCCTGACGGATGCCGCTTCTGCCCATGATGATGCCCCGGGTGGGGAAGTCCGGCCCGCTGATGTGCTGCATCAGGTCGTTTAAGGTGGCGTCCGGATCGTCCAGAACGCAGATACAGGCGTTGATGACCTCTCTCAGGTTATGGGGCGGGATATTGGTGGCCATGCCCACGGCGATGCCGCTGGAGCCGTTGACCAGAAGATTGGGAAAGCGGGAGGGCAGTACTCTGGGTTCCTTGCGGCTCTCGTCGAAGTTGGGGTCCCAGTCCACGGTCTCCTTGTCGATATCCCGCAGCATTTCGTTGGAAATTTTGGACAGTCTCGCCTCGGTATAACGGTAGGCGGCAGGAGGGTCGCCGTCCACGGAGCCGAAGTTGCCGTGGCCGTCCACCAGCATGTAGCGCATGGAGAAATCCTGGGCCAGACGCACCATGGCGTCGTAGACAGAGGCGTCTCCGTGGGGGTGGTAGTGACCCAGCACGTCGCCCACGCAGGTGGCGGACTTTTTGAAGGGCTTGTCGCTGGTAAGGCCGCCCTCATACATGGTATACAGAATACGCCGGTGGACGGGCTTCAGACCGTCCCGCACGTCGGGCAGGGCTCTGCCCACGATGACAGACATGGCGTAGTCAATATAGCTGGTCTGCATCTCGCTTACCAGCTCCGATTCGGTTATGACCTGATTGGGAAATGCGATATCCTCAGGTTTGTAATCTCTTTTATGTGCCATATAACCTCACTTCCTCAGATATCCAGATTGACCACATACTTGGCGTTCTGCTCGATCCACTCGCGCCTGGGCTCCACGTCCTCGCCCATGAGGACGGTGAATACCTGGTCGGCGCGGATGGCATCGTTCAGGGTGATGCGGCGGAGAGAACGCTTTTCCGGGTCCATGGTGGTCTCCCAAAGCTCGTGGGGGTCCATCTCGCCCAGGCCCTTGAAGCGGGAGATATCCACCTTGGCGTTGGGGTTGTCGGCGCGCATCTC
>SAMEA3663248__coassemble_449_pt1 | contig 15129 bp, 13 predicted proteins | sample SAMEA3663248__metabat2_low_PE_036 | metagenome-assembled genome bin SAMEA3663248 (sample SAMEA3663248) | pig gut metagenome | biome: pig gut; feature: pig-associated habitat; material: faeces | place: China | collected 2013 | reverse complement strand
CTCATTCGGCCGGAGTCTGCAAATTAAATTTGCGCATAACTCTTGACACTACCGCATAACTCTTGACACTACCGTACCCTGGCCGACGTCAACCCGCTATAGATGAAAAGAAACAAAAGGGGAGCCCGGACGATGCAAAATCCATCGTCCGGGCTCCCCCCCTTGCTGCGCTGCTGCGGCAGCTTATTTCCATTGTGCTTATGTTATTATATCTGTTATCGCCCTGGCCTTCATGCTCCAGTCGTTTTCCCTTGCTTCCTTGTCGAGGAGGGCGATGTAGTCCTGATCCTCCCGGAGACTCATGGCCTTTTCCAGCAGGGCGATAAACTCCTCGTGGTTGTGGCCGATGAGCACGGAGTCATATTTGCGGCACTCGTTCATGTCGGTGGTGACAATGGGCTTGTGCAGCGCCATGTACTCAAAAATCTTCACCGGGCTGGTGGAACGGGTGATGTCGTTAATGAGGAAGGGGATGGTCAGTACATCGGCCTTGGCGGCGTAGTATTTCAGCACCTTGTAGTCACGGGGGCCCATAAAATAGATGTTTTCCTCATCGGACAGGTTCTGGTCAAAGGACTCGTCATACTTGATGCCGAAGAGAACCACGCTGTATTTCCCCGTGGCCGCGATCTTTTTCACCAGATCATAGTCAAACCACTTGGCCAGAGCGCCGTAATAGCAGACCATGGGCTTGCCCTTGTCCAGCACGGCCTGAAATTCCGGCTCAAAGGCAAAGGGCTCGTCCATGTGTTGGAAAAACTCATAGTCCACGCCGTTGGAGGAGAAAACCAAATTCTCCGTGCCCCGGTGGGCGATCACGTCCAGCTTTAAAAGCTCCGCCGTCACCACCACATAGACGTTTTTGTGGCTCATCACGTAGTCGTACTTGTCGGAGATGTTTTTGGGCAGGGTTTTGGTGCCGGCCAGCTCCGGGCTGATGTGGTCGATGTACTCATAGATAAAGCCGAAGCCGGAGTTGATGTAGTTTTCAATGTTCTCCACCGACAGCTTCCAGTCCGTGGAGTAGAGCTGGACGAATTTGGGCTTGTCTATGGCCGAAAGCTCCCGCATGAGGATGCGGTTTAAGAGAATGTTGTTGAAATTGAAAAGCCACAGCCCGTCAGACTTCTTTTTCAGGGTCTTGACCCGGTCGGTCATGGTGGTGACCTCATAGATCACCAGGGAGCCGTTTTTGACCAGATTCCCCGCAATGTGCTGGGGCCGCTGGAACAGAGGCACATTGTAGCCAAAGCTGCTGCGCCAGAGGACAACGCGTTCTGCCTCCTCCGACAGCATTTCCTGCACCAGCTTCCGGTACTTCCCCGGCTGAAACAGCACGGCAAAGCTGATCCGGTCCAGATAATTTGCCACCACATAGGCGTAAAGCTTTTTGCAAAAGCCGATAAAGCCGTATTTTTTATAGACGTTTACCAGCTTGGAAATCTTCTCTCTCATGCTTTTTTCCCGCCTCTGAATTTCTCAATAATGGCGTCGGCGATGCGTTCACTGGCGTGGCCGTCGCCGTATGGGTTGGAGGCGCGGCTCATGCGGCGGTACTCCTCTTCGTCCGTCAGCAGGCGGCGGGTCTCCCGGTAGATAGTTTCCTCGTCGGTGCCCACCAGCTTCAGGGTCCCGGCCTCAATGCCCTCGGGCCGCTCGGTGGTGTCCCGCAGGACCAGAACGGGCTTGCCCAGGGAGGGGGCCTCCTCCTGAATGCCGCCGCTGTCTGAGAGGATGAGGAAGGATCTGTTCTGGAAATTATGGAAGTCAAAGACCTCCAGCGGCTCAATCAGGCGGATGCGCTCACAGCCATCAAAGACTTCCTTTGCCACCTGCCGCACGGCGGGATTTAAGTGGATGGGGTAGAGCACCTTCACATCGGGAAACTCATCCACAATGCGGCGCACGCCCCGGAAGATGCTGCGCATGGGGTCGCCCAGATTCTCCCGCCGGTGGGCCGTGAGCAGGATGAGCCGCTCGTTTTCACCGATCCAGTCCAGTTCAGGGTGGGTATAATCCTTGCTGACAGTGGTAGCCATGGCGTCGATGGCAGTGTTGCCGGTGACGTAGATCTTCTCCGCAGGCACATTTTCCCGCAGCAGATTCTCCCGGCTCAGAGCGGTGGGGGCAAAAAACATGTCTGTCAGCCGGTCCACCATCTGGCGGTTCATCTCCTCCGGATAGGGGCTGTATTTGTTGCCGGTACGCAGACCGGCCTCCACATGGCCGATGGCCACCTGTTGATAAAAGGCGGCCAGCGCCCCGGCAAAGGTGGTGGTAGTGTCTCCATGGACAAGGATAAGGTCCGGCTTTGCCTCTTTGATCACGCCCTCCAGCCCCAGCAGGGCGGCGGTGGTGATGTCGGACAGGGTCTGGCCCTGCTTCATGATGTTCAGGTCATAGTCGGGCGTGATGGCAAAGGTGTCCAGCACCTGGTCCAGCATCTGACGGTGCTGAGCCGTGACACAGACAACCGGCATTGTCTCTGTTCTGCGTTCCAGCTCCTTCACCAGCGGGGCCATTTTTATGGCTTCCGGCCGGGTGCCGAAAATACTCATGACTTTGATCATTCTTTTATTCATCCCCTTGTATGCCCATACAGAGCTTCTTTGCCTCGAGCATGCAGTCCTCCATAGAGCAATAGGTCCATCCGCCATACCGGCCGATAGTGTAGATCCCATGTTCGGCAAGTTCCTGCTTGAGCTGCTTTATACTGCCGTCAACATCGCTGCAGATATGAACATAGGCGGGATCCATAATGATGGCCGCATAGGCTTCAAGCTGGTTGTCCGCCTCCAGAATACCGTGCCTGCGCAGGTTCTGCAAAGTGAGCTCCAGCTGGGCGTCCACATCGATCACGGCGTCCTTGGGATAACCGATCTCAATATACATGCTCAGCTTGTCGGCGTCCAGAATATTGTCATAGAAGCCAATACGGTAATAGTTGGCGTCCTTTTCGGGAATGTAGATCCAGTGTTCATCCGTAAAGGGAGATTTTTTGCAGAAACCCAGGTTGAATACCAGGACCTTGTTGTACGAAAGTCTGCTTTTCAGCGCGTCATAGCGGCTGTTGGAAAACAGAGGGAGAAAGCTGTTCAGCGGTGAGCTGTTGATCAGATAGTCAAAACGATAGCTCTCGCCCGCGTTGTCAACAGCGGTCTTGTTCTCCAGGTCAACAGACACCAGTTCCCGGCCGCAGAGCACCCTGCTACTGTCGAGACGGCGGTAAAGGATGTCGATAAAGGAGCCTGCACCGTTTCTGGGGTACATGAAGCTGCTGTTGTAGGAGTTGTCCTTCTCGCGCTTCATGTTCGCAATAATCTGGGGAATATCGGCGTAGGGGAAGAAACGGCCCATGGCATCCTTGTCCAGGGTACGCAGATCGCAGGCATAGAGCTTTTCGTTATAGGGCTTGAGAAACTTTTCTACAATGGATTTTCCAAACTTGCCGTACAGCATGTCAAGAAAACTGTCGTATTCTGCTTTTTCCTCTTTGTTGAACAGATCATAAAGACAGTCGATAAATTCATCCTTTTCCAGCTGATGGATATTGGTCTGGAAGGGATAGTCGATCAGTGCGCCCTTGTAAAGGATCTTGGTGCATTTGTCCTTACGGATAATATCTTCCGGGGCCACGTTATCCAGAAAGAGCTTCTTGAACTCCTCTGTTTTAAAATGGAAGAAATGACCGGCATAGTCCCAGATATAGTCACCCTGGCGGATGGTGCGGCAGTATCCACCCACTTCATCGTTTTTTTCCAGGATAAGGTATTCTTTTTTTAGTGTATCTGCCGCTGTAAGGCCGGAAATACCGGCACCAACAATCAGGTACTTTACATGCTTCATTTGTTCTTACTCCCTAAACTGCAGAGCCACTCAAAAACCTTGTTGGCAGAGACAAAAGCGCCTTTTGTGGCACGATGGAACAGGATTTTTTTCATGGACAAGGGTTTGGACGAATAAAACTCCGGATACTCTTTCAGCCAGCGCTCAATGGAGAGAAAAGCTTTCCGATTGTGCATTTTGGAAAGAACAAGGTCATACTGAAAAGCAAGCATGGGGAAGATAAGCTGATCCTGTAAATATTTTTTGCGTACTTCGGAAAGCCGGTCTGCGTATCTGAAATAAGCCTCCACCATTCTTCTGCATACGTTTTCATGATGCTTATAATTACGGATGTAGGAACTACGGCTGACCGATTGATTGACTTGCCCCAGAAAATAGCGATAGACATTCAGATCGTAGTAGGTCACAGTTGAGCAGAATATGGAGACGTATGTATTCAGTTCCATATCCACATAATAGGCTTTTTCCAGCAGCTTGAAACCCGCGCTGCGCAGGACCTGGGTTTTGTAGCTGGAGCAGGACATGATCGGCCCGAAAAGACAAAAGCCGTAATTGGAGAAACAGAGATCGTCGAAATAATATTGGATCCCCGGCTTGAGATGATAATACGGAGTCTGGATGGTTAAAACGTTGTCGTGCGCAAAATCCTCCACGTAGTTGTTGACGACCACATCGGAGTCCTCTGCCTCCAGAATATCGATAAGTTTTGCCAACTCTTCAGAATCCACGGTGTCGTCGCCGTCAATGACCTTGAAATATTTTCCGCGTGCCTGTTCCAGCCCCACATTGATGGTTGAACCGTGTCCGCCGTTTTCCTTGTTAATGACGCGGATGAGCGGGCGGGCGCAGGAGGATACACGGTCCTGAAGTTCTGCAGCGATCTCTGCAGTCCTGTCGGAAGAACCGTCGTTGACGATCAGGATCTCCATTTTGCCGGCATTTCTCTGATCGAGAAGGGAAATGACCGTGCTGCGAAGGGTTTTTTCCACGTTATAGGAGGGAACAACAATGGTGAGAACAGGCTCGGCTGTGCAGCAGGAAAGATCCAGTGTGTCAACAGGCTTTTCCGCAGCAAACATATCCAGTTCTCTTTGTATTGTATGCTGAAAATCAAATTTGGATCGTACCGATTCGGATTCACGTCTGCCTACTTCCAGGAAAAAGTCCGGATCATAGTACATTTTTTCAATCACATCGGCATATTCGCGGTAGTCTTCGGTGCTGCACAAAACACCAAGCTCTGTGGGAATAAACTGACGGACGCCGGGAATATCCGAACTGATAACGGCACAGCCGGAAGCGGCGGCCTCACAGGAAGATACTGCCTGTGAATCAAAGCGGGTGGGAAACAGGGCGATACCGTGGGCCTGTTGGACCTGACGTATCTGCTTGTGGTCAAGAAAGCCCTTGAAAACATGGACATTTTCAAAGCTCTCCAGAGGAGCAAGCAGCGTTTCGTGGAGAGAACCGTCGCCGTAAATATCAAAATCCAGGTCTGCAAAAAAAGGCCGTCTGCTCAATTCCAGTATTATCCGAACGACAGTATCCAGAGAGTAGGAATTAATATCGTCAAATTTTCGCAAAACAAATATCTTTTTGCGAAGCTGAGGATCTTTCTTCTCGTAGGAGAAAAGCTCCGTGTTCACCAGACAGGGGATGGCGTCACAGCTGTCGAACTGTACGCCTACCAGTTCCTCGCAGCGCTGACGCGTCCAGGGAGTGACAAAGATCCACCGGGCATTTTTAAAGGCGCTGTATTTCCTGATGTAGTAATCTTTTGTCTTGAACAGCGCCTGCAGGCTGTTGTCAATTACTGCAGGAGGCCCAAAATAAGGGCTGGCAATTTTGGGCCAGTCCCAATACAAAGTCTCTGCGCCATGGAGATAAAAATACAGATGAGTCTCTGTCACGTCTACAGACTCAAGGACATTTGCATAACGTTGATCGAAAAAATGGATGAGGATACGCTTATATCTCCTTGCCTGGAGCAAAGTGCGCAGGTAAAAAAAGTCAGATACGACCACGTTTATGCCTTCATAACTGTAGTACTGTGTGCAGTGGGTATCATTGATCCATAAAACATCCACGTTAAGACCAGCGGCTTTATAAGCCTGGACACGGGTGTGGACAAAGGCAGAATTATATTTGTTTTCCAGAGAAGGATAGCCCGGAGTGACCAAAAGCGTGTCGCTCGTAAATTTGCTTAAGTCCAGCTCGGTCGTGATGGTGGGAGAATAAGTTATCCGGTCGATCTCCACCTTGCTGTTTGCGGGCATATAAATAACGATGATAAAATATTTGAGATATTGATAACAGCGCTGAAACAGAGAGTTTAAGCCGCAGGTGGCCAAAATGGTTTTGTACCGGTTGAGAACTTTTATCTGGCAGCCGGTACCGTAAATGACAGAGCCGCTTACAGAAAGAGAAATGCTCTTTTGCTTATTGCACCGAAAAAGAAATGGATAAATCAGAAATTTATGACGATTACTGGTGTTCTCAATAATCATTTTCCCGGCCGTATAGCTTACCAGCAGGTGAAAAAAATTCAGCCATTTTCGCTTTAACAAATTCAAAGTGATTCCTCCATGTATGAATTGGAATTAAAGAACGTTTCGAACATATTCATCGCATACTTCTTCAGCAGGGCCTATTTTCAGGACATGCCCGTGATCCAGCCATATTACCTGGTCGCAAAGCTTTTTGATGGACTCAACGGAGTGGGACACATACAACACAGTGGTGCCGCCTTTGATCATGCTCAGCATTTTTTCCTCGCTTTTAGCCTGGAACGCGAGATCGCCTACAGACAGGATCTCGTCCACGATCAAAATCTCCGGGTCAACGACAGTGGCCACAGAGAAAGCCAATCTGGCCACCATACCGGAGGAGAAATTCCGTACCGGTACCTCAAGAAAATCGTGCAGCTCGGAAAATTCCACAATCTCGTCATATTTGCTCTCAATAAAGGCTTTGGAATAACCCATAACAGCGCCGTTGAGGAAAATATTCTCCCGCGCGGTCAGTTCCATATCAAAGCCGGCGCCCAGCTCGATCATGGGGCAGATGTTGCCGTAGGATGCGATTTTGCCCTTCGTAGGCTTGAGCACGCCCGCCACGATCTTCAGCATGGTGGATTTTCCCGCGCCGTTGGAGCCGATCAGGCCGACTACCTCCCCGCGCTTGATTTCAAAACTTACGTCCGTCAGCGCCCAGAACTCGTTAAGCTCCTTCTTCTGCCGCCGCTTTTCCGGATTGAACAGATCCACAAAGCCCTGCTTGAGAGAAAAACCTTTGTCAATGCCCAAATTAAAGCGCATGGACACGTTTTCCGCTTTTACCATAATATCTTCCATGGCCGATGCTCCTGTGTGTCAAATGTAGTAGATAAACTTATTCTGGTTCTTTTTAAAAACGATAATCCCGACGATCAGGACAACCAGCGCGGAGAGACCGCAGACGATGAACTGAAAGCCCGTGGGCGTATGGTGGTAAAGAATGATCGTCCGCGCGAAATTGATGTACTGGTACATGGGGTTAAGTTTCAGGCAGAAGTGCAGAATCGGGTTGGTGATGATGCTGATGTCGTACATTATGGGGGTCAGATAGGTCCAGAGCGTCAGCACGATGCCGTAAATATAGAACATATCCCGCAGAAATACCGCCACTGTAGCCAGCAGAAATCCCATTCCCAGAGTGAACATGAACAGACAAATAAAAGAGTAGGGCAGGAAAATGTGCTGCCAGCATAAGCCGGTACCGGTAAGAAGGATCACAGCATAAAGAGGGATCAAAGTCAAAAGAAAATTGATGCCAACGAACAGACATTTGGTCAGGGGAAAGATATATTTAGGGATATATACCTTGTTGATCAGACTGAAATTGGCTACAATGGTGCTCATAGACAGGTTTGAGGCTTCACTGAAATAGTTGAAGTAGGTCAGACCAGTCAGCAGATAAGCAAGATAGCTGACACCAGGGGTGGTAAACTTAAAAACGTTTGAAAAGATGACGGCCATGACCGCCATGGTCAGCACAGGATAAAGCAGGCTCCAGGCAACACCCAGAACACTGCGCTTATATTTCACTTTGAAATCGCGGCTGACCAGCTGCTGCATGAGGAAACCGTATTTTTTCAGAGAATATTTAAGACTGTTGATGAAATTCATTTTTTCCTCCGAGAAAGCAAACTGATACTACTGAGAAATGAGCTTTTGACATTATAACACAGCTCAGCGCTGATTTCTACTCTTATTTTATCATTTCTCCGCGGAAAACAAACGGACAACTTGACCTTGAAGGGGCTTTGCGGTATATTACAGGACAGATTGGAGAGTAAAAATGAAAAAAAGCCTGAGTTTAATTTTCATGACGTGCCTGATCCTCAGCCTCTGCGCCTGCGGCGAAGCGCCGGCGGAGAGCGGGGGAGAGGGACTGAATATTGTCTGCACCGTGTTTCCGGCCTACGACTTTGCCCGGGAAATTGCCGGGGAGAAGGCCAATGTGGTGCTGCTGGTGCCTCCCGGCTCCGAGGCCCACAGCTTTGAGCCCACGCCCCAGGACATTATCCGCATCGAAAACTGCGATCTTTTGCTCTGCAACGGCGGGGAGAGCGAGGCCTGGCTGGAGGAGCTGCTGGAGGGCCGGGAGAATGATATTCCCACCCTCACCATGATGGACTGCGTGGAGACCCTGGAAGAGGAGAGCAAAGAGGGAATGCAGGGCGTCTCTCATGACCACGAACACGAAGAACACGAGGAACACGAGCACGAAGAGGAGTATGACGAGCACGTCTGGACCTCGCCTGTCAACGCGGAGCTGATCGTCTCCGCCCTGTGTGAAAGGCTCTGCGAAATCGACCCGGAAAACAGCGGCTTTTACCGGGCAAATGGGGAGCGCTATGTTTCCGCGCTGCGGGAGCTGGACGCCGCCTTCCGTCATACCGTGGAGAACGGAAAATTTGACACCCTGATCTTTGCCGACCGCTTCCCCGTGCGCTATTTTGTGGAGGAATACGGTCTGGATTACTACGCCGCCTTTCCCGGCTGCGCTGACGATACGGAGCCTTCCGCCAAAACCGTGGCCTTTCTTATCGACAAGGTGCGGGATGAGGGCATCCCGGCGGTGATGTTTATTGAATTTTCCAATGAAAAGATGGCGGACGTGATCTGCGAGGACACAGGATGTGAAAAGCTGCTGTTCCACTCCTGCCACAACGTGAGCGCCCAGCAGCTGAAAGAGGGCGTCAGCTATCTGGAGCTGATGTGGGGTAACGTGGAAAGTCTGAAGGAGGCCCTGGGCTGATGGCAATATTGAACTGTGAAAACCTGTCCTTCGCCTACGACGGCAGGACCGTGCTGGAGGACGTGAACTTCAGCCTGAACGCGGGGGACTATCTCTGCGTGGTGGGGGAGAACGGCTCCGGCAAATCCACCCTGATCAAGGGTCTCCTGGGCCTGAAAGCGCCCCAGAGCGGCAGCATCACCTTCGGGGAGGGCCTGAAGAGTACGGAGATCGGATATCTGCCCCAGCAGACTCAGCTCCAGCGGGATTTTCCCGCCAGCGTGTGGGAAGTGGTGCTCTCCGGCTGCCTCAACGGCCTGGACCGCCGCTTGATGTACAACAAGGCGGATAAAGAGCGGGCCAGAATGAATATGGAACGCATGGGCATTGAGGATATCAAAGACAAAAGCTATCAGGAGCTCTCCGGCGGCCAGCAGCAGCGGGTGCTTCTGGCCCGGGCCCTTTGCGCCACCAAAAAGCTCCTGCTTCTGGACGAGCCGGTCACGGGCCTTGACCCCATCGCCACCGGGGAGATGTACAATCTCATCAAGCTGGTGAATCTTTGCGACAACATCACCGTCATCATGGTCTCCCACGATATCCACGAGGCGGTGCGCTACGCCACCCGTATCCTCCACCTGGGCCACCGGCAGCTGTTCTACGGCAGCTCTGCCGAATATAAGGAGAGCGACCTGGCCCGCCGCTTTTTGGGAGGGAACCGGATATGAGCGAATTTCTGAATATGTTTTCCTACCATTTCATGCAGCGGGCTCTGGTGGTGGGCGTGCTGGTCAGCCTGTGCGCCGCCCTTTTGGGCGTTTCCCTGGTGCTGAAACGCTATTCCATGATCGGAGACGGCCTTTCCCATGTGGGCTTCGGCGCTCTGGCCATCGCCTCCGCCTTCAACCTGGCCCCGCTGGCCGTGGCGGTGCCGGTGGTGGTCATCGCGGCGGTGCTGCTCCTGCGCCTCAGCCGCAGCAGCAAATTGAACGGTGACGCGGCCATCGCCATGATCTCCAGCAGCGCGCTGGCCATCGGCGTGATCACCGTGTCCCTCACCAGCGGCATGAATACCGAGGTTTCCAGCTACATGTTCGGCAGCGTCCTGTCTTTAAGCCGCAGCGACGCGGTGCTGAGCGTGATTTTGTCCATTGCGGTGCTGGCCCTGTTCATTTTGTTTTATCCCCGCATCTTCGCCGTCACCTTTGACGAGACCTTCAGCCGGGCCACCGGCACAAAGACGGAAGTATACAACACCCTGCTTGCCGTGCTCACCGCTGTCACCGTGGTGCTGGGTATGCGGATGATGGGAGCGCTGCTGATCTCCAGCCTGATTATCTTCCCGGCCCTGTCTGCCATGCGCTTGTGCAAAAGCTTTAAAGGGGTGGTGCTCTGCGCAGCTCTGATTTCCGTGGTCTGCTTTGTGGCAGGCGTTACCGCCTCCTACTTTCTGGAGACCCCCACCGGGGCCAGCGTGGTGGTCACAGACCTGATCGCCTACGGCGTTTTCAGCCTTCTGGGTACGAAAAAATAAAGAACAAAAGGGTTAAGGCTCCTCTTCATGGGGAGCCTATTTTGCGGTGCGCTCGTAGGGGAGGCCCTGCGTGGCCGCCCGGAAGCCTCCGCAGACTTCCTGTCATCCTGAGGAGGGAACCGACGAAGGATCCCGTATGGTAACGCAGAGACTTCTGTTCAGGGGATTCTTCACTGCTACGCAAAAGTGGGGCAGCGGCCCTCATGCCTCCCCTAACAGGGGAGGTGCCGAACAAAGTGAGGCGGAGGGGTTTAAAACCGCAGTAGGAGTCAGCATAAGCCCTACGTTATCGCGGTGGTGACTTCAACAAACCCCTCAGTCTGCCCTTTGGGCAGCCAGCTCCCCTTTCAGGGGAGCCTTTTTCATGCAAAATTCAGCGAATATTCATAAAAACCTGCATATTCAGGAATAAAATGAATACTATGCAAAGAAAATCAAAAAATTTCGAATATTTTTTCAAAAAAGTGTTGACAAGGGGCTTGCGTAGTGCTATTATCACAATCGTTCCAAGCAATAATTGGTGAAAATGCTTAATTAAGAGAGGATCGTCAAAATGAAAAACATGAAAAAAATGGTTTGCCTGATTCTTGCGGCACTTACTGTATTTGCTCTCTGCGCCTGCGGCAGCAGCAACAGCGATAAAAGCGCTCTTCAGGAGATCAAGGACAGCGGCGTCCTGACTGTGGCTTTGTCCCCGGACTTTGCCCCCATGGAGTTCGTGGACTCCTCCAAGACCGGTCAGGAACAGTATGTGGGCTTCGACGTGATGCTGGCGCAGTTCATCGCCGATGAGCTGGGCGTGAAGCTGGAGATCCAGGCCATGAGCTTCGACGCCTGCCAGACCGCCGTCTCCACCGGCTCCGTTCCCATGTCCATCTCCGGCTTCTCCTGGACGGAAGAGCGCGCCGAGAACTTCGAGCTCTCCGACTACTACTACGCCGGCGAGAACGAGACCGAGCAGGTCCTGCTGATCCGCAAGGCCGACGCCGACAAGTACAAGACCGCCGAGGACTTTGACGGTGTTGACGTTGGCGCCCAGAACGCTTCCCTGCAGATGATGATGGTCACCGAGCAGCTCCCCAATGCGAAGGCGTACACCATCGGCGACATCGGCGTGGGCGTGCTGGAGCTCCAGAGCGGCAACATCGAGGCGCTGGCTGTTGCCGCAGGCAATGCAGAGATGATCGTTGACTCCAACCCGGACCTGATGGTCTGTGAGTGGGAGTTCGACGTGAAGGCCGAGTATGAGGCAAACGTCGTTCTGATCGCCAAGGGCGAGACCGAGCTGCTGGAGGCTGTGAACGCGGCTCTGCAGAAGGCCTACGACGAAGGCTACTACGGCGGCTGGTACGAAGAGGCCGTTGAGCTTGCCAAGAGCGAGAACGCCGCTGAGGTCAGCATCGAAGACGGTGCCAACGGTTAAACAAGCGCAGAAATGAGTCAGACGGGGCGCTCTGAACAGAGCGTCCCGCGTCTGACGCCAGGAGAGAATGTAAATGAATTTTATTACCATATGTGAAAACGTTGTAAAGCTGATGGTCAAGTATTGGGACAAGTTCCTGCTGACCGGCTTGGGCTACACCCTGTCTCTGGCAGCCATCACCGTGTTTTTCGGCGCTATCTTGGGTTCCCTGATCGCGCTGCTGCGCATGTCCAAGGTGGCCCCCTTCCGCTGGATCGCCGCCGCTTATACGGAGATCATCCGCGGCACGCCTATGCTCTTGCAGCTGTATCTGTTCTACTTCGGCCTGCCCATGCTGATACCCATCCTGAACAAGCAGCAGTTTGCCTGCGTGGCCATCGCCCTGGTGTGCAACAGCGCGGCCTATGTCTCCGAGATCATCCGCTCCGGCATCCAGGCCGTTGACCTGGGCCAGACCGAGGCTTCCCGCAGCCTGGGCCTTTCCCAGAAGCAGACCATGCTCAGCGTGGTGCTGCCCCAGGCCGTCAAAAACATCCTGCCCGCCCTGGGTAATGAGTTCATTATGATCACCAAGGACACCTCTCTTGCATCCACATTCTTTATCGGCGATCTGATGACCCAGTGCCTGCTCATCAAGGGCGCTACTTACCTGACCATTGAACCGCTGCTGATCATCGGCATCATCTACTTTATTGTGACTTTCGTCCTCAGCAAGGTGGTTTCCGCTTACGAAAGGAGGCTGCGTCGTGGCGACGTACGATAAGCTGATCCAGGTGAAGAACCTGAAGAAATACTATAACGGTGACAAGATCAAAGCCCTGGACGGCGTCAGTGTGGACATCAACAAGGGCGACGTGATGGTCATCATCGGCCCCTCCGGCGGCGGCAAGTCCACCTTCCTCCGCTCCCTGAACCTGTTGGAGAAGCCCACCGAGGGCAGCATTATCTTCGAGGGCGTGGACATCACCAAAAAGAAGGACGAAAACGGCAAAAAGCTGGATATCGACCTGCACCGGCAGAAGATGGGCATGGTGTTCCAGCACTTCAACCTGTTTCCCCATATGACCATCCTCCAGAACATGACCCTGGCCCCCATGAAGGTGAAGGGCATGTCCCAGCAGGAGGCCGAGGCCAAGGCTCTGGAGCTTCTGGACCGGGTTGGCCTGAAAGACCGGGCCGACGCCTATCCCATCCAGCTCTCCGGCGGCCAGAAGCAGCGCGTGGCCATCGTCCGCGCTTTGGCCATGGAGCCGGATGTGATGCTCTTTGACGAGCCCACCTCCGCTCTGGACCCGGAGATGGTGGGCGAGGTGCTGGACGTGATGAAGGAGCTGGCCAAGGACGGCATGACCATGGTAGTGGTCACCCACGAGATGGGCTTTGCCCGGGAAGTGGGCAGCCGCATCCTCTTCATGGCTGACGGACAGCTGGTAGAGGAAGGAACGCCTGACCAGATTTTCAACCACCCCCAGAGTCCCCGGCTTCAGGACTTCCTTTCCAAGGTGCTGTAATATGAATGAACAGAAAAAAGCCGCTCTTCAGGCGGTGGAAGAACAGGCCGGGCTGTTTACGGACCTGGCCGATCAGATTTGGGACAATCCCGAATTGTCTTTGAAAGAGTTCAAGGCTACAACGCTCTACTGCAATACCCTGCGTAAGCTGGGCTTTCAGGTGACGGAGAAGCTGTGCAATATCGACACCGCCTTCTGCGGCAGCTTCGGGCAGGGCAAGCCCGTCATCGGCATCCTGGCCGAGTACGACGCCCTCTCCGGCCTGAGCCAGAAAGCGGGGGAGAGCTGCCCCAATCCGATAACTCCCGGCGGGAACGGCCACGGCTGCGGCCACAACCTGCTGGGCGCAGGCTCCCTGGCGGCTGCCGCGGCGGTAAAGCGCTATCTGGAACAGACCGGCAAGCCCGGCACGGTGGTGTTTTACGGCTGCCCCGGCGAGGAGGGCGGCAGCGGCAAGGCCTATATGGCCCGGGAGGGCCTGTGGAAGGAGCTGGACGCGGCGCTCTGCTGGCATCCGGGGGAGGCCAACCAGGTCACCACCGGCACCAACAATTCCTGCATCCAGGTGCTGTATAAATTCTCCGGTGTGGCGGCCCACGCGGCAGGAGACCCCTATAACGGCCGCAGCGCCCTGGACGCGGTGGAGCTGATGAACATCGGCGTGCAGTTTCTCCGGGAACATATGACTGAGGACTGCCGCATTCACTACGCCATCACCGACGCCGGGGGCGTGTCCCCCAACGTGGTGCAGGCCAAGGCCGATGTGCTGTACATGGTGCGGGCCAACAAGGTCTCCGACTCTGTGAAGCTCCAGGCCCGGGTGGACGACATCGCCAAGGGCGCTGCGCTGATGACCGGCACCAGCTTTGAGCGCGTGTTTATCGACGGCACCGCCGAGCTGCTGCCAAATTTCACCCTGGAAAAAGCCCTGTATGATAATTTTGAGGAGGTCGGCGTTCCGGCCTATACCGAGGATGAGCTGGCCCTGGCCACCGCTCTGAAGGCCACCTACCCCAAGGCCAAACATCTCCCCGGCACCGGCGCGAAATTTGACCCGGAGATCGCAAAGCAGGTCAAGGCGCTGACGGAAAACGGGGAAAAGCCCATGAACGACTTTCTCATGCCCCTGTACTCCGGCACCGGCTTCATGCCCGGCAGCACCGATGTGGGCGACGTGAGCTGGCTCACCCCCACCGCCCAGATCGAGGTTGCCGCCTGGCCCTCCGGCGTGCCCGGCCACTCCTGGCAGATCGTCTCCTGCGGCAAGAGCAGCATGGCCCACAAGGCCATCCTCTGCGCCGGAAAGGTGCTGGCCGCCACGGCCATCGACCTGCTGGAAAAGCCGGAGCTGCTGGAGGCCGCAAAGGCCGAGTTTGCCGAAAAATCCGCCGAGGGCTACACCTGCCCCATCGAGCCCGGCGCGGTTCCCATTGCATTATAAGAAAATGTCATCCTGAACGAATTGCGGGCCGCCTTTCATGCCTCCCCTAACAGGGGAGGTGCTGAGCGAAGCGAAGCGGAGGGGTTTGCCTCCC
>SAMEA3663248__coassemble_448_pt1 | contig 15139 bp, 12 predicted proteins | sample SAMEA3663248__metabat2_low_PE_036 | metagenome-assembled genome bin SAMEA3663248 (sample SAMEA3663248) | pig gut metagenome | biome: pig gut; feature: pig-associated habitat; material: faeces | place: China | collected 2013 | reverse complement strand
GCATCATGTTGTCCCAGTCTCTCAGCTCGTAGCCGTAGGCCGCGCCCTGGGGCACCGAGGCGTAGCGGCAGAAGGTCCAGGGAGTAGCCACCTCAAACTCCTCAATGTAGGGGCGGATGATGATACCGGTCTTTTCCTCAAACCAGTCGATCATGTCGCTGGCCACCTTGTTTTTGGTCTTTACATAGTCCTTGGGGTCGATCTGGCTCCAGCAGTCCTCCATGTAGGTGGTGGTCAGGGAGACGATGCAGGTCCCCTCGGGGCTGGCCTTGGGGTTGACCACGTTGTAGCACAGGGCGATGTTGTATTTGTTGGTCTCGATGCGCTTCAAGCTCTCATATTCTTTGACGGAGTCCGCGGACTGGGGCAAAAAGTAGCTGTAATCCTTCAGGCCCAGCTCCTCCGCGCTCTTGTTCAGGCCCATGTAGACCACGAACATACGGGCGGAATAGCGTCTGGCGGCGGCCAGCTTCCGCTCCCTGTCGGGGACGATGCTCTGGGGCACCATGTTGGCATAAACCATGCTGGGGTTGGCGTTGCAGATGATGTAGCGGGTGTCCACCGTGCCGGCGGTGGTGCGCAGGCCGTTGACATGCTCCTCTTCATCAAAGAGGATCTCCTCAGCCCGGCAGTTGAACCAGGCGGTGCCGCCCATGGCCCGGAAGCGCTCCAGCAATCCGGTGGTCAGCTGGTTGCTGGTCTTCTCCGGGATCCAGGCCCCGTGATTGACGTACAGGCACACCATGTTCACATACTGCATGAAGGACAGATGGTCCGCGTCCACGCCCAGATAGCCCCAGTAGGTGTTCATGATGTCCTGGGCCTTATCGGGCATTTTCAGGGCCTTCAGGACCCGGTTCACCGGATAGGCGGCGGTGCGCAGGAAGTTGGGGTATTTCTCCTGCATCAGCTTGGAATCCGGGTGTCCGCCGGAGGCGGTCATGTACTTGCCGGCGGCCAGTGTCTCGGTACCCAGGTCAAAGAATTTCTCCACGGACTCCCGGCAGCCGGGCACATACTCCTCCATTTTGTTAATGAAGTTTTCCCGGCCGCAGGGCAGGGTGGCGTCGATGGGACTGCCGTCCCTGGCGGTGGTGATCACGCGGAAGTTGTCCGGCACCATGTACCAATTGATATCCAGCCCGAACTCGTCCACGATGGTCTGGCGGCAGCCGCCGGGATTTTCCGCGCTGCCGAACTCGCACAGCTCGTGCAGCGCTGTTTCAAATTCAAAGCGGCCCCTCCTGAAGCTGGAGGCCACGCCGCCCGGAAGGTTGTGCTGCTCGATGAGCAGCGTTTTTTTACCGGCCTTGGCCAGCCTGCACGCGGCTGCCAGTCCGCCGTTGCCCGCTCCGATCACAACGGCATCAAATTTAGGCATAAGCTATTCCTCCTGTCGTTCTTATTCTGTTATGTGGCATTACCACAGTATTCTATGCTTGAATTTTAGCTTTATTGTCATCATAATGTCAAGCAGAGCCGGGTTTTCCGGCATAATTTCGGCAGAATACGCAAGTTAAGAACTTGACAATTCAGCAAATAAACGGTAAAATACCGTCTGTGGTCATTGGTATTACCAGCAGCATTGGAGGAACAGGCAGATGGGTTTCAACAAGATCACGGCGCTGTCGCTGACGGACCTTTTTGTCCAGCAGATCGAAAATATGATCCTCTCCGGAGAGCTTGCCGTGGGGGAGCAGCTCCCCCCGGCTCGGGAGCTGTCCATTAAGATGGGGGTCTCCCGGCCGGTGATCTCCGCCGGGCTTGTGGAGCTGGAAAAGCTGGGCTTTGTGGAGGTCCGGCCCCGGCAGGGCGTATACGTCTGCGATTACCGGCGCAAAGGCAGTATGGAGACCCTGGTGGCCATCATGCGCTATAACGGCGGCGCTCTGCGCCAGAACGAGGTGCGCTCCCTGCTGGAGACCCGGGAGGCCATGGAGTCCCTGTGCGTAAAGCTGGTGTGCGAAAGAGTGAGCACCGGGGAGCTGGAGCAGCTCTCCCCCATTCTGGACGGCATCCGGGACGCGAAGGACCCGGAGGAGGCGGCGGAGCAGACCTTTGTTTTCCACCATGAGCTGGCGGTACTTTCAGGCAATGTGCTCATGCCCCTGCTGTACCACTCCTTCCACCCCCAGGGCGTATATCTCTGGTCAATGTACTGCAAGCGAAGCGGCATACAGCAGCTTTACCAGATCAAGCTCCGGCTGTATTCCGCTCTGCTCAACCGGGACGTGGACTCTGCCATGGAGCAGACCCGCGCCATCATGCAAAACGCCATCAAGGACCTGTCCTTCTACGGGGCATAAAAAACCGCGGGCAATCGCCCGCGGCTTTTTCGTCGTTGTTATAGCTCTCTGATAATTTTGTCTGCTACGGCAAGGCACAGCGCAGCGCTGCGCTGGAGCTCGGCGTTAAATTCCTTCGCGCCGCCCTCAATGCCGTCGGACACGGTTTTAATAAGCAGGCAGGGCACGCCGCTGCGGTTGCAGGTGAGCACCACGCCCGCCGCCTCCATTTCGCAGATCTCCGCGCCGTACAGGGCGTGCAGCTCCCGCTTTCTGTCGGGGCTTCCCACGAACTTGTCCGCCGAAGCGCAGATGACTTTTTTCAGCCGGGGCTCAATGCTCACCGCCTGGTCCGCCAGCGCCGCCGTGGCGGGGATGTACACCGTGGGATAGTCCAGATACCGGGCCGTCTCCGCCCAGCCGGCCTCAGAGGTGTCGAAATCGTAGTGGACCACACTCTCCACAACACAGGTGCGGGCCTTCGCCATCTCTTCGGTCAGGCCGCCCACCACGCCGAAATTCAAAATCAGATCCGCGTGAAAGACGCTGATGAGCAGCTGGGTCGCCGCCGCTGCGGCGATCTCCCCCGCGCCGGAGTTTACAGCGTAGATGGTGTAATCCGCCCCGGTGTAGGTATAGATGTCAAAGCCGGCCTCCCGGCGCTTTTCACTGGGCGCGCCGTAGCGGGACAGCACCGCGTCCATCTCCACCGCCACGACCATACCGATGTTTTTCATGCCTTCTCTCCTTTATTCCGGAAGACCAGCAGCTTGCTGATCACATAGTTTAAAATAATGACCACGATCTGGGCCACGATCTTCACCGCCATGCTGTTAAAGCCCAGCCAGGTGATGAACACGAAAAGCAGCAGCTCCTCAACGCCCAGGGTCAGAAGTCTGCCGGCGTAGAAGGACAGCATCAAAGCAAAAAAGCTCTTTTCCTGTCCCGGGGACTTAAACACCCAGGTCTTGTTGGTCAGAAAGGCAAACAGCACCGCCAGCACCCAGGAGATCAGGTTCGCCACCAGCTCGTTGAGCCCGAAGGGGCCGTTGAACAGCCAGAACACAAAAATGCTGATCAGGGTGGTCAGCCCGCCGAAAAACAGATACAGCAGAGGCTCCTTGTATTTAACGTAGAAGGGCCAAAGGGGCCGGAACAGCTTCAGCCCCATCAGCCTGTCGAAAATGTCTTTCTTTCCGTCCATTCCCTTAAATCACGCGTACCCGCAACACGTCGCTCATGGCGCGGATGTTGTCGGCCACGTCCTCACCGATTTTCTCGCCCAGGTCCACAATGGTATATGCATATTCTCCCCGGGGTTTGTTGATCATATGCTCCACGTTGATGTTTCTCTCGCTGATGAAGTCCAGAATCCTGGTGATCATTCTGGGCACATTGCGGTGCAGCACGCAGAGGCGGCACACGCCCATGCGGCTTAAAGACACAGAGGGCAGGTTCACGGAGTTTTTGATGTTGCCGTTGGCCAGATAGTCATAGAGCTGATTTGCGGCCATGACGGCACAGCGGTCCTCGCTCTCCGGGGTGCAGGCCCCCAGATGGGGCATGGCGATGACATTGGGCGCTTTCAGGATGGTCTCATTGGGGAAGTCGGTGACGTAGCGGGCCACCTGGCCGGAGAGCAGCGCCTGGGTCATATCCTCATCGTCTACCACCTCGGCCCGGGACTCGTTGACAATGCGCACGCCCTTTTTCATCTTGGCAAAGGCCTGGGCGTTGAACATATGATGGGTCTTTTCTGTGTGGGGGACATTGATGCTGATATAGTCCGCCTGCTCATAGATCTCGTCCACGGACTCGGCGTGGATGACCTCTCTGGACAGCTTCCAGGCGGCGTCCACGGACATAAAGGGGTCGTAGCCGTAGACCACCATGCCCAGCTCCAGGGCGATATTGGCCACCAGCGCGCCCACGGCGCCCAGACCGATGACGCCCAGGGTCTTGCCCAGAAGCTCCGGCCCGGCAAAGTTATTTTTGCCCTTTTCCACCAGTTCGGGGATCTCCCCTCCCTTGTCGGCAATACTTCTCACCCAGCCGATGCTGCCCAGCACATCCCGGGAAGCCATGACCAGGGAGCACAGCTCCAGTTCTTTCACCGCCTCCGCGTTGGCTCCGGGGCTGTTGAATACCACAATGCCCTTCTCCGCGCACTGTTCAATAGGGATGTTGTTATAGCCCGCGCCCGCTCTGGCGATGGCCAGAAGCTCCGGGTTAAATTCAAGGCCGTGCAACTCCGCGCTGCGGATGAGCATGGCCTCCGGCCGCTCGCTCTCAGGCCCCACGGTGCAGCCCTTTTTGGTCAGCACGTCAATGCCCGAGGGGGAAATGTTGTTCATGGTCTTTATCTTAAACATGGTGCTTTGTCTCAAACTCCTTCATATATTCGATCAGCGCCGTCACGCCCTCCATGGGCATGGCGTTATACAGGGAGGCTCTCATGCCGCCGGCCACCTTGTGGCCCTTCAGGTTCAGCAGTCCTCTGGCGGCGGCCCCCTTGACAAATTCCGCGTCCAGCTCCGGATCGCCGGTGCGGAAGGTCACGTTCATATCGCTGCGGGAATCGGCTCTGGCGTGGGCCTTGAACAGGCGGCTCTCGTCCAGATAAGCGTACACTCTCCCGGCCCGCTCCCGCTTGATCTGCTCCATGCCAGCCACGCCCCCCTGGCTCTCCAGCCAGTCCAGCGTAAGCCCCAGCATGTAGATACACCAGCAGGGCGGCGTGTTCAGCATGGAATCGGCCTTGATGAGGGTTTTGTAGCTCATCACCGAGGGGGTGATGGGCATTTCCCGCCCGGCAAGACTTTTGTCCAGAATGACCACCGTCAGTCCCGCCGGGGCCATGTTCTTCTGGGCGCCGGCGTAGATCAGGCCGAATTTGGCCACATCTACCGGCCGGGACAGAATGTCGGAGGACATGTCGCAGACCAGGGGCGCTTTTGTCTCCGGTACATACTGCCACTCGGTGCCGTAGACCGTGTTGTTGGCGCAGTAGTAGAAATATTTGGCCTCATCGCTGAGCTTCAGTTCGCTCTGGGTGGGGATGCGGTCGTGGCCGGTGTCTGCGCTGTCGCAGGCGATATTCACGTGGCCGTACTTTTCCGCCTCTTTGGCGGCCTTGCCGGAAAAATTGCCGGTGACGGCGTAGTCCGCCGTGCCGCCCTCCATCAGGTTCATGGGGATGGCGGCAAACTGCAGGGTGGCTCCGCCCTGCAAAAACAATATCTCATGGCTGTCCGGCACACTTAAGGCCGCTTTCAATTTTTCTTTGGTGCTGTCGAAGATCTCCTGAAACAGGGAACTTCGGTGGCTCATCTCCATGACGGACATGCCGCATGAGCGGTAGTCCAGCAACTCGTCGCGGGCCTTTTCCAGCACGCTCAGCGGCATGACGGAGGGGCCGGCGGAGAAATTGAATACCTTTTCCCTTGACACAGGATCATCTCCTCAATAATACTTGCGGCGATTTACCGCGCTAAAATTATACCACCTTTGTGGTTTTTTCGTCAAATCACAAGACCTACAAGTCTGTCGCCCTCAACGGCGCTTATCCTGACATTTTTCACAGTTCCCCGCAGTTTCCTGCCCTCCGCCTTCACCAGCACATAGGTGTCGCTGTGGCCGGTGCAGAATCCGTTCTCCTCCGTCTCGAACAGTACGGGCAAAGTCTGGCCCACGCTCTCTTCCAGAAAACGCAGGTGCATTCGCTCCGCAACAGCTTGCGCCTCATGGGCCCGGCGGGACTTGGTGGCGTTGTCCCACTGCTCCGGCATTTTGTCCGCCGGTGTGCCCGGGCGGCGGGAATAGGGGAAGATGTGCATATCCGCAAAACCGCACTTTTCGATGAATTCAAGGGTAGCCCGGTGGTCCTCCTCCGTCTCCCCGGGAAAGCCGGTGATCAGATCGGCAGTCAGGGCGCAGCCGGGGAAATACGCCCGCAGCAGCTCCACCGCCTGATAGAAGCGGGCCGTATCGTACTTGCGGTTCATGTTTTTCAGGGTGCGGTCACAGCCGGACTGGAGGGACAGGTGGAAATGGCGGCAGAGCTTCCCGGTCTCCGCCAGGCGGCGGCAGAAGTCCTCCGTGATCACCGTGGGCTCCAGGGAGCCCAGGCGGATGCGCATATCCGGCGCGGCCTGTGTCACGGCGCAGATCACATCCGCAAGGCCCGGCTTTTCCGGCAGATCCCGGCCATAGGAGGCCACCTCGATGCCGGTGAGCACCAGCTCCTTATAGCCCTCGGCGTCCAGCCGGGCGGTCTCCTCCACGGCGTCGGCGATGGGCAGGCTGCGAAGCCTCCCCCGAGTGTAGGGGATGATGCAGTAGCTGCAGAAGTTCACGCAGCCGTCCTGGATCTTCAGCATGGCCCGGGTACGGCCGCTGACGGCCCCGGCCGGCAGCTTTTCAAACATGCGCCGCTCAAAGGGCGCGTCGATCTCCCGGCAGCTCTCCCCCTGGCTGACGGCCTTTTCCACGGCCTCCACCAGCTTGGTCCGGTCCGCCGCGCCGAAGATCACCTTTGCCCCCAGCTCCTCTGCCTCGTCCGGGTCCAGCTGGGAATAGCAGCCGCAGACGGCGATCACCGCCCCTGGGTTTTCCTCCCGCAGGCGGCGGATGGTCTGGCGGGACTTGCGCCCGCTTTCGGCGGTGACGGCGCAGGTGTTCACGATCACCGCGTCGGCCAGCTCCCCCGCGTTCGCCGGTTCGTGGCCGTGGCTTTGCAAAAGGGTTTCCATGGCCTGGGTCTCATACTGGTTGACCTTGCAGCCAAGAGTGGATATAATATACTTCATGGTCATCTCCTGAATAATAGAAACGGAAGTTGAAAACAATGGAACACTATCTTGACAATGCCGCCACCACAAAGGTCTGCAATGAGGCGGCGCAGGCGGCCCTTGCCGCCATGACGGAAAATTACGGCAACCCCAGCTCCACCCACACCAAGGGCCGGGAGGCAAACCGCCTGCTGGAATCGGCCCGGAAGCAGGTCTCCGCCGCCCTGGGCTGCACGCCGGGGGAGCTGATTTTTACCTCCTGCGGCTCCGAGAGCGACAACTGGGCCATCATAAACGGCGCGGAAGCCATGAAGCGCCGGGGTAAGCACATCATCAGCTCCGCCGTGGAGCACGACGCGGTGCGCCGCTCCCTGGACGAGCTGGAGAGCCGGGGCTTTGAAGTGACCCGCCTGGCCCCCGATGAAAAAGGCGGCGTCAGCCTGGACTCCGTGGTCTCCGCACTCCGTGATGATACTATACTCGTTTCTTTGATGCTGGTCAACAACGAAACCGGCGCAGTGACGGATATTTCTTCGATCGCAAAGGCCGTAAAAAAAGCCTGTCCCGCCGCGCTGGTACATACAGACGCGGTGCAGGGCTTTATGAAAGTCCCCTTTTCCGCCAAAAGCCTGGGCGCGGACATGGTCAGCGTCAGCGGCCACAAGATCCACGCCCCAAAAGGCGTGGGCGCGCTGTACGTCAAAAACGGCCTGAAGCTGAAGCCCTTTATCCTGGGCGGCAGCCAGGAAAACGGCCGCCGGGCCGGCACTGAGGCCATGCCCCAGATCGCCGCCTTCGGCGCGGCCTGTGAGGTCGCCCGTGCCGGCATGGCGGAGAACATCGCCCGGATGCAGTCTCTCCGGGAGCGGGCGGTGGAGCGGCTTTCCCGGGAGATCCCGGAGCTGGTGCTCATCGGCGGCGGCGCTCCCCACATTCTCAGCATATCCCTGCCCGGCTGGCGCAGCGAGGTGCTGATGAACTACCTGGAGGCCAAAGAGGTCTACGTCTCCCGCAGCTCCGCCTGCAAGAAGGGCGGCAGGAGCCATGTGCTGGAGGCCATGGGCCTGTCCTCCCGGGTAATTGACGGGGCGATCCGGGTCGGTCTCTCCCGCTTTACCACGGCGGAGGACATTGACGCGCTGTGCGCCGCTTTGAAGGAAGCCCACGATACCCTGGCCCACAGATGAACTACGCTATAATACGGCGGCTGTCAAACCGACAGCCGCCGTTTCGTTTACGTTTTACTGTTTGCGTTTATTTTGCCTCTTCCGCTTCCTCGTCCTTCAGCTTTTTCACCGCCTGACGGCTTATGGGGTCGATGTGGTCAAGCTCGTGATATTCCTCCACATCGCAGGGCAGATCGTCGTTTTTCAGCTTGCGGACGATCAGATTGTTGATGGCGGTATAGATCACCACAAACACCGGCACGCCCAGCAGCATGCCCCAGAAGCCGAAGAGCCCCGCGCCCAGGATGATGGCGAACATGACCCAAAAGCCGTTGATGCCGATGGAGCTGCCCAGAATTTTGGGGCCGATGATGTTGCCGTCCACCTGCTGCAAAACGATAATGAGGATAATGAAGATCAGGCACTTCATGGGACTTACCATCAGGATAATGATGGCGCTGGGCACAGCGCCGATGAAGGGGCCGAAAAAGGGGATAATGTTAGTGACGCCCACGATCACGCTGACCAGCAGCGAATAGGGCATGTTCAGTATGGCGCAGACGATATAGCAGATCAGTCCCACAATGGCCGAATCCAGCAGCTTACCGTTGATAAAGCCCATAAAGGTCTTGTCGATGAAGGCGATGCTCTCTCTGATCTTCTCCGCGGTGCTGATGGAAAAGACGCTGTACAGGGTTCTCCGTGCGCTGGCGCTGAAGCCCTCGAAATTGCCCAGAATATAGATGGAGACGATGATGCCGATAATCAGGTTGTATATGCCTTTCAGCGCGTAATACACGCCGGCGGTCAGGTTGGAGAGGAGGCTGCCCAGCTCCGGCAGTACCGTATCCTGCAGCCACTTCATCAAATTGGTGTTGGCGTTATTGATCATGTCCAGGGCGTAGCTCTCGATCTCCGGGTAATCCGCCAGCAGCTTCTCCACCCATTTGGCCAGGTTGCCCAGATAGGTGGGGCTGTTTTTCACGATGGTGTCAATGCTGCTGTACAACTGGGGCAGGATCAGATAGACCAAAGCCGCGATGACCGCCAGGAAAATGATAATGGCCATAAACACCGACAGGCCCCTGGCCAGTCTTTTCCCCGTGTGCTTTTTGCTCTTTTTGAATATCCGCTGGGAAAGGGGCAGGAAGATGTTTTTTTCCATGGCCCGCATCACCGGCATGAGCAGATAAGAGATCACCAGACCCCAGATAAAGGGGCTGAGGATCCCTATCACCCCGCCGATCCATTTGCCGATGTCCGGCAGATAGCGCAGGGCCATATAGAAAAATATGGAGGCGGCAATCACACAGAAGGCCGTTATGCCCCAATATAAATACTGCTTATCCCATTTAAACGGTCGTCTCATCACCGCACCCCTTTCTCTTCTTACTTATTTTACTATTCCTTATCCCCATGCGTCAACACCGAAAATGTTAAGATTTGATTGAGATTGTTTTTATGTTATGTAAACTATTTTAAAGTTTTTCCCACACTTATTCACTTTCCAGGGTGTTGAAAACCCTGTTGAAAATGTTAAAAAGTCTTGGTTTTCCCTACTATCTGAAAAATGATTCCCGACGGTCATTCATTTTTCCTCTGTCGAAATATGCATAATTGTGTAAACCATGGCATAAGGCCTGTTTTGCCCTCATAAGTTCCTGTAAGAAGATTTGGGGGAGGCAAGCATGAACCGTATATTATCGTTGATCATGGCCGTGGCCTGTCTGCTGCCCACCGGGGCAATGGCCTCCGCGCCGCTGCGGGACGGGGATATTGACATCACCGCACCCTCGGCCATACTGATGGAAAAGGAAACGGGCGAGGTACTGTATGAAAAGGACGCCCACAGCAGGGGCTTCCCAGCCAGCGTCACCAAGGTGATGACCATGCTGCTGATCGTGGAGGATCTGGAGGCCGGGAAGATCCATCTGGAGGACACCGTCACCGCCAGCGCCAGAGCCGCCTCCTTCGGCGGAAGCTGCGTGTATCTGGAGGAGGGGGAGCAGATGAGCGTCAGCGACATGCTCAAATGTATCGCCGTGGTATCCGCCAACGACTGCGCCGTGGCCATGGCGGAGCATCTGTCCGGCACGGAGCAGGTATTTGTGGAGCGGATGAACAAACGGGCCCAGGAGCTGGGTCTGGAAAACACCCACTTTACCAACTGTACCGGCCTGTTTGACGGCGGAAATCACTACACCACCGCCTATGACGTGGCGGTAATGTCCCGGGAACTGGTCAAGCACGACGTCATCAAGGAGTACACCACCATCTGGATGGACAGCATCCGCAACGGCGAATTTGAGCTGAGCAACACCAACAAGCTGGTCTACTGGTACCCGGGCTGTACCGGCCTGAAAACCGGCTACACCAGCACCGCCATGTACTGCCTGTCCGCCACGGCGGAGCGGGACGGGGTGGAGTATATCGCCGTCATCATGCACGCCGGGAGCATCAACGACCGGAACAACGACGCCAAGGCGCTGTTAAACTACGCCTTCGCCAACTACACCCTCTGCTCTCTGCGCTCCGGGGAGGCGCTGCCCCGGGTGCCGGTGGAGCTGGGCCGGGAGGAGTATGTGGATGTGGACTACGCAGGGGAGGAATACGCCCTGGTGCCCAAGGGCGGCGGGGAGACGGAGTACGATGTTAAACTGTTGGAGAAGGTGCACGCCCCGGTGGAGGCCGGGGACCGTCTGGGCACCCTCACCGTGAGCATCAACGGGGAAACCGTGGCCCAGATTCCCCTCTGTGCCGCCAGCGACGTGCCCAGGATCGGCTTTTTCGGCATACTTTCCCAGCTTGCGGGCAGCCTGATCGGACTTTAATACTTGAAATCCCTACAAAAAGCTGTATAATCATTCCTGTAAGTTTGTTTTTACAGGAGGCATTATGGTTAAAGTTGATTTGTCCGGCGCCGCCGGCTTTTTCACGGCGTCCGGCCCCGATTACGCGCTTGCGGAAAAAGCGCACAAGACTCTTGCCGAAAAGTCCGGCCTGGGAGCCGATTTCACCGGCTGGATGGAGCTGCCCCTCCGGATCAAAGAGGGCGAGCTTGACGCCATCGTGAAGGCCGCGGAAAAGATCCGCAGCCGCTCCAAGGCGCTGGTGGTCATCGGCATCGGCGGCTCCTATCTGGGCGCAAGAGGCGCCATTGAGCTGCTCAAGCCCCTGCCCGGCAAAGACGACCCCAGAGTGTTTTTCGCCGGCAACGGCCTGTCTCCCGATTATCTCATCGACATTCTGGAGCAGCTGGGCGATCAGGACTTCGATGTGAACGTCATCTCCAAGTCCGGCACCACCCTGGAGCCTGCGGTCTCCTTCCGCATCTTCCGTGAGCTGCTGGAGAAGAAGTACGGCGACAAGGCCGACGAGCACATCTTCGCCACCACCGACGCCCACCGCGGCGTGCTCAAGTCCCTGGCCGACGCCAAGGGCTGGCCCTGCTTTGTGGTGCCTGACGACGTGGGCGGCCGCTTCAGCGTGCTGTCCGCCGTGGGCCTGCTGCCCATGGCCGTGGCCGGTATCGACGTGGTCCGCGTCATTAACGCCGCCCTTGAAGAGCTGAAGGCCCTGGATCTGCGCTCCCCCGAAAACCCCGCCTGGCAGTATGCCGCCGCAAGACAGCATCTGTACAACAACGGCAAGCTGATTGAGATCCTGGCCTGCTACGAGCCCAGCTTCCGTTTCATGGCCGAGTGGTGGAAGCAGCTCTACGGCGAGAGCGAGGGCAAGGACGGCATCGGCATCTACCCCGCCTCCGTGGAATTTACCGCCGACCTGCACTCCATGGGCCAGTTCATCCAGGCCGGTCCCCGTATTCTGATGGAGTCCGTGGTCCGCTTCACCCAGGCCAGAAACCGCTTCCCCGTCCCCTTCGAGGAGGCCAATTCCGACGGGCTGAACTACATCGCCGGTCTGGACCTGGCGGAGGTCAACCGCATCGCCGCCGACGCGGTGAAGGACGCCCACATCTCCGGCGGTGTGCCCAACATCGTCATCGAGGTGCCCCAGCGCAACGAGGAGGGCTTTGCCGCTCTGGTCTGCTTCTTCGAGGTGGCCTGCGCCATCTCCGGCTACATGTCCGGCGTCAACCCCTTTGACCAGCCCGGCGTGGAGGCTTACAAGAAAAACATGTTCCGTATGCTGGGCAAACCCGGCGCGGTCTGATCTCAGCGCAAAAAAGTATACCCCTCCGGGGAGCAGCTGCTCCCCGGAGGGGTATATTTATACGATCATTTACTTTCCGAAGTGGGCCGCCACATCCTCCAGGTATTTCCGGATGGGCAGGTGCTGGGGGCAGATATGCTCGCACTGGCCGCACTTGATGCAGTCCCCGGCCAGGCCGAACTTGCCCTCGTAATTGTCGTAATAGCCGCCCTGGGAGGTCCACTCCTTCTCCCGGCTCTCCTGCATATCCAGGTTGTAGAGGGAGAAGTATTTGGGGATGGCGATGTTCATAGGGCAGCCGTCAGTACAATAGGAACAGCCGGTGCAGGGGATGGCGATGCTGCGGTTGATGATGTCCACCGTCTGGCGGATGATGGCCTGTTCCTCCTCATTCAGGGGCTTGAAGTCCTGCATGGTGGAAGTGTTGTCGTCTATCTGCTCCATGCTGCTCATGCCGCTGAGCACCATGAACACATTGTCCAGGCTGGCCGCAAAGCGGATGGCCCAGGAGGGGATGGACCGGTCCGGCGCGTAAGCCTTGAACAGCTTTTCCGCCTCCTCCGGGAGCTTGGCCAGGGTGCCGCCCTTCACCGGCTCCATGACGATGACCTTTTTGCCGTGCTTTTTCGCCGTCTCATAGCACTTGCGGGACTGGACGCCCTCGCTGTCCCAGTCCAGATAGTTCAGCTGGAGCTGCACAAACTCCATCTCCGGGTGCGCGGTCAGCACCTTGTCCAGAAATTCGGCGGTGTCGTGGAAGGAAAAGCCCATGTGTCTGACCAGGCCCTGCTCCTTCTTCTCCCGCAGCCAGTTGTAGCAGTCGTACTGCTCATACACCTGGTTGTGCAGGGGCCCCACGTCGTGGATCAGATAGTAATCAAAATAGTCAACGCCGGTTTTTTCCAGCTGGGCCTTGAATATTTTGTCCCTGTCCTCAAAAGAATGGATATAGTCCGCGTGGAGCTTGGTGGTCAGGGTGTAGCTGTCTCTGGGATAGCGGTCCGTAAGGGCGGGCTTTACCGCGCTCTCGCTCTGATAGCCGCAGTACATCCAGGCCGTGTCAAAATAGGTGAAGCCCCGGTGGATAAACATATCCACCATCTGTTTGAGCTGCTCCATATCAATGCTCGCTTCGTCGTTTGGGTCCAATCTGGGCAGACGCATCAGCCCGAAGCCAAGTTTTTTCGCCATGTTCGTTTACCTCCAGCTTTTTCTTTCTCCTATTATATTGCCGCCTCCGGGGCCTGTCAAACCCATTCTGTTAAGTTAATTTGCGTTTTGTCCTCTGCCGTGGTAAACTCGGCGCATAAAAGGAAAGGCAATTCTCCGTTCACCATGAAAAAAGCGTTCTGTAAATCCCCTGAATTTCTGATCTCCGCCGCCGGTCTGCTTACGCTGGGCGGCCTGTATCTTTACTGGTGCGTCAGCACCAGTGCGCCGATATACGGGCGCATCTCGGCCTTTGTCTGCGCCGCCCTGTTTGCCGGGGTGTGCCTGCGCTTTGTCCCCGGGTGGATGGATTTCTGGCGCAAAGGCCCTTCCTCCCCGGCTGAAACCGGCGACGAGCCGCCCCATATGGGGCTGAAGCTCTTTCTGGGCCTTCTGGGCTATGTGCTGTTCATTCTCCTGCTGACCTACCTGCTCCGCGTCTCAGCCGGTTACGGCGGGAGCTTCAAGAATTATCTCTCTTTCTGGACCTGCGCCGACAGCGCCCACTATCTGGACATCGCCCGGGACGGCTATCTCTCCGTGGGTAGCATAGACCGACTGGTGCAGCTGGTGTTTCTGCCGGGTTATCCGCTGGCGGTCCGGCTGATGCAGGTCTTTGTGGGGGATTATCTCTATGCGGGCCTTCTGGTCTCCGCCCTGTCCTTTGCCGGGGCGGGCTGGGTCATTTATCGGCTTTCCCGGCTGGATATGAGCCATGACGGCGCTCTGCGGACGGTAAAATATTTATGTCTGATGCCCGGGGCCTTTTTCTTCGCCGCCCCCATGAGCGAGAGCCTTTTTCTCCTGCTCTGCGCCCTCTGTGTGTATTGTGCCAGAAAAGGCAGGTGGCTTGCCGGCTGTCTTTTCGGGGCGTTGGCCGCCTTCACCCGCTCCCTGGGGCTGATGCTGTTTGTGCCGCTGTTTTTCGAGCTGGTTTCCTCTCTGATAAAAGAGGGAACACAGCGCTCTCTGGGGCGTTTTGCCGCTCTGCTTTTGATCCCGCTGGGCTTTGGGGCCTACTGCGCGGTGAATTACTTCGTCTCCGGCGACCCCTTCAAGTTCCTGGAATATCAGCGGGAGCACTGGGGACAGCAGATGGGCTTTTTCTTCAACACCGCTTCCTATCAGCTTCAGCAGGCCGTGGGCTGCGCCAGGATCGACCTGCCCATGCTGCTGGGCCTGTGGCTGCCCAATCTGCTCTGCATTTTCGGGAGCCTTTCCGCCATGCTCGTTGGGGCAAAGCGGCTGCGCCCCTCCTATACGGCCTGGTTCATCGCCTATTTCGTCATCGCCATCGGGGCCACATGGCTTTTGAGCGCCCCCAGATACCTGGCGGCGCTGATCCCCCTGCCCATGGCCTTATCCTCTCTCAGCAAAAGGGCCTGGGCGGACAATGTGCTGACGGTTCTGCTCTCGCTTTTTTCCCTGTTTTACCTTGTGGCCTTCGCCCTGCGCTGGCCGGTATACTGAAACACACGCTGTCATCCTTTGCTCAGGATGACAGCAATTTTTTGCT
>SAMEA3663248__coassemble_441_pt1 | contig 15268 bp, 14 predicted proteins | sample SAMEA3663248__metabat2_low_PE_036 | metagenome-assembled genome bin SAMEA3663248 (sample SAMEA3663248) | pig gut metagenome | biome: pig gut; feature: pig-associated habitat; material: faeces | place: China | collected 2013 | reverse complement strand
CTGCCCTTCCTTATGCCCATCGAGGACGTGTTCACCATCTCCGGCCGCGGCACTGTTGTTACCGGTCGTGTTGAGCGTGGCGTTGTCAAGGTTGGCGACAAGGTCGAGATCGTTGGTCTGAAGGAAGAGCGCACCGAGACTACCGTTACCGGTACCGAGATGTTCCACAAGACCCTGGAGTACGCCGAGGCCGGCGACAACGTGGGCTGCCTGCTCCGCGGCATCGACAAGAAGTCCGTTGAGCGTGGTCAGGTTCTGGCTGCACCCAAGTCCATCCACCCCCACACCAAGTTCAAGGGCCAGGTTTACGTCCTGTCCAAGGAAGAGGGCGGCCGTCACACTCCCTTCTTCAACAACTACCGTCCCCAGTTCTACTTCCGTACCACCGACGTTACCGGCGTCATCTCCCTGCCCGAAGGCGTTGAGATGTGCATGCCCGGCGACAACGTCGACATGGACGTGGAGCTGATCACCCCCATCGCCATCGAGAACGGCCTTCGCTTCGCTATCCGCGAGGGCGGCCGTACCGTCGGCTCCGGTGTTGTTATCGGCATCAACGAGTAATTAAACCCTAAAAAAAGACGCTGCTTCGGCAGCGTCTTTTTTTAGGCTCCCCTGAAAGGGGAGCTTAAGTGAGACTCGAAATCTTCGATTTCGCTAAGTCGAACTTACGCCTGTGGTGGTCACCGTAGCGTGACTGAGGGGTTTGCTGAAGTCACCACCGCGATAGTCTGGGATTTGTGTCAACCCCTCCGCCTCACTTCGTTCGGCACCTCCCCTGTTAGGGGAGGCAGGGCGGCCACGCAGGGCCGCCCATACGGCTTCCCGGCAGACTTCATTTGATGTTGTAGGGGCCGCCCTGCGTGGCGGCCCGTAAAAAGTGTCTTCACTGAATGGACAGGAGGACGCTTTCGTTTTCACGCTCTGGCCAGCCTTCCTTGATGCTTGTGCTTTTCCCCGAAATAGTGTATAATCCCTTCGATTCTTTCAAAAAGGAGAAAACCATGAAAAGTCTGAATGATATTGCCAGAGTTCCTCTCGCTATACTGCCCACGCCCATTCAGAAGCTGGAGAATATCAGCCGGATTCTGGGCACCAATGTCTGGATCAAGCGGGATGACATGACCGGCATCGGTCTGGGGGGCAATAAGGTCCGGAAGTTGGAGTTTTTGCTGGCAGAGGCTAAGGCTCAGGGGGCCGAGGTGGTGTTCACCACCGGCGGCGCCCAGTCCAACCACGCCATGCTTACCGCCGCCTGCGCCAAAAAGCTTGGCATGACGCCCATCCTCATTCTGAAAAAGCGAGGCGTCACGGAGCGCAAGGGCAATCAGCTCCTGGAATACCTGATGGACACCGATGTGCGCTTTATGGACACGGACAGCTACGACGACATCTACGCCGAGATGGACAGGGTGGGCAAGGAACTGGGCCGGCCCTATTACAAGATCCCCTGCGGCGGCTCCAACGCTCTGGGTGCATTGGGCTATGTGGCCTGCGTCAAGGAGATCGCCGACAGCGGTCTGCATTTTGACTATCTGATCTGCGCCGAGGGCAGCGGCGGCACCCACGCTGGCGTGGCCCTGGGGGCAAAGCTCTTCATGCCCGGCACCCGCACCGTGGGCGTCATGGTGGACTCTGACCCCTTTGACGTGATCACTCCGGGGATCATGCGGGGCGCGGCGGAGCTGCTCCAGGCCGATGTGGAGATCGGGCCGGGGGATGTGCACCTGCTGAACATGTGCGGCCCCGGCTATGCCATCCCCTCCAAGGAGGGCAACGCAGCCATCCGCATGATGGCGGAGAACGAGGGGCTCTTCCTTGACCCGGTGTACACCGGCAAGGCCTTTGCCGGGCTTATTAAGCTGGCCAAGGAGGGCGCTTTCCGGCCCGAGGACAACGTGCTCTTCCTCTATTCCGGCGGCGCAGGCGGTCTCTTTGCCGTGGACGTTGATCTGGACTGATATAACATAAAAATTGCTCCCTCCTGCATGAGGGAGCAATTTTTATTTTTGGTGAGGATGAAATACCGGGTGTTCTTCCACTGGACCGGCGGAGGGGTCGTTGGGGTCCAGGCCCCGGTTCTTGAGCCGGCTTTTGGTATTGTCCCGCACAAGGCTGTAGATCACGGCCACAAGAGGGATGAAGAAGATCATGCCCAGAATGCCGAAAAGCTTTCCGCCCAGCAGAGCGGCGGCCAGAGTCCACAGGGGCGGCAGACCCACGGAGCTGCCCACCACACGGGGATAGATAAACTGGTTTTCAATAAACTGCACGCCCTGATAGACCAGGATGCACAGAATCAGCTTGGAGGGCTGACCGATCAGCGTGAGCACCGCGCCCACGAAGCAGGCGGTAAAGGCACCAATATAGGGAACAAAGGCCAGAATGGCCGTGAGCATGGCCACAACGCCCGCGTAGGGCAAACGGAACAGACTGAAGGCGATGAACATCAGCAAACCCAGAATCACAGCCTCCATGCACTGACCCGAGAGAAAGCGGGTAAAGGTGTTCTGGATCAGCGAGCAAACCTGACAGAAACGGTCAGCGTGGCGGCGGTTCAAATGGGCATAGATCAGCATTTTACTCTGCCGCTTCAGGTCGTCCTTATCCAGCAGTACATAAGAGCCGATAATAACGGTAAAGACCGCCGTGGTCACGCCGGAGATAGTGGTGGTGGCCACATCGACCGCCGAACCCAGCACAGACCCGGCACCGCTGAGGGCGCTCTGCAGGAGCTTGCCGAAATCCAGCCCGGCCAGAGCCTGGTCCACGGCGCTGTTGATGGCGTCGGTGTCCACATTCCAGCTGCGAAGCAGAGCCATCCACTCAGGCCATTTTTCCTTTACCGTGGTGCTGATGCTCTTCACGGAATTGACGATTTCCGGCACCGCCACCAGCCCCACCAGGGCAATCACCAGCACCAGGCACAGATAGGTGAGCACCAGACTCAGCGCGTTCAGCGCGCCGTTTCCCGGCTTCTTTTTCGCCTTGGCAAACAGCCGCTCCAGACCGCACCGTATGCCGTTCATGGGCACACTGAGCACAAAAGCCAGCACAAGCCCGGCCAGCACGGGCAGCAGCAGCCCGCCCAGCCAGCCGAGAAAGTCCTTGATGATGTTGAGATTGGTGACGGCGGCGAACATGGCCACGCCGCAGGCGATCAGCAACAGGTTTTGTCGGGTTTTTTTGTCCATTTTTTCTCCTGCCGGGAACCTGCCCGGGTTTTGAAACATATAGGATAGGCGATGGCGCACAGGGGCAGCGCCGCTAAAATATCCAGCACCGAGTGCTGTTTGACAAATACTGTAGACACACAGATCAGCGCCGCCGTCAGCGTGAAGGCCCGCTTCCAGCCCTTGGAACGAAAGGCCGGGGTGTTCCATGCGGCAAACATCACCGCCAGAGAGCCGATCACATGGAGGGAGGGGCAGACGTTGGTGTCCGTATCAAAGCGGTAAAACCAGGCCATGAAGCGGGTCAGTATATTGTCCCGCTCAAAGCTTTTGGGGCGCAGATGCTGGCAGTTGGGGAAGATGAGATAGGTCAGCAGCGCCGCCGTGTATGTAAGGATGATGAATTTCATCATCCGGGAGAAGCACTCCGTGTCGTAGAAAAAGGTGTAGACCAGCATGCCGGTGAGAAACACGAACCAGAACAGATAGGGGAGCAGAAACAGTTCGTTGAAAGGGATCAGGTCGTCCAGAGCGCAGTGCATACTGTAATAACTGCCGGGCTGATAAAAGCGCTCCACAAACAGAAACAGCAGCCCGTAGACCGGCCAGTACAGCAGCAGCTTCACATGCTTAAACTCCGGCGAATTCAGGTTGGAGAGACGGAGCTTCCGGTAATCTACGATAGGTTTTTTCATTTTAATCTATTCCTTCTTGTTCACTGTCCATACCGCTGAGGGCGGCATAAATCCGCTCCGCAGCATTTTTGCGGGGGATCTGCCGTCCGGCAGCGCCCATGGCCTCCAGCCGCGCAGGGTCGGACAGCAGACGGACACACAGATCGGCCAGCTCCTCCGGCTCTGCGGCGGTTTGGGCCAGACCGGTTTGGACAAAGTAGCGGAGATTGTACTCCTCGCAGCCGGAGACTGCGTTGACCAGCACCATGGGCAGATCCTTGGCCGCCGCTTCGCTGGTGCTGAGGCCGCCGGGCTTGGTCAGGTACAGATCGGCACTGTCCATCAGAAGAGATATATCATTGGTATATTCTATCACGTGAATATCCCTTCGTCCATGAAAATTTTTGTTCATCCAGCGAAACAGTTTTTTGTTGGTGCCGCAGACGATGGTCAGCGTCTGCCCCTCCCGGAGCCGATGGGCCAGGAGGGTGGCCAGCTCCTTCATGGGGCCGCAGCCCATGCTGCCGCACATCATCAGCAGATGACTGCCTTCCGTGTCGTAGCCCAGCTGTTGTCGGGCCTGTATTTTGTCCGTGCGCTCATAAAAACAGGCGCGCACCGGCATCCCGCTGTCCAGCACCCGCTCCGGGCTGACCAGCAGGTCGTTGTCCACCACGCGCTTGTCAGGCACGAAAAACAGGTCCGTGTTGATGCTCTCCGTGCCGGGGCTGCAGGTGTAATCCGTGGCAATAAAGCAGCTTTTGATCTTCAGAGAGGGGTACTTCTCCCGCAGCTCCGTGACCATGATGGCGGAGAACACATGGGGGCAGATCACGGTGTCGATGTGGTTTTGGATAATGTACCTGCACAGGGCCTCTGTCCCCTCGCCGATGAAGCGGTAGGGCAGGGTGCCGTCGTTCAGCCCGCCGGGGTGGTTTTCGGAGAAACGGTAGCCCATCCGGAAAAGCCAGGGCATATACCGGTACATGCGCACATGCCACCGGGAGATGAAGCGGGAGGCGCCTTTGGAGATAAAGCCCAGCGCATCCTCAATGCGGCAGCTGTCGCCGTGCCGCTCAAAGCACTCCTTTATGGCCCGGGCGCAGGAATTGTGGCCTTCGCCGGTGTTGCAGCTCAAAATCAGCGCGTTCATTTTTCTTTCTCCTTTCCGGCACAGCGGCGCAGCAGCCGCACAAATCTGGGCCGGTTGTATCGTTGAATGATGATAAAGGGGAGGTTGCCCAAAAGGCAGTAGATCAGCCAGACCGCGAGGCCCCCAAGGCCCGGCCAGAGCCACAGCACCGCAAGACCGGTGAGACAGAGCACAAAATGGGTCAGCTCGGCGATGCAGGTCTCGTTGATCATCTTCCGAAGCGTGTTTTCGTCAGGGCGGCCCTCCAGCTTTTTGGGGGGCATCAGCTTTTTGCAGATCCTGCTCATGTCCGGCACCCGGCTCTGCCAGGCGGAGACACGCAGCCTTTTGTAGAGCTGCCCATCCTGTTCAAAGCCGAAGCTGCTGAAAGGAAAATCGTCATAGCGAAAACGGTGCCCCGCCAGCATCCGGCCGATAAAAAAGCCCAGCACCCCGGTAGCCGCCAGATAACAGGCGCACAGTAAAAATCTCATTTAAACCCCAGCTTTCTGTATTTTACGAGGGTAATTTACCATCCGTTGTGCAACGGTAGTTCAACTGTAAATCAACTATTGTTGAACTTTTCTTAATGCTTTTATTATATGTATAATCAGCCCGATTTTTCATGACCGAGGCCGCAAAACAGACGGCCAAAGCCTCCCCCTTGAGTAAACGCTGAATAAATCGCCTGCGGCGTATCGCGGTAAATTTGCGCCCTGATTTTGTCACTTTTTCTTGAAATACACAAAGTATTCCTGCAAAAAAGTGCCTTCATCAGAACACAAATTTTCTCGCGATCCGTTCTTGCCGATTTAATCATCGTTTACTTGAGGGGGAGGTGGCCCAGGGTATGACCGGCAGTCTGGCGTAAGACCATAGCGACGGGGTTTCCCCGCCCGCCTGCGGCACAAAAAACGCTGTCATCCTGAATGAAGGATCCCGTCCGGCTACGCTGGATGTTCTAACCACGGGATTCTTCACCGCTTGCGCGGTTCAGAATGACAGGTGGTTTTTAGCGGGCGCATCATGATGCGCCCCTACGACCCAATTAAACAACGACAAGCGGAAAGCCCGCTTCCAGCTGGGCCGGAAGCGGGCTGGAGCTGTCAATTCTGCCTTTACCAAATTTTATCACTGTACGGCGTGTTAGCAAAGCCTGACTCGTTTAGGCGTTTTACCATGCAATCAAGCTTTGGCTTCCACATTTTTTGGAACCACTTGGTTTTACCAAACCATTTTACAAGTGTAGGACTGATGGCATAATAGGAGCGGATAAAAGCACGCCCATACCATGTTCGTGCTAACTTGTCATCACGATAACGACGAAGTGTCCATACCTGAGGGCAATCATAGGAATTATAAACGGACGTTGCAATATAACACCCGCCGCCATTGCCAGTCTGCTGATTCAAATATTTCTTTGCTTCAGCGTTATTGGGATCAATTTCAAGAATAAGCTGCGCATATTTTGCAGCGCGTGAGGGATCGTCTACACACTTTTGAAGAAGCGCCGCTACGTCTTTATTTAATTCAATTGTGGCTCTTCTTGCGGGCTGATCGTCCTTTGTGATGACGTATTTTGTCCCACAGTACCGACATATGAGATAGCCGTTTTCTTCATACAAATCGTTTGCGCCACAGCATTCACATTCAACTATGTTCATTTTATCCACCACTTTTTTCAAGGCGAGATCAAAGGCTTATTCTTTTTCAATTATCACAGCATTACCGTTTGCTGTAACACAAATGATGTAAGGCTCGTAAAGCGTTCCGCCGGTGATGTTTGCTGTTTCCGGTTCTATGGTTATGTAATCAAAGTCTACACCGATCACCGCATTACAGCCCATATCATATGCAGCTTCTTTTAATTCTTTTAAGGCTTGTCTCCTGATTCGGACTAACGCATCAGTCAAGTTACGACCGTTGTTCCCGCCAAATACGCCGCTTCGCGGAATCTGAACAGCGTCATCACCGGAAATATAGCCTGAATATTTTACAATTTTATATCCCTCAAAACTAAAACCTGAAGAAATTAAAATATTTGCCAGCGCTTCCTGCCTCTGCCGTTCCCGTTCTGCTTCTAATTCAGCCTGAGCAATTTGACGCTCCTGCGCTTCTTTCTTTATGCCAACATATTGTCCAAGATAATTGATACCTGAATCTGAAAAACCTTCATCTTTTAACATCCCAGCATTGAGCTGAATAAACTCCTCAACACAGTTATATGCCTTGAAATCAATTTTGTGCGCCTTGACAATTTTGTCGAGTTTATTTCGACAGCGAGAACAAAGGGTTTCTTGGGCTTCGGGCCATAATGGATAAGTCTCACTTAAAAAATTCATTCCATTTCCACAGTTAACACAATTAGCCATGTAAAATCCTCCCTCCTGGAATATTCAATATTTTACCTTATAATGATAATGTTGTCCATAAGGGATTTTGATCAAATTGTCTAAGAAATAGGAAAACTGCTGAAAAAACTATATTATGATACAGGTCACATTGAATGAAAAAAAGCTGATTTGACGCAAAAAAGTGCTTTCGGATTGCTCCGAAAGCACTTTGTGCTATCATTTATACCTTTATCAGTACATGCCGCCCATGTCGGGAGCGGGGGCTGCGGGGAGGTTCTTCTCGGGGATGTCGGCGACCAGGCTCTCGGTGGTCAGGACCATGGAGGCCACGGAAGCGGCGTTCTCCAGGGCGCTGCGGCAGACCTTGGTGGGGTCGATGATGCCCATCTCGATCATATCGCCGTACTGGTCGTTGGCGGCGTCAAAGCCGTAGTTGGCGCTGTCGCTGTTGTAGACGTTGTTCAGGATAACGGCGCCTTCCAGACCGGCATTGGCTGCGATCTGCATGATGGGGGCTCTCAGGGCCTTGGCAATGATGGCTGCACCGGTCTTCTCGTCACCCTCCAGGGTGCTGACAAGCTTGTCAGCGGCCTTGGCAGCGATGACGTAGGCAGTGCCGCCGCCGGGGACGATGCCCTCTTCCACGGCTGCGCGGGTGGCGTTCAGGGCGTCCTCGATGCGGAGCTTCTTCTCCTTCATCTCAGTCTCGGTGGCTGCGCCGACCTTGATGACAGCGACGCCGCCGCCCAGCTTGGCCAGGCGCTCCTGCAGCTTCTCGCGGTCATAGTCGGAAGTGGTGGACTCAATCTGGCGCTGGATCTGGTTGACGCGGGCGCGGATCTCTTCCGGGGAGCCTGCGCCGTCGACGATAACGGTGTTCTCCTTGGTGACCTTGACCTGGTGAGCCTGGCCCAGCATGTTCAGCTGTGCGTCCTTCAGCTCCATGCCCAGCTCGCTGGAGATCACGGTGCCGCCGGTGAGGATGGCGATATCCTGGAGCATCTCCTTGCGTCTGTCGCCGAAGCCGGGGGCCTTGACGCACACGCAGTTGAAGGTGCCGCGCAGCTTGTTGAGGATGATGGTGGCAAGAGCCTCGCCGTCCACGTCCTCGGCGATGATCAGCAGCTTGCGGCCGGCCTTGACGATCTGCTCCAGCAGGGGCAGGATCTCCTGAATGTTGGAGATCTTCTTGTCGGTGATGAGGATGAGGGCGTCGTCAATCACGGCCTCCATCTTGTCGGTATCGGTGACCATGTAGGGGGACAGGTAGCCGCGGTCAAACTGCATACCTTCCACCACGTCGCTGTAGGTCTCAGCGGTCTTGGACTCCTCAATGGTGATAACGCCGTTGCGGCTGACCTTCTCCATAGCCTCGGAGATCAGGGTGCCGATCAGCTCGTCGCCGGAGGAGATGGTGCCTACGCGGGCGATGTCCTTGGAGCCGGACACGGGCTGGCTGGCTTCCTTCACGGCCTCAACAGCAGCGGTGGTGGCCTTCTGGATGCCCTTGCGCATGGTCATGGGATTTGCGCCTGCGGCCAGGTTCTTCAGACCCTCGTTGATCATGGCCTGGGCCAGAACGGTGGCGGAGGTGGTGCCGTCGCCGGCCACGTCGTTGGTCTTGGTGGAGACTTCCTTGATGAGCTGTGCGCCCATGTTCTCGAAAGCGTCCTCAAGCTCGATCTCCTTGGCGATGGTCACGCCGTCATTGGTGATCAGGGGAGTGCCGAACTTCTTGTCCAGCACCACGTTGCGGCCCTTGGGGCCCAGGGTTATTTTCACGGTATCAGCCAGCTGATTGACGCCGCGCTCGATAGCCTTTCTTGCTTCTTCACCATAAATAATCTGTTTTGCCATGATAAATTCCTCCTTAAAGCCTTACTGCTTACTCAATAACTGCCAGAATGTCGGACTGACGGACGATGGTGTACTCCTCGTCATCAAGCTTTACCTTGCTGCCGCTGTACTTGCCAACCAGCACGCTCTGTCCGGCCTTGACAATCATTTCAACCTGGTTGCCGTCCACCATGCCGCCGGGGCCCACCTCTACCACCTGGTAGATTTCGGGCTTCTCCTGGGCGGATGCCGCCAGGAAGATACCGGAGGAGGTGCGCTCCTCTGCTTCGTTCTGCTTAAGCACGACTCTGTCAGCCAAAGGTCTGAGTTTCATTCTATATACCTCCAAATATTTTTATACAAAATTCAACATCGTTAGCACTCCGAACACCTGAGTGCTAACGATGCTTATAATACCACGTTTTTTACTTTTTGCAAGCCCCTAAAATGAAAATTCGTCGGAAATTTTATTAATTTTTTGTTACGAATTTTGAAGAGCACCGAAAAAAGGGCCTGTGCCGGGAAAAATCAGTCCCCGGGGATCAGGGTAAAGGTTTGCAGCATAGACAGCAGGCGCACGCCGTGGCCCTCCGCCGCTTCAAAGAAATACTGTATGGTCACCTGAAATACGCCCTGCTGCCCGTCGGAGATCAGAAAGACCTGCTTGCAGGCCGAGTCCCATTCCCAGCCGCTGCGGGCAAAGAAACTCAGGCTGTCCGGCATGGACCAGGCTTCAGTCTCTGAGACCTCCCAGTCGGAGGGGATCTCCGCTCTTGCCGCCTCTGCCGCCTCTTGCACTGTGATATCGGACAGATGGACGATGTCCATGCCGCAGGTGGGAAGATCCGGGTAAAAATTCACGGGCCGGATAATGGTCACGCCGTTTTCTTCGGTCATGGTGTAGTTTTCGCTGTCGATGTAGATAGCAAAGCCCGGTATAGCGTCCGTCCCCGTCTCTCCCGACTCCGGCTCCTGACCGACGGCAGAGTAGGAACCCTCCACCTCTGCGCCTTCCACCATGATGGTGATGTCCTTTGGTGGGAACAGGGTCTCGATCAGGGAACTGACCTTTTCCACCACATATTCGGCCGCAGCGGCGCCGGGGGCCGTCTGGAGAAACAGCGCGCCCAGAAGGACAATGGCAAAGACGGCGGCCAGGCCCCGGAGGGCACGGTGCTTCTCTTTTTTCCTGACCGGCGCGGCTTCGATGATGTACTCATCCCTTACCTGGCCCAGAGCCTGAATGATCCGTTCTTCTTTCACAGGGACACACCTTCTTTCTCCATCATTTCCCGCAGTTTATTTCGGGAACGGAGCAGGGACATTTTGACCTTGCTCTCCGTCATGCCGTAGTCCCGGGCGATTTCACTGACGGGGCTGAAATACCAGTAGCGGCGCATAAAGCATTTGCGGCTCTCGCTGGGCAGAGAGGCCAGAAAGCGGTTCAGCAGCGCCGTCAGCTCCATCTGGTCCAGGACTTTCTCCGTGCTGTCCGTGGCCGGGACACAGCCGGACAGCTCCTCCAGCGCCAGCACCGGCTGGCCGGAGCCACGCTTTTCCGCCGTGTAGTGCCGGTATCTGTCCAGAGACAGGTTGCGGGTGATCTTCCCCAGAAAGGCGGAGAGCTTTCTGGGGCGCTGGGGCGGCAGACTGCTCCAGGTTTTCATGTATGTATCGTTGACGCATTCCTCGCTGTCCTCGCTGCTGTGCAGGATGTTGTAGGCAATGGTGTAGCAGTAGCTGCCGTATTTTCTGGCCGTCTGGGTGATGGCGTCCTCGGACCGGGCCCAGTACAGCTTGATGATCTGATCGTCTTCCACGATGTTCTCCTCTTTCTCTTTGCGTATCGGTAAAAGGCCTTTCACAACTATAAACGTAAAACAGCCCGCCCGGGTCACAGGGAAAAGAAAAAATCTCCCGGGTTTTACCCCGGGAGACAGAGATTCTGTTGATCAGACCTTGATTTTTTCCAGAACCTTTTCCACTCTGGCGGACAGGTCCTTCAGCGCGCCGGGGGTGAAGGGGGAGACGAAGCCCGCCTCTTCCAGCAGATCGGTCCAGACCTTCTCGCCGCCCTGGCGGGACAGCCGCAGGTAGCGGGCGAAGGCGTCGTCGCAGTCCTCCAGAGAGGCCAGCAGGAAGTTGAAGGCCGCCGTCTGGGCCAGGCAGTAGTCGATGTAGTAGAAGGGGCTCTCGTAAATGTGCATCTGATACTGCCAGCGGGTGCCCTTCTCCAGATAGGGGATGCCCTCCATGGAGATGTGGGGGCGGAACTGATGCTCCAGCTCCAGCCAGGCGGCGTCGCGCTCGTCGGGGGTCATGTCGGGATTTTCATACACAATGTGCTGGAAGGCGTCCACCATGGTGCCGTAGGGGATGAAGGAGAAGGAGTCCAGCGCATGCATGTAGCGGTACTTGTCCGCGTCCGGGCCGAAGAACTTGTCCATATAGGGCCAGGCAAAGAACTCCATGCTCATGGAGTGGGTCTCCGCCGTCTCCATGCCGCCGCAGCCCAGCTCCAGAGAGAAGCGGTTGTCGGCGATCAGATAGGCGTTCAGGGCGTGGCCGGCCTCGTGGGTGACAACGTCCACATCGCCGGCGGTGCCGTTGAAGTTTGCCAGAATGAAAGGCTGCTTGTACTTGGGAAATTCGGTGCAGTAGCCGCCGCCCCACTTGTTTTTGCGGGAGTCCACGTCAAAGGCCTCGTTATCCAGCATCATGTCGATAAAGGTGCCGGTCTCCTCACCCATGCGGTGGTACATCTCTTTGGCCGCGGCGAAAATGTTCTCCTTGCCGCCCACGGGGCAGGGGTCGCCGCCGGGGATGATCACGTCGTTATCGTAGAGCTTGTAATCGGTAATGCCCAGGCGCTTCGCGTTCTCCGTGCGGAGTCTGGCCACAACGGGCACCACGTCGCTGAGGACATTTTCCCGGAAGGTCTTTACGCTGTCCTGATCGTAGCAGAGACGGCCCATGCGGTAGTAGCCCAGCTCGATAAAGTTCTTGTAGCCCATCTTTTTGGCCATGCGGTCGCGGACGTGGACCATGCGGTCATAGATATCGTCCAGCTGGGCCTTGTGCTCCTCCAGACCCCGGCCCAGGACCTCATAGCACTCCCGGCGGGTGGCCCGATCGTCGCTCTTGCCGTACTTCATCAGCATGGCCCGGGGCAGCTTCTCGCCGCGGAATTCAAACTCCATACCGGCCATCAGCTTGGAATACTCGCTGACCAGACGGTTTTCCTCCACCATGTCGGGCACGATGTCCCGGGACATGGACTTGCGCTGGACCTCCATGCTCTGAAACAGCACGGGGGACAGCTCCTTCTCCAGCTCCGGGCGGAAGGGGGAGTCCAGCAGCGCGGCGGCGTAGTCCACCGCGTAGTTGTTCACGGCGGGGCCTACCTCGTCGTAGTAGTCGTTCTCGGCCACATAGAACTCGTCGGCGGTGTTGATGGAGTAGCGCATATAGGCCAGGGCGTTGGCGGTGTAGTATTCGCAGTTGAGCTTGAGGTAATCCTCTCTGGCTTTCAGGATCTCCTCCACGCTTTTGGCGTTTTTGATGCGGGGGATCACATCCTCCATGACGGAGGCAACTTCTTCAAGCGTTATCCGCTTGTAGGGCAGTTCGGAAACTTTCATATGTTTTGGCGTCCTTTCAGATAAGTGAATACCATTCTACACTATCTCCTTAATTTTTTCAATCGGTATATTCAAAGGGGAAAAACTGTGGTATACTGAAAATAATTTCGATCAATGGAGATTGTACCATGGATAAGATAAACAGAGAACTTTTACACTTTATTTCTGCCAGCCCCTCGCCCTATCACGCGGTGGAGCAGATCCGGCTGCGGCTGGAAGGGGAGGGCTATACCGAGCTTCTGGAGACTGAGCCCTGGAAGCTGACCCTGCCCGGAAAATACTATGTACGGAGAAACGGCTCGTCCATTATCGCGCTGAATTTGCCCGATGGGGCGCTTCCCGGCTTTATGATCATGGCAGGGCACAGCGATTCCCCCAGCTTCAAGATCAAGGAGAGTGCCCCGGTGCAGTCCGCCGGGATGTACACCCAGCTGAATGTGGAGAAATACGGCGGAATGCTCTGCTCCACCTGGCTGGACCGGCCCCTGTCCACCGCCGGACGGGTGGCGGTGCGGGAAAAGGGCCGGATCGTCACAAAGCTTGTAAACATCGACCGGGACCTGCTGCTGATCCCCAATGTGGCCATCCACATGGACCGGGGCGCAAACGAGAGCAAAAGCTACAACCCCAATGTGGACATGCTGCCGGTGCTGGGCAGCGCGGAGCTCCAGCGGGGCTTTGACACCCTGGCGGCGGAGGCTGCCGGTGTGGAGGAGAAGGACCTGTTGTCCAAGGATCTGTGCCTCTATCCCCGCACCCCCGGCACGGTCTGGGGCGCGGAGGAGGAGTTTTTGTCATCCCCCCGGCTGGACGACCTGCAGTGCGTGTTTGCCTGCCTGGAGGGCCTGCTGGCTGCCAAGCGCGGGGAGAGCGGGGCTGTTCTGGCCGTGTTCGACAACGAAGAGGTGGGCAGCGGCACCAAGCAGGGGGCGGACTCCAGCTTTCTGGAGGACGTGCTTTACCGGGTCTGCGAGGCCCTGGGGAAGAGCCCGGCGGAGTACCGGGCAGCCCTGGCTAATAGCTTCATGGTCTCGGCGGACAATGCCCACGCCGTCCACCCCAACCACCCGGAGTTTGCCGATCGGAACGACCGGCCAAAGATCAACGGCGGCATCGTCATCAAATATAACGCAAACCAGCGCTACACCACCGACAGCGTGTCCGCTGCCGTCTTCGGTGAGATCTGCCAGGCCGCGGGCGTCCCGGTGCAGCGCTTTACCAACCGGGCGGACATGCCCGGCGGCTCTACCCTGGGCAATATCAGCTCCGCCCATGTGTCCATCGACACGGTGGACATCGGCCTGCCTCAGCTGGCCATGCACTCGGCCTATGAGACGGCGGGCGTGAAGGACACGGAATACCTGATCCGGGCGGCGGCGGAGTTTTACTCCCGCAGCTTTCGCCGGACAGCGGAGGGAATAGAGATTTAAGGCTAAACTGTGAAAAAACAGGAAAAAGCCTTGATTTACTGCCCTGTTTTCCGTATGATAGGTGTGCAGAAAAAAGACTTTTGGTGGGATTTGATGAAGAAATTTGTTTGTATTGTGCTGGCGCTGTGCCTGTGCCTGAGCTGCTGCGCCTGCGGCTCCGGCGGCTACGGGGTAAAGACCGTTTTGACCCTTGTGGAGCAGGAGTATTCCCTGGCCTTCCGCAATGATGACGGCATCTATTATTACGTTACCGCGGCCATCGAGCAGCTGTGCGCCGAGGGCGCGGTGGGCGAGCTGGCCGGTAAGTGGTTCGGCAGCAATATTGTGAACTTTAAAAAGACGGAGGGGGCCCTGGATAAGCTGGGGCTGCCGGAAGCAAGAAATTTTATCATCGGCGTGGATATCAACTCCTTCCCGGTGGCCTACATGTCCGAAGGCAACTACTGGGGCTTTGACGTGGAGCTGGCCCAGGCCGTGTGCGACAAGCTGGGCTGGACTTTGCAGATTCAGCCTATTGAGAAGGAGAACGTGTATATCGAGCTGTACTCCGGCAATATCGACTGCGCCTGGGGCGGCATTGCCCTGGACGAGGAGGAGCTGGCCGCCGGGCGCTATACCCAGTACGGCCCCTATATGAAAAATGACATTGTGGTGGCCTCCAGAGAGGGCTCCAGCGTCTGGAACAGTCTCCGGCTCAGCGGGCGGAATATGGCCATGCCCACCACGGAGGAGGCCATGGCGGCCCTGAACACCAACGAGAAGCTGGCAAACCGCCTGGGGCAGATCACCCGCCTGGCGGGAGGAACCACGGAGTGCTTTTCCTACCTGTACGCGGGAAAATGCGACGCGGTGCTGACGGATACCGCGGCGCTGTATTACTACAATTCCCATTAAAGGCTCCCCTGAAAGGGGAGCTGTCACAGCTTTGCTGTGACTGAGGGGGGTACTGACGCAGTATCTGTTGCCGTCCTGTCCCCCCCTTCCGCTTCGCTTCGCTCAGCACCTCCCCCTCCAGGGGGAGGCTAACG
>SAMEA3663248__coassemble_427_pt1 | contig 15534 bp, 14 predicted proteins | sample SAMEA3663248__metabat2_low_PE_036 | metagenome-assembled genome bin SAMEA3663248 (sample SAMEA3663248) | pig gut metagenome | biome: pig gut; feature: pig-associated habitat; material: faeces | place: China | collected 2013 | reverse complement strand
CGCGGCGCGCATCATTGACGAGACGGTGAACCGCCGCTCCGGCTCGGAGGAGTCCTACACCTTCCACGGCCGGGACGTATACGCCTACACCGGCGCAAGGCTTGCCGCCGGCATCATTGATTTTTCACAGGTAGGCCCGGAGGTGGAGCCGGACAGCATTGTGGAGCTTCCGGTAGTGGCGCCCACCCTCAGCCAGGACCAGGTCTGCGGCACGGTGGACGTGCTGGACGTGCGCTTTGGCAGTCTCTGGACCAATATCCCCAAGGAGCTGTTCAAAAAACTGGGCTTCCAGGCGGGGGACAGGGTGGAGGTCACCATTGAAAACGACACCCGTGTGCTCTACCGCAACGTGATGACCTACGCCCATTCCTTTGCCGAGGTGCGGGTGGGCGAGCCGCTGGTCTATATCAATTCTCTGGACTGCATGGCTGTGGCCATCAACCAGGGCAGCTTTGCCAGAGCCTACAATATCGGCACCGGCAACAGCTGGAAGATCAGCATCAGCCCGGTCAGGTGGTAATTTCCTTATCAGCCCGGTCAGGTGGTAATTTCCTTTGTTTTTCCGGCGCGCAGCGCCTGAAAATAGATTTTTCAAGAGAGAAGGAGTAGAAAGAATGAAAAATTCTCCCGTAAAGACCATCGTCGCCATCGGCGTCGGCGCGGCTCTGTTCTTTGTTCTGGGCCGTTTCGTATCCATTCCCAGCCCTGTCCCCAACACCAACATCGCCACCCAGTACGGCCTGCTGGCCTTCATGGCCGTGATGTTCGGACCTGTGGCCGGCGCGCTCATCGGCCTGATCGGCCACGCCCTTATCGACTTCAGCTACGGCTGGGGCATCTGGTGGAGCTGGGTCATCGCCTCCGGCGTTTTCGGCCTGCTGGTGGGTCTGGTGTCCAACCGTGTCAAGGTCGCTGAGGGCGAGTTCGGCAAGAAGGACATTCTGGTGTTCAACCTGGCCCAGGTCATCGCCCATGTTATCGCATGGATCGTTGTGGCCCCCGTGCTGGACATTCTGATGTACGGCGAGCCGGTCAACAAGGTGTTCCTCCAGGGCGCAGTGGGCGGCGCATCCAACATCGTCACCACCGCCATCATCGGCACCCTGCTCTGCGTGGCCTACGCCGCCACCAAGCCCAAGAAGGGCAGCCTGAAGGAAGAGGAGTAATTTCCAACAGCCTATGATACGGCGGGACAACATCCCGCCGTATTTGGATGTATGGGAAAGGGCGCTGAAACAGCGTTTTTTCTCATATACCCAAACTATACGAGGAGGTGACGGGGTGAAAGAGCCTGTCCTGGAATTTAAAAACTTTGGTTTTCAATATAACGCCCAGTCCAAGCCCACACTGGTTGATATCAATCTGACGGTCCGCAAGGGGGAGAAGCTGCTGATCGCGGGGCCCTCCGGCTGCGGCAAATCCACCATGGCCCACTGCATCAACGGGCTGATCCCCTTTTCCTATAAGGGGGAGATCAGCGGCAGTCTGAAGCTCTTCGGCAAGGAGACAAAGGAGCTGAGCATCTTCGACATCTCCCGCCATGTGGGCACGGTGCTCCAGGATTCCGACGGGCAGTTTATCGGCCTGACGGTGGCGGAGGACATCGCTTTTGCCCTGGAAAACGACTGCGTGGGGGAGCCGGAGCTGCACCAGCGGGTGCAGCAGGCGGCGGAGCTGGTGGATATCGAAAGCCATTTGCTCCACGCGCCCAATGAGCTCTCCGGCGGGCAGAAGCAGCGGGTGTCTCTGGCCGGCGTTATGGTGGACGACGTGGACATTCTGCTGTTTGACGAGCCGCTGGCCAACCTGGACCCGGCCACCGGCAAGCAGGCCATTGAGCTGATCGACCAGATCCAGAAAAAGACCGGCGCGGCGGTGATCATCATCGAACACCGGCTGGAGGACGTGCTGCACCGGGACGTGGACCGGGTGGTCCTTATGCACGCGGGCAGAATCATTGCCGACACCACCCCGGCGGAGCTTCTGAGCCGGGACTATCTCAGCGAAAACGGCATCAGAGAGCCGCTGTACATCACCGCCATGAAATATGCCGGCGTCCAGATCACGCCGGAGATGCACCCGGAAAGCATACGCACAGTGGAGCTTACGGAGCCGGCAAAGGAGAAGGTCAGAGCCTGGTTTCAGGCCGCGCCCCCCGCGCCGGCCGAGCCGGAGCGGGAGACCCTGCTGGAGGCCAAGGACCTGCGCTTTGCCTACGCAAACGGCCATACCGCCCTGCAGCAGGTGTCTGTGTCGGTGAAAAAAGGAGAGCTTATCGCCATCGTGGGCACCAACGGCGCGGGAAAATCCACCTTTTCCAAGGTGGTCTGCGGCTTTGAGCACCAGCAGGAGGGCACCCTCCGCTTTGACGGCAGGGATTTGATGGAGCTGTCCATCAAGGAGCGGGCCGACCATATCGGCTATGTGATGCAAAACCCCAACCAGATGATCTCCAAGACATTGATCTTCGACGAGGTGGCCCTGGGCCTGCGTACCCGGGGCGTCCCGGAGGAGGAAGTCACTCCCCGGGTGGAGGAGACGCTGAAGATCTGCGGCCTGTGGCCCTTCCGGAAGTGGCCGGTATCGGCCCTGAGCTTCGGGCAGAAAAAGCGGGTGACCATCGCCTCCATTCTGGTGCTGGAGCCGGAGATGATCATTCTGGACGAGCCTACCGCCGGGCAGGATTACCGCCACTACACCGACATTATGAGCTTCCTGGAGGAGCTGAACGGCAGGGGTATCACCGTGGTGATGATCACCCACGACATGCACCTGATGCTGGAATACGCCCGCCGGGCCGTGGTGTTTTCCCAGGGCCGGGTGATCGCGGACGACAGCTCCGCTTCCATCCTGACAAACCCGGACATCATCAGCCGGGCCAACCTGAAGGAGACCTCTCTTTACGAGCTGGCCCTCCGCTGCGGAATCGGGGAGGCCCGGGCCTTCGTCCAGCGCTTCATTGATTATGAGCGGGAGGTGTGCCGCAAGTGACCAATATCTTCAACTACATCGACCGCCCCTCCCCCATACACCGGCTCACCGGGGCCACAAAGCTGGTGTGCCTGCTGCTGTGGAGCCTGGCCGCCATGACCACCTATGACACCCGCTTTCTGTCGGTGCTGCCGGTGATCAGTATCGTGCTTTTCCGCATCTCCAAGATCAAAATCCGGGACGTTTCCTTCATGCTGGGCTTTACGGCGGTGTTCATGGTGCTGAACAATGTGCTGATCTTCCTCTTCTCGCCCCAGCACGGCGTGGGCATCTACGGGACGAAGCATGTGCTGCTGAGCCTGGGCGGGAACTATGTGGTCACAAAGGAGCAGCTGTTTTATCACCTCAATCTGGTGCTGAAATACCTGTCCACCATCCCCATCGTGCTGCTCTTTGTCTGCACCACCAACCCCAGCGAGTTTGCCGCCTCTCTGAACCGGATCGGCGTGAAATATACCATTGCCTATTCCGTGGCGCTGGCCCTGCGCTATATCCCGGACATTCAGCGGGAGTACCACGAGATCTCCCAGGCCCAGCAGGCCAGGGGCGTGGAGATGAGCAAAAAGCAGTCCCTTTTCAAGCGGCTGAAAAGCGCCGGGGCCATTCTGATCCCCCTGGTATTGTCCAGCATGGACAGGATCGAGATCATTTCCAACGCCATGGAGCTGCGCGGCTTCGGCAAGAACAAAAAGCGCACATGGTACATGGGCCGGAAATTCGGCAGGGCGGATATCCTGTGCATGGTCTTCTGTGCTCTGCTCTTTGTCCTGGCTCTCCTCCTCAACGCCGCCAACGGCGGGCGTTACTGGAACCCCTTTATCTCAATTCGTTGACAAAGTCTAAATGACTTTGTCAACGAGAGGGAATGCACTTCACTCGATGCCTCAATGTGTGCCTGCGGCACACATTTCGACACTCGTTTCGTGAGAAGTGTTTTCTGCGACGCACATGTCGCCGCAGAAAACTTATACTATTTCTTTTTTCGCTGCGGCGAAAAAACTCTGCGAGGCTTTGTGTGCAGTTTCAGGTGCCTTTTCTTAGAAAGGGCACCTTTTTTCAATGGGTATACCGGAAAAGGCGGATTTTGGCGAAATTTCCGCATAAAAATCGCCGGATTCTACTCCCCGTAGAGAAAAAAACGGCCGCTCTACACCCCAATCTCCCGCAGTATAGACGGGCAGGGGGGGAGTAGCTTGAATTTTTTGAAGCTTTTGGGTATGCTTTCAGCAAGGGCATGGGGATAATCTGCTTATGCCCGGATAAAAAGAAAAGCACACTCAGGAGGCACAGCCATGTCATTTGTGATCGTAACCGATACGTCCGCGAATATCCCCAAAAGAATAGTGGAGGAGCGGGATCTGAAGATCATCCCCTTTTCCTACTATGTGGACGGCGTTGAACATACCTGCGATGATATAGAGGCCTTTGACGGCGAGGGCTTTTACGCCATGATGAAGGGCCACGCCGACGTGACCACCTCCCAAATCCCGCCTCAGCGCTATTTGGACTTTTTCGAGCCTTATGTCAGGGAAGGACAGGACGTTTTGTTTGTCAGCATGTCCTCCGGCATCAGCGGCTCCTTCTCCTCTTCCAACATTGCCGCCGTTCAGCTCATGGAGACCTACCCGGACAGGCTTGTCCGCTCTGTGGACACCAAGGGCGCCTCTCTGGGCGAGGGGCTTCTGGCCCTGCGGGCCGCGGATTGCCGGGACAAGGGCATGGGCATTGACGAGACCGTGGAGCTGCTCTGCCGGCTGAGAGAGCGGATCTGCCAGGTATTCACCGTGGATGACCTGATGTTTCTGCGCAAGGGCGGGCGCATCTCCAACGTCACCGCCATTGTGGGCACGGTGCTGAGCATCAAGCCCCTGCTCAAGGGTGACGAGGAGGGCCACATCGTGGCCTTCGGCAAGGTGAGGGGCAGAAAGCGCTCCGTTGAGGCCATTGCCGAACGCTATGACCAGCTTGTGGAGCACCCGGAGGAGCAGATGGTGTATATTGCCCACGCCGCCTGCGAGAAGGACGCGGATTACCTTATCAGCCTCCTCAACAAAAACCATCCGCCCAAGGAGATATTGAAGGTCTGCTACGAGCCGGTCACCGGCTCCCATGTGGGCCCCGGCGCACTGGCCCTGTTCTTTGAAGGCAGAGACGGCGCAAGAGCGGAAATTAAGTGATTAACAGGAAAAGAAAAGATGCAGGGCTTTTGTCCTGCGTCTTTTTTCATCAAATGATATCATCTGTATCCAACTATAACTACAACTACAACCACAACCATGAACAACAACGGCAACAATCAACAACAACAATAAATATAAATATAAAAATAAATATAAATAAAAATAAAAATAAAAATCAACCATCAACCGGCAACCGCAGCAGGCAACGTCAACGGTCAACCATCAACGGTCAACCATCAACGGTCAACCGCAGCAGTCAACGGCAACGGTCAACCGTCAACCGTCAACCGCAGCAGTCAACGGCAACCGGCAAGCTTCAACCGTCAACCGGGGCCGTCCTTTTTTCAATGACGGCCCCGGCAAATTCATTTAACGATCAGTCGATTTCCAGCTTTTCGCGTATGCCGTTCACAGTGTAGGCGACGGAAAGCCCGTTGTCCGCCTCCACCTGTACCTCGGCGGCGTACCGGTTTTCCAGAAGCCGTGCGTAAAGCGCCCTGGCCTCCGGGCTGTATTTTGACATGTCGTCGGAGCAGAGCAGCAGTCCGCCGAAAAGGCTGTTCACCGTGGCCAGAATGAACTTTTCGTCCCGGCTCAGCTTCAGGTTGTCCTCCCGCAGGAAGAACACGTCCGGGTCGTTGAGAAAGGCCCTGCCGTTCAGCTGGCGGCGGAAAATGCTGTTCAAAATGGCATTGCGGGTGGACACATACTCCCGGTTGGTCCGGCGCATGACCCAGTTGTTTGCCCAGTCCAGGCCCACGTCGCAGCTGATGCGGCAGTAGTCCACCAGACCGAAAGCGGGCATCAGCGGCACGCCGCAGCCCAGAATCAGCTTGTCCCCGCAGAAGCGGCGCAGCAGCTCCATGGCCCGGATCATCCGTCCGGCCCGGCTCTCCCATTCGCTGCCGAAGGGGGCGGCGGCGTAGAGAAAGTCCAGCTTCACCAGGTCAAAGCCCCAGTCGTCAAAAATCTGCCGGAAGCTGCGTTCCAGATAGGCCACCACCTGGGGATTGTCGATATCCAGCGCGTAAAAGCCGCCCCAGTTGCTGCCGCAGTACCAGTTTTTGCCCTCCACCTGCAAAAGCCAGTCGGGGTGCTTTTCATAGACCTCCGAGCCCTTCTGGCACACAAAGGGGGCCAGCCACAGCCCGGCCTTCAGCCCCCGGCGGTGGATGTCCTCCGCGATGGGCTTCAGCCCGTGGGGGAATTTGCGCTGGTTGGTTGTCATCCAGTCACCCACAAAGGGCTGCCAGCCGTCGTCGATCTGAAACAGGTCGCCGCTTTTCAGCAGCTTGGCGCAGCCCTCCAGATCGGAGAGGATGCTGCCCTCGTCAATGTTCTGGTAGCGGTTATACCAGCTGGAGTAACCGGCCAGCTTCTCCGTAGTCCGGGGCTTTACGCCCATGGCGGCAAACCAGCGGTCAAAGACCTGATCCTCGCCGCCCTCCCCGTAAAACAGGTCGAAGGCGTGAAATTCTCCGCCGCAGCGCAGTCCCGCGCAGTCCCGGCTGATGGAGAGCAGCCCCGCCCTGGCGTCATATTGAAAGAGGGTGTAGCCCGGACGCTCGTCCAGTGAGGTGAAAAGCCGGTAGTGCTGCCCGGCGCGGAAATAGCAATAGCTCTCCCCGTGGGTCACGCCCGCCTTTTCCGGGTAGTCCACGAAGAAATAGTCCCCGTAGCGGTCAATGCCGAATTTTTCGTTGATGAAGCGGGGCAGGTGGCAGCGGCGGATCTTATCCCGGCGGCTGTATTCCGGGCAGCCGGTCCAGGTCTGATAGCCGTTCATAAAGATCTTTTCGTCCTCGCCCAGGATCAGGGGCATGGTGGCCTTGACAGAGCGGATATGCCCCTCCGGAAGAGAGCACACAATACGGCTTTCACCCTCCCGGATGTCCTGAAAGCCCCGGATGACGCTGGGGTCGTCCAGGCCGTCTATCTCAATGGTGTATTCCAGTCTCATTTTGCCCTCCTATGCTGAAATGAATTTCCACATCTTCCGTCTGGGCCGTGCGGATAAGCAGGCTGCCCTGGCCGGTCTGGCCGGTGGTTTTCACATAGCAGCCGCACATTCCGCCCTCCGCCGTCACTGTTTCGGGGCCCACAAGGGCGATCTGCCCCTCGGCCCGCAGGCGCACCGGCAGCTGGGCGTAGACCGCTGGATTGTCATACTCATCCAGCAGCCGGATCCGCACTGCCGCCATGTCGTAGCGGTCGCCCTCAGTGAGGGCGGTCTGACTGACTTTCACGTCAAGGTGCAGCGTCTTGCCCGGACAGCAGGTCCGCTGGGCCACGGTGACGCCCTCTTTCTTTGCCGCAAAGCGCCAGCGGGTGGCCTCGCCGCCCCAGTTGCCCACATACTTGCCGTAAAGGTCCACGCCGTCCTGCATGGTCATCTTGTACCGGACCATGGCCGTGAGCATCCGCAGCTTGTCGGAAAGGGGCATGTTGGCCAGGCCATGCTTTCCCGCCGAGACCAGGCAGCGGCGCAGAAGCTCCGCTTTTTTGGGGGCAAAGCCCTCCTGGGTCTCCAGCAGGCGGCCGATGGTATCGTCCACCGGGATGGGGCCGTGGGGCAGACCCTTCCAGTCCCGGGGCCTGAAGGTGGTCACAAGGCAGTCGTTTTTGTACAGCTCCACCTCGTCGGCGTTGGTGAAGAGCCAGGGGCTGCCGATCTGGCCCGCCGGGTAGTCGCCGATGTCCATGGAGGAGCCTACCTCCAGTACAGGCGTCTCTTCGCCCTGGCTGGCGTAAAAGGCGGCGGCCAGCTTGGGGTTGCGGAAAGCGTCCATCACCCCGTGGTAGCACACCCGGTCCCCGGAGCCGAAGTCCCGGTGGGTGGGGTAGTCGAACATGCACCAGCCAAAGCAGCCCGCGTGTTCGCCGGAGGCCATGGCCGCGTCCTGCACCCGGGCGTGGCGCAGGGCCTGTTCCTGCCGCCGCTCCCAGGGGTCAAAGGGCTTGGTGGGGTACATGTGGCCGTTGCATTCGGAGATCAGCAGGGCCTTGTCCATGTCCGGCGTGACCTTGTTCTTGGGCTTGGCCCCCGGATTGTCGCCGGTGTGGGAGAAGTCGTTATAGGCGTACACATCCTCCAAAAGATGGCTCTTTTCCAGATAGCGCACGCCGCTGGTGGGGCGGCTGGGGTCCAGCTCGTGGGCGATGGCGTTGGTGCGGCGGTAAAATTCGTCGTCGTCCAGGCTCTCGTTGATCCGCACGCCCCAGAGAATGACGCTGGGGTGGTTCCGGTACTGGAGCACCATCTCCCGGGTGTTTTCACAGGCCTGGTCCTTCCATTTTTCGTCCCCGATGTGCTGCCAGCCGGGGATCTCGGTGAACACCAGCAGACCCTGGCGGTCGCACTCGTCGATAAAATACTGGCTCTGGGGGTAGTGGGAGGTGCGGACGGCGTTGCACTGAAGCTCGTGCCGCAAAATCCGGGCGTCCTCCCGCTGCAGATGCTCCGGGGCGGCGTAGCCGATGGTGGGGTAACACTGGTGCCGGTTCAATCCCCGGAGGAAGGTCTTTTTCCCGTTCAAATAAAAGCCGTCGGCCTTAAATTCAATGCTGCGAAAGCCGAAGCGCTCCTGCACGGAGTCGGTGACTGCGCCGTGCTCGTCCAGAAGCTCCGCCACGCAGGTGTAGAGCGTGGGGCTGTCACAGTCCCAGAGCCGGGCCCCGGGCAGGTCCAGCGTGAATTCCGTGCCGCCTTCTGCCTCCGCGGCGGTGTTCCCCTCCGGGTCCAGGATCCGGACCCGGGCGGCGCGGCCCTCCGTGGTCAGCGCCACATGCACCCGGTCGGGGGCGGGGGTGGTGATGTAGATATCCTCGATATACTGCTGCTCCCGGACATCCAGCCAGACCTCCCGGTAAAGCCCGCCATAGGTCAGGTAGTCGATCACATGGCCAAAGGGCGGGATCTCCCCGTTCTCCCGGCAGTCCAGACGCACGGAGACCAGATTATCGCCGCCGCAGCGGACCCGCTCCGTGATCTCCACCCGGAAAGCGGTATAGCCGCAGCGGTGGACGGCACATTCAACGCCGTTCAGGTACACCGTGGCGATATGGGCCGCCCCGTCAAAGCGGAGAAAGAGCCGTTTGCCCCGGTATTCCTCGGGGATGGTCAGCCTGCGCCGGTAGCCGCAGACCATCTCGTAATCCTCGGGCCCTGCGTAGTGCAAAGGTACTTCCTTTACCGTGTGGGGCAGGCGGACGCCCTCCGCCTCGCCCAGACCGGCCTGAAATTCCTCAGACCAACGGGGCGTAAACTCCCAGTCATTACAGATGCTGATCATATTAATCTCCTTCCGGTGTGGACAAAAAGGCAATCGTCCGTTCACAGAGATATTCAATGTTCCTCTCGTCAAAAATCCTGTCCCGCCCGGTGTGGATGCGGTCCAGATACAGCCCCAGCAGCGGCAGCTTTTTCATGGCCGCCACCGCCGCGCTCAGGGGGAAGCCCGCCTGGTCGGAGGGGTACATGGCCGAGGAGGACTTTTCCCTATGGACGGTCTTTTCTGCCGTGCTTTGAAAGGCCGCCTCCAGCCTGCCGCCGTATTTCTTCCGGGCGGCCTTGTTGAGCACTAAGAGAATGTGGTCCCCGTCGGACACGCAGTCAAAATTCAAAATCAGCTTGTCTTTCAGCTCTTTCTGGTGGAGCTTTCGGAAAAAGGAGGAGCCCAAAAGGCCGTTTTCCTCGTTGTCGAAGAAGACAAACAGCACCTTTTTCCGCAGCTCCTCCGGCATCCGCTCCATCAGCTCGCAGAGCGTGATGACGCCGGAGGTGTTGTCGTTGGCGGTGTGCTTGTTGGGAATACCGGCGAAAAACACCAGCACGATCAGTCCGATGATCAGAAGGAACGATGCCCAGTAGCGGACGAAAAAGCTGTCCGTCACCAGGGTCAGCAGCAGATTGAAGCCGAAGGCGATGAGAAAAAAGGGGATGCAGATCAAGAGGCTGTACAGCACCGTGATCAGAATATTTTTCGGCATGATGAAGTTGGGGAAGGGCAGCACGGCGCAGGTGTCGTAATGGGCGGAGAGGATGAATTCCGCCGTCTCCAGGTCACCGGCCACTAAGTTGCGGTTGTGGATGATTTTGGACTCCTCCACCCGCAGCGCCGGAAAATGGGACTGCATGAGACGGATAAACGCAAGCTTCTGCTTTTTGGTCTTGCGCACCTGCCAGTCGGACAGGATCAGCTGAGAAAATGAGGTCATGGCAAGCTCCTTTACAGCGCTTCGATCAGGCGGCACAGCTCCTCGTTGAAGCGGCCCAGATGGACCCCGTCGATCAAGCGGTGGTTGATCTCCAGAGAAATGTGCAGCTGCTTTCTACCGTTTACGTCGATGTATTTGCCCCAGGCGATGCGGGGAATGGCGTCGTCCGGGTCCAGATTCCGCTCGTTGGTCAGCCCGGTTACGTCCATCCAGGGCAGGCAGGAGAAATAGATCAGGTCGTTGGTCTCCGCCGTGGGGTCGAAAAAGAAATGCTGGCTCTCGCTCTTGGCCTTTGCGGCGCGGCAGAACTCGTCAAGGCTGCCCTCGCAGGGCACAAACACCATGCGGAAAAGCTCGCTGCCCTTCTCCAGGTCGGTGAAGCTGGGCTGGCGCTTGTCAAAGATGCGCACTTTCCCGTCCTCGATGGTGTAGAGAAAGGCCTCCACCCGGTTTACGGCCTGGGTGCAGAGATACACCAGCGCGTAGTAAAAGGACAGCTCCCGCTCCTTGACGCAGCGGTAGAGATTGGTCACATCTAGCGTAAAGGTGACGCTGTAAAAGGGGTTGGAGATGGGGGAGAAGAAGTCATAGATCTCCCTGCGCGGCCAGGTGCTCATGTCGATGTCTCTGATCATATCTGTTCCTCTCAGGTAAAGTGTTTACGTTCCGAATATATCACCCAGGAGTATGACGGGTCAAGGGATAGAACATTTTTTGCACGTTTTCCGCCGCGATGCCCATCACAAGAAAAGACCGCAACAGCCTGTTGCTTGGCTTTCCGGGGCAGCGATGGTATAATCTCTGTGAGGTGGTGATCCATATGGAAACAAAGGATGTCATAAAGGAACTTCGAACCCGGAAAGGCTATTCTCAGGACGAGCTCGCGGAGAAGATCCATGTCACCCGGCAGGCGGTATCCCGCTGGGAAACCGGCGAGACCCTGCCGAATACGGAGACGCTGAAATTGCTGTCACAGCTGTTTGACGTGTCCATCAATACGCTGTTGGGCTCTCCCCGGAAGCTGATCTGCCAATGCTGCGGTATGCCCCTGGATGATTCCACGACCAGCAGGGAAGTGGACGGCACATTCAATGAGGAGTACTGTAAATGGTGCTATGTCGGCGGGAAGTTTGCCTACACCGACCTGAAGGAGCTGACGGATTTCCTGGTCGGGCATATGGCCAATGAAAACTGGCCGCCGGAACAGGCGCGGGCCTATTTTGAAGCCCAGCTGCCCATGCTTCGTTATTGGCAGCAGGGGGAGAAATGAGCGGCTGTCTCTGAATCCGCATACAAAAACAGCCTGCCAAAGGCGGGCTGAAGCGGATCTTTACAACGAAGAAGGGATTCGCTTGCATTCTCTTTTCGCGATGGCGAAAAGAGAATAAATGTGTTCGCCAGTGTTTGCACTGGCTCACGAAAGCCCCACTGGGGCTTTCGGACATAATTCGAATCCCATCCCTCGCCACAAAAAAAGTCCCGCCTGTTGGCGGGACATTTTTATGGCGGAGAAGAAGGGATTCGAACCCTTGATACCCTTATGGGGTATACACGATTTCCAATCGTGCGCGCTCGACCAACTACGCGACTTCTCCACGTTTGCTCAAGTTAAAGCATACTATTCACTTGTCAGCTTGGCTATTATAATGCAGGAACGCCGCAAAGTCAAGGAATATTTTCTTTTTTTGAAGAAAAGTTCTGCGGCGCATATTTTTTCCGCCTGCGGCGCAAAATACAGGTAAAAACCCTGCTCCGGGATGAAGGGAGACAGACGGACATGAAAATGACCAACGACGAATACAAAAAATACAGCGAGCGGCACGCACCCCGCTCCCCTGTGGGGCCTCACATGCTCTGGGCCTTTGTGGTGGGCGGACTGATCTGCTGCTTCGGCCAGTTCCTGCTGGACCTTTACGGCGCGGCGGGACTGGACAAGGAGGCGGCGGCAACCGCCGCTTCCGTGAGCCTGGTGTTCCTGGGCGCGCTGTTCACAGGCCTGGGGCTCTATGACAAGCTGGCGGAAAAGGCCGGAGCCGGCACGCTGGTGCCCATCACCGGTTTTTCCAACTCCGTGGCGGCTCCGGCTCTGGAATTCAAAACCGAGGGCCTTGTCACCGGCACGGCGGCGAAAATGTTCATCATCGCCGGGCCTGTGATCGTCTACGGCATCAGCGCCAGCGTGATTTACGGCCTGATCTTGTGTCTGATCGGATAGGAGAAGAAAAATGGCAAAAAAGAAGGAAAAGGACGAGAGAAAGCCCGCTCCGGTGGAGACCGGCTTTGACGAGCGCTGCAGAAAGCGCAGCAAAGGGGACAGACCCTGGGAGCGGGAATCCGACGCCCCCGACGGCGTTTCCGGCAACTGGAGCTGATTATACGTTAGCCTCCCCTAACAGGGGAGGTGGCATTTGCACAGCAAATGACGGAGGGGTTTAAACCCGCGCAAAAGTCAGCATAAGTTCTACGTTTTTGCGGTGGTGACTTCACTAAACCCCTCAGTCGCTTTCAGCGACCACCACAGGCGTAAGTTCGGCTTAACGAAATCGAAGATTTCGAGCCTCACTTAAGCTCCCCTTTCAGGGGAGCCAACAATCCCTCAGCCGCCTCCGGCGGCAGCTCCCTTTACACAAGGGAGCCTTTTGTGGGCCGCCACACAGGGCGGCCCCTACATTACATAAAGGCGCTGTGGGTATTTTCCACAGCGTCTTTTTAAAACAGATCCAGCTTGCCGTTTCGGCGGCAGGCCCGCTCCACGCTCCGGAACACGGCCAGGGCCAGAAGAACATACACCGCCGCCAGCGCGAGTTCGCCCAGAAGCAGGGCGGAAAAACGCGCTCCGCCGCCGGAAAAGAGCAGGTTCATGGCCTCAATGGAGCGGGTGAGGGGCAGGACCCGGGACAAAAGCTGCCCCGCCGCCGGGAGCTGGGAGACGGGAAATTCCGCGCCGGTGAAGATCAGCAGCAGGTAGCTGGTCACATTCAGCACCATGTGTATGCTGTCCGTCAGCAGCCCGAAAACAGAGATAAACAGGCCGAAGCAGGAGGCGGAGACCATGGCGCACAGGATGGAAAGCGCCGCGCGGCCCAGGTCCAGCCCGGAAAAGTCCACGCCGAACAGCAGCCCGCCCAGGGCAAAGCCCGCCGCCACAGCCACAGAGGCCAGCAGCGCGGGAAATACCCCGCTGGCCAGCACCAGGGGCAGCTTGGCGCAGGGGGCCGCCACAATGGAGCGCAGCCGCCCGTTGTACCGCTCCCCGGTGAACACGCCGCCCAGGCCGAACACGCAGGTGTTGGTACACATGAGAAAGGCGTTGCCCACCACCCAGCGGCTCAGGTCATTGGTGCGAAAGCAATAAGAGGCCAGCAGGCAGTAAAAAATCAAAGTGATGATGGGATAGCCCGCGTCCAGGCAGAGAAATTCCGCCAGGTCAAAGGCGGCGGTACGCCCTTTGTGATAGAGCCAGGCTTGAGAAAAGAAGCGTCTTACCATATCAACACACCTCCAGACTGGCGCTGATGCGCACCTGCCGGTCGATGACGCGAAACAGCCACAGGGCCAGCAGCACCCAGACTGCTGTGATGAGCAGCAGGATCAGCAGCCTTTGGAAAAAGGGCCCCGTCTGCGTCACTCCGGCCACAGCGGAGCGCAGCAGCTCCACCGCCCAGGTGGGCGGCAGGCAGTGGCTGACCGGGTGCAGCCAGCGGGGCAGCACCTCAATGGGGAAGGACAGGCCGCAGAGCAGAATCAGGGGAATCTCAATACAGTTCATATACAGCGTAGTCCGCCGCGACAGGGTGAGCAGACAGGCGATAACCGAAGAGATTACCACAAAGCTGAGCACCAGCGCCAGCATGGCCAGGGCGAAATATCCCGGACTGGCAAGCTGCACCGGCGCACGGAAAAAGAGCGCCGCCGTCAGCAGGGAGATGAGCAGGGACAGCAGGGACAAAAGGGTGTTTCCCAGAATTTTGCCCAATATGATGGTCGAAAAGCCCGCCGGGGCGGCAAAGACCAGCGCCAGTGTGCCGCTGAAGCGCTCCCGGTTGATATCCCCGGCGGAGGAAAAGCAGATGCAGCCCCAAACCGCCATCAGCCCGGAGCCCAGCACCACATAGGCGGCGAAATTTTCCTGCCCGGAATTACGGAACATCTCATACAGCAAAACAGTATTCAAAATGGGGTTTGCGATCAGGCAGAAGCGGAACATGTTCCGGGAAAAGGACTGCCGCATCTGCAGCACCATGGTGCTGAGCAAAACCGAGCCGCTCATTCTCCGGCCCCCTCGATCAGGGCGATATAGGCCTCCTCCAGAGTGGCGGCGGAGCCTTTGATCTCCGCCGGAGTGGCCCGGGCCACGATCTGCCCCTTGTTCATAATGACCATCCGGTGGCAAAGCTCCTCAGCCTCGGGGAGATAGTGGGTGGTCAGCAGCACCGTGCGCCCCTCGTCCCGGAGCTTTCGGATGATATCCCGCAGCATGTGGGCGCCCAGAGGGTCAAGCCCCACGGTGGGCTCGTCCATGAACAGGATCTCCGGGTCGTTGATCAGCCCTCTGGCGATCTGAAGCCGCTGGATCATGCCCTTGGAATAGGTCTCGGCCAGCAGGTCCGCCTTGTCGCTCAGGCCCACCAGCGCCAGAATCTCGTCAATGCGCCGCTCCCGCTGCTCAGGCTTGAGCAGGTACAGGTTTCCAAAATAACGCAGGTTGTCCCGACCGGACAGGCGGCGGTACACGCCGTATTCCCCGCCGAAAATGAAATTGATCCGCTTTCTGATCTGCTTTTCCTGGCCGAAGCAGTCATAGCCCAGCACCCGGCAGCGGCCGGAGCTGGGGGCCAGCAGGGTGGTCAGCATCTTGATGGTGGTGGTTTTTCCCGCGCCGTTTTGGCCCAGAAGGCCGAAAATTTCGCCCTTTTCCACGGAAAAACTGATGCCCCGCACCGCCTCCACCGTCTCTTTTCGCCGCCGGATAACGCCCTTGCGGGTCACATAGCTTCGGCACAGCTCCTCCGCTTCGATGATGGCTCCCATAGTTTCCTCTCCTGCAAATTCTATATATATCGAATTAGATTATAATCGAATTTAAGGAGGCTGTCAAGGACAAAAGGGGCCCGCCGGATTCCCGGCGGGCCCCTGACTGTAGACA
>SAMEA3663248__coassemble_418_pt1 | contig 15714 bp, 11 predicted proteins | sample SAMEA3663248__metabat2_low_PE_036 | metagenome-assembled genome bin SAMEA3663248 (sample SAMEA3663248) | pig gut metagenome | biome: pig gut; feature: pig-associated habitat; material: faeces | place: China | collected 2013 | reverse complement strand
CGCTGAGCGCGCCCGCCTTTTCGATTTCAATTTATCTGCGGCCGGATTATTTCTTTTTCTTTTTGCTGACAACAAGGCCGGCGCCGACGCCCGCAACGGCGACTACAGCAACAACAATGCCGACAACAAGCCCGGTATTGCTCTTCTCTGCCGGTTCTTCCGCAGGGGCTTCATCGGTCGCAGGCGCCTCCTCAGGGGCAGCCTCTTCCGCAGGCTCCTCATAGAACACCTGGGCATTTTCCGCGTCTGTCACAAGGATCCAGACTTCCTTTCCCGGCTCTATGGCCAGGTCCGCAGTCTGCACCGTGCCGCCGTTGGCGTTGACGATAACGGAATTGACCCAGCCCGGGACGGTGACCTCAAACCAGTCTCCATTTGCGGTCATGGCCTCACCCGGCCAGGAAGCAAAGGCGTTGGTGCCGTCCGGCGCGGACCAGGCCCAGGCACTGGGGCCCTCCCAGTCGGCGGGAACCTTGGCGTGAACGGTCACATCCTCCACCCCGGCGGTGGCGGGGTCCTCGTATACCAGTTCATAGCTCAGATCCTCATAGACCGTGATCCACAGCTCTTTGGCTTCAATGGAAATGTCCTCAGTCTGCACAGTGCCCTCGTTGCCGTTAATGATGAGGGAGTTGACCCAGACAGGGGCTTTTCCGGTAAACCAGCCGTCCTCCCCTTCCTTCATGGCCGCGCCGGGCCAGGCGGCGAAAGCGTTGGTGCCGTCAGGGGCGGACCAGGCCCACATGTTGACCGTCTCCCAGCTCAGGGGGACATAGGCGTGGACCGTAAATTTCTCCACAAACTCGGGGATCTCCGCCGTGGTCAGGGCCTCGTAGCTGATCTCGGCCGCGCCGTCCTCGCCGATGGTCAGCCAGACGGCTTTTCCGCCCTCCACAACGAGCCCGTCGGTCTGCACTGTGCCCTCATTGGCATTGACGATGATATTGGTCACAAAGGCGGGCACATAGACGAAAAACCAGCCCTCCTCGCCCACGGCCTCCATCTCCTCGCCGGGCCAGGCCGCGAAAGCATTGGTGCCGTCATCTGCCCAGGCCCAGACGCAGGGCCCATCCCAGCCCTCTGGCACCTTGGCATAGACGGGGATCATCTCATCATTGTCTGCAAAGGCCGTCGTGCCCAACAGCGCAAAGCACATTACAAACAGCAGGCAAAACGCCAGTATCTTTTTCATTTTGTTGACCTCCATAAAGTTTTTTCGGTGTATCTGGTTTTATCTTAGCATCGGTAATTCGGAGCGTCAACGAAGTTTTACGAAAGCAGTTTCTCCAACAGAGTTTGGAATTATTGTAGCATTTTCGCGGTATTTTTTTGTTGATTTCGTCACATTATACGCCATTATATGCTGGATTTTGCAGTCCTGAACGTCTGTTGTTTCTGTGAAAAGAGGAAAATGTTTTCCTAATTTTTATGCTCCCTGTACCCGCTGAGTTTTCCCCCGGCAGCAAAAAACCTGATGCGAATGCATCAGGTTTTTCGCTCTTCTTTCATTGGCTCTTCGATCTGTCGGATGGCTTTTCTGAACTGGAAGAAGAACAGCACGGCGGTAAAGGTCACCGCGATCACATCCGCCACAGGCTCCGCCGCGTATACCGCAATGGCCTTATCCTGCATGATCTGCGGCATGATATAGATCAGGGGCAGCAGCAGCACGAATTTCCGCATGACCGCCACCATGATGGAGGCCTTGGCGTTGCCCAGAGAGATAAAGGTCATCTGGCAGGCCGTCTGTATACCGAAAAGGACCATGGCGCCGCAGTAGATCCTCAGCACCCTGGCGGCAAAGGTTTTCAGCGCCGCGTCCGGGGTGAAGATCCCGGCAAAGAGCTGGGGAAAGAGCATGACCAGCGCCCAGAGAATGGCCGCGTAGCTGAGGCTGACGGTCAGCAGCAGGCGATAGGTCTTTTTCACCCGCTCCGCGTTTTTCGCCCCGTAGTTGTAGCTGATAATGGGCTGGGCCCCCTGGCCCAGGCCCTGCAGGGGCAGCATGGCAAACTGTATCACGCTGGTGAGGATGGTCATGGCCCCCACGGCGATGTCCCCGCCGTAGCGCAGCAGGGAGGAGTTGAAGCAGACGAAAATCACGCTCTCGCTGGACTGCATGATAAAGGGGGCCAGGCCCAGCGCCATGCAGGGCAGCACCACAGCGCCTTCAATGCGCAGGTTCTCCCCCTTGATACGGAGCAGGGTTTTCTTGCCCCGCAGGAAGCTCAGCACCCAGACGCAGGACACTCCCTGAGAGAGGATGGTGGCCAGGGCCGCGCCCTTGACCCCCAGCCCCAGCACAAAGATGAAAATGGGGTCCAGCACGATATTGCACACCGCGCCGATGGCCACCGTCAGCATCCCGGTCTTGGCAAAGCCCTGGGCCGTGATAAAGGCGTTCATACCCAGGGTCAGCTGCACGAAAATGGTGCCGATGGCGTAGATGTTCATGTAGTCCACGGCGTAGTCGATGGTATTTTCGCTTGCGCCGAAGGTGAGCAGCAACTCCCGGTTCCACAGCAGCAGTGCCGCCGTCAGCACCAGGGCCACGAAAACCTGCATGGTAAAGCAGCCGCCCAGGGTCTTTTCCGCCTTGTCGTTGTCTCCCTGGCCCATAAAGATGGAGGCCCGGGGCGCGCCCCCTGCGCCGAAGAGCGCGGCGAAGGCCGAAACGATCAGGATGATGGGCAGACACACGCCCACACCGGTGAGGGCCAGGTTTCCGTCCCCCGGCATGTGGCCGATGTAGATCCTGTCCACAATGTTGTACAGCATGTTGATGAGCTGGGCCGCCACAGTGGGGATGGCCAGCTTCACCAGCAGCCCGCCTACGGGCGCTGTGCCCAAAAAATCGTTGTTTTCCTTCATTTTCTCATATCCAAACCAAAAAATGATACGCGGCGCGTTATGCGCCGCATAAATTATATTATATCATTTGTTTTTTCACCCTTAAATGGACAAAATGTAAATTCTTCACGGAAATTCGATCCGGCAGCCGCTCCATCGTGCCTCCGCGCTCCCGGCGATCCGCTCCTTGTCCTCCCGGGACAGGGGCGCAAAGGCGGTAATACGCAGCTTTTTCCCCGTCCGCTTCCAGCGTCCGGCCACCCTGCCCCGGAGAAGCAGCGCCGGCATGACGATCCCGGACAGGCTGAAGATGCCCCGCAGATGCTCCGGCGGCAGGTACAGGCTCTCTGTTTTCTGGTAGCCCAACATCAGCGGGTCAAAGCCCGCCAGAAACAGGCAGTCCGGTATACTGCCGGACACCGGCCCTTCGTCCAGCATAAAATAAGTCCGTCCCTCGCATACAGCAGAGCTTACCGGCAGCTCCGAAAGCCAATCTTTCACCTGGGCCTGGGTGGCGCCGAAAAAGTAGGCCGCGTCCTTGATCGTGGCAGGCCCGTAATGGCAAAAATACCGCCGGGCAAGCGTCAATCGGGCCGCCTTTTCCTCCATGGGTTCAAAAGGCGGGCAGAGCATGAACTCCTTTTTCTCCTGTACCTTGTAGCAGAGCTTTCCCTCCTCGCACAGCGCCCGGAGCATTCCGCCCCAGGGGTTAAACAGGCTCTCCTCCTCTCTCTCCGTCATCCCGGCGGCAAAGCAGCGCTGCCGGAGCATTTCCCGCTCGCCTATGCCTTCAGCCACACTGTCCAGCACAAGCCGGGCAAAATATGCCTTTCTCTCCTTGCCGGTCTTCTCGTCGGCCTCCATGGTGTCGCAGGGGCGCAGATAGTGGCTCCTGCCCTGATGCAGGAAAAGGGGCAGCTCCCGCTCCGGGAAGATGTGCATGGTCCCCCGCAATGTCCAGCTTTTTACCAGACCTGTGCTGTCGCTGCTGCCGCTTCTGAGCCGCAGGGCGTGGAGCGCGTTGGACACATATTGGGCCTGAAAGCCGCACAGATCCCCCGCCGCCTGCAGGCCCTCCACCGGCTGTAAAAGATGCTGGCCCTTCATCTGCCGCAGCATGATCTCTTCTCGGTCCATGGTCTCTCCCCTTTCTTTATCCTCATTATACCATTCTTCCGCCCGTTTTCCAATGTATGTTCAATTTTTCCAAAAAACAAGGACACCGGTCGCCGTTAAATTACGATAACATGAATTGCTTTTTTCACTTTGCTGTGCTAAACTGATTAAAATATCAATTGGAAAAGAGAAACGGACAATGATCGACAAATGGAGCATTACGATCCCCGAGCTATCCGGGGATGAGCCCAGAAACCTGTATGTCTACCTGCCGGACTGTGCGGAGGACGACCCGGAGCAGCGTTTTCCGGTGCTGTACATGTTTGACGGGCACAATGTTTTCTTTGATGAGGACGCCACCTACGGCAAAAGCTGGGGGATGCAGGAATTTGCGGAGGACAGCGAGCTGCCGCTGATTATCGCCGCGGTGGAGTGTACCCACGACCCCAACAACGGCCGGCTCAGCGAGTATTCGCCCTTCAGCTTCAGTGAGGAGGGCTTTGGACGCATCAAGGGCCGGGGACGGCAGACCATGGAGTGGATGGTGAACACCTTCAAACCCATGATCGACGAAAATTACCCCACCCTGCCGGACCGGGAGCACAGCTTTATCGCCGGAAGCTCCATGGGCGGACTGATGAGCCTTTACGCGGTGACGGAATACAACGCCGTTTTCTCCCGGGCGGCGGCCCTCTCCCCCTCCATATGGGCGGCCAGCGGGCGGCTTGACCGGATGCTGCGGGAGGCGGAGCTCGCCCCGGGCACCGTGGTATACATGGACTACGGCGAAAACGAGCTGAGCAATCACCCGGATATGATCCGCCGGTTCAGCCGCGTGGCCTCCATTCTGATGGAGCGCGGCGTGCTGCTCAACTGCCGCATCGTCCCCGGCGGCGACCACTGCGAGGCCAGCTGGGAGCGGCAGATCCCCTTCTTTATGGACACACTGTTTTACGGATTGGAGTAAGAAAGCGATGAAAATGCAGTACTTTAAGGAATACAGTCAGGCCCTGGGGAGAGATATGGAGTGCAAGGTCTACGGCCACGCAGGCCGGCCGGTGCTCTTCATCCCCTGTCAGGACGGCCGCTTCTTCGACTTTGAGAACTACCACATGAGCTATCACTGGGCCCCCTGGATCGAGGAGGGAAAGGCTATGGTCTTTGCCATTGATACCATCGATCAGGAGACCTGGTCGGACAAATCCGGCAATCCCTACTGGCGCATCCGCCGCCATGAGCAGTGGATCAAATTCATTACCGACGAGATGGCCCCCTTCATCCGGGAGATGGCCAACCGCTGCAACGGCTGGGAGGGCTATCCGGGCATCATCGCCTTTGGCTGCAGTCTGGGTGCCACCCACGCGGCCAACCTGTTCTTCCGTTTTCCCGATCAGTTTGACGGGCTGCTGGCCCTCAGCGGCATTTACACCGCCGACTACGGCTTTGACGGCTACATGGACGAGCTTGTCTACCAGAACTCCCCCATCCACTACCTGAGCAACATGCCCGCCGACCACCCCTATATCGGCCGCTACAACCGGAACAAGGGCATCATCTGCGTAGGTCAGGGGCCCTGGGAGCGGCCGGAGACCACCTTTGCCCTGCGGGACATCTTCCAGGCCAAGGGCATCAACACCTGGGTGGACGTCTGGGGCTATGACTGCGCCCACGACTGGCCCTGGTGGTATAAGCAGGTAGAATATTTCCTCCCTAAGCTGCTGGGATAAATTCGCCAATCTTATCAGAGAAACGAGAGATCACAGATGAAAAACATTATCTTCATTTCCCCCAACTTCCCCACAAACTACTGGCAATTCTGCCGCGAGCTGAAAAACAACGGCATGAACGTGCTGGGCATCGGCGATCAGCCCTATGACGAGCTGAAGCCGGAGCTGAAAGACAGCCTGAACGAGTATTACAAGGTGGGCAGCCTGGAAAACTATGACGAGGTTTACCGGGCGGTGGCTTTCCTGACCTTCAAGCACGGGCGCATCGACTGGTTGGAGTCCAACAACGAATACTGGCTGGAGCAGGACGCAAAGCTGCGCACCGACTTTAACATCACCAGCGGCTTCCAGGTGGGCGACCTGCACCGCATCAAGTACAAATCCGGCATGAAGGAGTACTATGAAAAGGCCGGCATCATCGTGGCCCGCTACCACCTGGTGGAGGACATCGAGGGCTGCCGGGCGTTTATCGCCAAGGTGGGCTACCCTGTGGTGGTAAAGCCGGACAACGGCGTGGGTGCCGCCCATACCTACAAGCTGAAAAGCGACGAGGAGCTGCAGCATTTCATGGCCACCCGCCCCGAAGGTGTGCCCTACATCATGGAGGAGTTTGTCAACGCCGAGGTCAACTCCTATGACGCCATTATTGACTCCCACGGCGAACCCATCTTCGAGACCGGCAACATCACCCCCATGTCCATCATGGACATCGTCAACGACAACGACAACTCCATCTACTATATCCTCAAGGACCTGCCCGAGGACACCCGGGCCGCCGGCCGGGCCGCGGTGAAGAGCTTCGGCGTAAAGAGCCGCTTTATCCACTTCGAGTTCTTCCGCCTGACCCAGGACCAGGAGGGGCTGGGCAAGAAGGGCCAGATCATGGCCCTGGAGGTAAACATGCGCCCCTGCGGCGGCTTTACCCCGGACATGATCAACTTCGCCCACAGCACCAATGTCTATAAGATCTGGGCGGATATGATCGCCTACGACTCCACCCTGACCCCTGTGGGCGGACATCAGTTCTGCGCCTTTGCCGGGCTGCGGGACGGCAAGAATTTCAAGATGAGCCACGAGGACATCATGGCAAAATACGGCCACTGCATGAAGATGTCCGGCCGCATGCCCGATGCCCTGGCAGGGGCCATGGGCAACCGCATGTATGTGGCCACCTTCCCCACCCGGGAGGCCCTGGACAGCTTCTTCAGCGACGTGCTGGCCTGCTGGTAAACCGGATATGACAAAGCCCTTGCGCATTTCGCGCAAGGGCTTTTGTCATATAATTTCACTTATTTCACTCTCAGCTGCCAGAAGGCCACGGCGCTGGCGGCGGCTACATTCAGGGAGTCCACGCCGTGGGACATAGGGATACGGACCGTGTAATCACAGCTGGCAATGGTCTCCTCCGCAAGGCCGTCCCCTTCGGTTCCGAGAACAATGGCCAGCTTTTCCTCTTCCATCAGCCGGGGGTCCTCGATGCTGACGGACTGATCCGTCAGGGCCATGGCAGCGGTCTTAAAGCCCAGACTGTGCAGCAGCTCCAGCCCCTCACCGGGCCAGGTGCAGTCCAGATAGGTCCAGGGCACCTGAAACACCGTGCCCATGCTTACCCGCACCGCCCGGCGGTACAGGGCGTCGCAGCAGGCCGGGGTGAGCAGCACCGCGTCCATGCCCAGAGCCGCGGCGGAACGGAAGATGGCCCCCAGATTGGTGGGGTTCATAATGTTTTCCAACACGGCGATGCGCCGCGCCCCGGCGCAGATGTCCCCCGCTTCCAGCAGTTTTGGCCTGCGCATGGCGCAGAGCACGCCCCGGGTCAGCGGAAAGCCGGTGAGCTGGGTCAGGATGCTCAATTCCGCCGTGTAGATGGGAATGTCCCCGCAGCGGGCAATCACCTCCGCCGCCTGGCCGGTGATATGCTTTCGCTCCAGCAGCATGGACACCGGCACACAGCCCGCGTCCAGAGCACGGAGGATCACATTGGGGCTCTCCGCGATGAACAGGGCGTTCTCCGGCTCCTGCCGGTTCAAAAGCTGGTTTTCCGTGAGCCTTGCGTACACGTCCAGCTCCGGCGCGGCAAAATCGCTTATTTCAATGACATTGGGCATAATATCGACCTCAGAAAGTAAATAAATCCCTCATGCGCCGCAGCGCATTTCACATGGCGAAGTCATATTTCACAAATCCCGTAAGGGATTTATTTCATTGAAAAAGCACCCAAAAGGGTGCTTTTTCTGGCGGAGAGTCAGGGATTTGAACCCTGGCGGCAGTATTTCATGCCCTACGAGATTTCGAGTCACGCCTCTTCGACCACTTGAGTAACTCTCCATACCTTGCACATTATACCGAATTGCCGCCGAAAAATCAAGATATGCCGGGAGATTCTTTGCCGGATTTCTCCCGCTTCCACAGGGTATACTAAAGCTGTTCTGCGAAATGTTAACATATAATTCGTAATTTTATTTATATAAATCTATTGACAAAGTTTGCATTTGGGACTATGATACAGGCACAGAAAACGAAAGGGATGGTATGTGACATGAAGAAGACTTTATACAGCCTGATGCTTGACGACGAGGTAGTCCGGGAGGTGGACGCGCTGGCCCATCAGCTTGGCACAAACCGCTCCAACCTGATCAACCAGATCCTGGCGGAGTACGTGAACTACACCACGCCCGAGCGGCGGATCAACGACGTGCTCTCCACCATCCAGGAGCTGCTGAGCCCTTCCCGGGAGCTGGTGCCCTTCTTCTCCCCCAACAGCTTTTCCATGTCCCTGAAAAGCTCCCTTGAATATAAGTACCGCCCCACGGTGAAATACGAGGTGGAGCTGTACCGCTCCGGTGGGGACACCATCGGCGAGCTGTCGGTGGTCTTCCGCACCCAGTCCGCCGCGCTGATCTCCGCCATGACGGAGTTTTTCCGGCTGTGGAAGAGCATTGAGGATGTGCACCTGTACCAGTTTACCGGCGCACAGCATTCCTACGCGCTGTACGAGGGCAAATTCCTCCGCAGCATCGCCGCGCCGGACAAGAACTGTACTGCCGAGGAGCTGGCCAAGGCCCTGTCGGAGTATATCCAGCTGTTTGACCGGCTGATGAAGGGCTATCTCAGCGGCCGCTATGACGCCCACGAGGTGGAGGCCGCCTATTATTCTCACATGCTGAACGCGCCCATCCATGTATGACGCGGGAAAGGAGAAACCATGAACGCACAGAATTTTACCCAAAAGAGTCTTGAGGCCATCCAGACCGCCCAATCCATGGCGGAGGAGAACCAGAATAACTATATCATGCCGGAGCACCTGCTCTATGCCCTTGTGGACCAGGACGGCGGGCTGATCCCCTCCCTGCTGGGCAAAATGGGCGTGGACTGCAACGCCGTACTGTCTGAGCTGGACACCGCCATTTCCGCCCTGCCCAAGGTCAGCGGAAATCCCCAGATCTATCTCTCCCAGGAGGTCGACCGGGTGCTGAAGGCCGCCGAAAAGGCCGCCAAGAGCATGGGTGACGAGTATCTTTCCGTAGAGCACCTGATGATCGGCCTTTTCGCCGCCGCCACGCCCGCCATCAAGCGTATTTTTGCCGACCACGGCATTACCAAATCCGCCTTTACCACGGAGCTTTCCAAGGTAAAGTCCTCTCCCGTCACCGGCGACAACCCGGAGAGCACCTATGACGCCCTGTCCAAGTACGGCACCGACCTGGTGCAGCGGGCCAGAGACAACGAGCTGGACCCGGTCATTGGCCGGGACACGGAGATCCGGAACGTCATCCGCATCCTGTCTCGGAAGACGAAAAACAACCCCGTGCTCATCGGCGAGCCGGGCGTGGGCAAAACCGCCATCGCCGAGGGGCTGGCCCAGCGTATCGTCCGGGGCGACGTTCCCGAGGGACTGAAGGACAAGACCATCTTCTCCCTGGATATGGGGGCGCTGATCGCAGGCGCCAAGTACCGGGGCGAGTTTGAGGAGCGGCTGAAGGCCGTGCTGGAGGAGATCCGCAAGTCCGAGGGCGGCATCATCCTCTTTATCGACGAACTGCACACCATCGTGGGCGCCGGCAAGACCGAAGGCAGCATGGACGCCGGCAACCTGCTCAAACCTATGCTGGCCCGGGGCGAGCTGCACTGCATCGGCGCAACGACCCTGGACGAGTACCGCAAATATATCGAAAAGGACGCCGCTCTGGAGCGTCGTTTCCAGCCGGTGCAGGTGGATGAGCCCACCGTTGAGGACACCATTTCCATCCTGCGGGGGCTGAAAGAGCGCTACGAGGTCTATCACGGCGTCCGCATCCACGACAACGCCCTGGTGGCTGCCGCCACCCTCTCCAACCGCTATATCACCGACCGTTTCCTGCCCGATAAGGCCATCGACCTGGTGGACGAGGCCTGCGCTCTGATCCGCACGGAGATCGACTCCATGCCCGCCGAGTTGGACGATGTGCGCCGCAAGATCATGCAGCTGGAAATCGAGGAGATGGCCCTGAAGAAAGAGGACGACCAGCTGAGCAAGGATAGGCTGGCCAGGCTGCGGGAGGAGCTTGCCAACCTGAAGGACAGCTACAACGAGATGAAATCCCGCTGGGAGACGGAGAAGAACAGCGTGGACGAGGTAAAGCGTCTGAAATCCGAGATCGAGAAGATGCACGCCGACATTGAAAACGCCCAGCTCCGCTATGAGTACGAGACGGCGGCCAAGCTGAAATACTCCGATCTGCCCGCTCTGGAAAAGCAGCTGGAAGAGGCGGAAAAGCTGTCCGAAAACCGGAAGAACAACACCATGGTCCATGACACTGTGACCGAGGAGGAGATTTCCGGTATCGTGGCCAAATGGACGGGCATCCCCGTCTCCAAGCTGATGGAGGGCGAGCGGGAGAAGATCCTCCATCTGGATGAATACCTGCACAAGCGGGTCATCGGTCAGGACGAGGCTGTTCAGCGGGTGACTGAGGCCATTCTCCGCTCCCGGGCCGGCATCTCCGACCCCAACCGGCCCATCGGTTCCTTCCTGTTTCTCGGCCCCACCGGCGTGGGCAAGACGGAGCTTGCCAAGTCTCTGGCCGAGTGCCTCTTTGACGACGAGCACAATATCGTCCGCATCGACATGACCGAGTACATGGAGAAATACTCCGTGTCCCGTCTGATCGGTGCGCCTCCGGGATATGTGGGTTACGACGAAGGCGGCCAGCTCACCGAGGCCGTGCGCCGCAAACCCTACAGCGTGGTGCTGTTTGATGAGATCGAGAAGGCCCACCCGGATGTGTTCAACATTCTGCTGCAGATTCTGGACGACGGGCGCATTACCGACTCCCAGGGCCGGACGGTGGACTTCAAGAACACCATCATTATTCTGACCTCCAATCTGGGCAGCCAGTATCTGCTGGAGGGCATCGACGAAAACGGTCATATCTCCGACCAGGCCCGGGAGGCCGTTATGGCGGAGCTGCGCCGCTCCTTCCGGCCGGAGTTTCTCAACCGGCTGGACGAGACCATCATGTTCCATCCCCTCACCAGAGACGATCTGGATGGCATCATCGACATCATGGTCTCCTCTCTGCGCAAACGCCTTGCGGAGAAGTCCCTGAAGCTGGAGATCACCGACGCGGCCAAAAAACTCATTATCGACCGGGGCTTTGACCCCCTCTATGGTGCAAGACCCCTGCGCCGCTACCTGCAGAGCAGTGTGGAGACCCTGATTGCCCGCACTATTCTCTCCGGCGACCTGGCCGCCGGTTCCACGCTGACCATCGACGTGGCCAACGACGACCTGATCTGCCGTTATTAACGGCAAAACGCCCGGAAGCTTTGCTTCCGGGCTTCTTCATTTATTCCCCTTTCTTCGTAATCTCTTTACAAAGTATTTCATTTTTGATAAGATTAATTTTACCCAATCTTTGTAAAGGACTGCCCATTATGATGAACAGTAAACGATCTCGTGCCATCCTTTGGGGCTCAATTATTATCGCCGCCGTGGTCATTGTTTGCCTTATCTTATTTTTACCCGGCAATTTGGGCAAGCCCGCTGTGTATATCAATGAGATCGTGGCAGAAAACCGCAGCTATCCCAACAGGGAAAAGCAGCTCTGTCCCTGGATCGAGCTATATAACGGCGGGAAAAAGCCGGCGGATCTCAGCGGCTGGACCCTCTCTGACGGGAGCCGCACTACTGTTTTCCCAGAGGGCAGCACGCTGGACGCCGGAGCTTATCTTGTTCTCTCCTGTGGGAAAGATGATTCGCCTCTTTCCCTTTCCGCCGGCGGCTCACTGGAACTATATAATTCTCAGGGCAAGCTTGTCGACTCTGCTGTGCTGACGGCTCTGGAATGCGATCAATCCCTTGCCCGCCAGTCTGATGGCGCCCTGGCCCTTTGTCTGGAAGCAAGCCCCGGCTATGAAAACAGCAGCGCCGGACATCAGGCCTTCCTGGCCAATTTGGGTGTGACGGAGGCTCCGGTTCAGATCACTGAGCTTATGCCCGCCAACAAAAGCTGCCTTCTGGATGGGGACGGCGATTTTTCCGACTGGATCGAGCTTTGCAATGTGAGCGGCGAGACCTGCGATCTGGAGGGCTTTTATCTCTCTGACGACGGTGACGACCTGCTTAAGTGGCAGTTTCCGTCCGTCTCTCTTGCCCCGGGTGAGCGGGTGGTTGTTTTTTGTTCTGACAAAGACCGTACCGGCGGAGAGCTTCACGCCAATTTCTCCATCAGCAGTGTGGGGGAAACCCTGTATCTCACTTCCCCGGCCGGTCTGCCTCTGTGGAGTTTCAGCTATGAATCCGCTTTGGACGATCAGGCCATTGTCATTGCCGACGGTGTTCAAAGTCTGTGCTATACCACCACCCCCGGTTATGATAACAGCCCGGAGGGATACGAACAGTTTCTCTCTGCCTCAGACGCCCACGGCGCTCTGGTCATCAACGAGGCCGTCCTATACAACCTGGACTATTACGAACAGCGCCATGAGTATTACGACTGGGTTGAGCTGAAAAACTGCTCCGACGAGCCCATTATACTCTCCGACTATTATCTGACAGACAGTTTGAAGGATCCCTGTCAGTTTCAACTTCCGGAGCTTACCCTGCAGCCCGGAGAGCTTTACATTGTTTTCTGCTCCGGTGATCCCAGCCTGACAACCCGTCACTGCACCCATGCGCCCTTTGCGGTCAGCGCAGAAGGAGAGGCTTTGTATTTGTTCTCCTCTGACGGTTCCCTTTCCGACCGCATGTTTATCCACCATACCCCTTATGGCGGCAGTTACGGCCGACTCAGTGAGGGCTCAGGCTTTTATTACTTTAACAGTCCCTCTCCGGAGAAGGAGAACAGCGAGGGTTATCGCTGCATCGCCCCTCTGCCGGAAACCGACGTGCCCCAGGGGGTATATAATGACATTGCCGAACTTGAGGTAGCGCTTCTGGGTGAAGGGCAAATTTATTATACGCTGGACGGTTCCATTCCCGACCGGGACAGTCTGCTCTATACCGACCCCCTTGTTCTCGACCAGACCACCATTATCCGTGCCATTTCGGTTGTGGACGGACAGGTGGACAGCGACTGCGCCACCTTCAGTTATTTCATCAATGAGGGTCATACTCTGCCTGTGGTCAGTCTTGTGTGCGAGCCGGATGACATGTTCTCCGTCGGAAAAGGCGGTATATACGCCAACCCGGAGGTTGACAGAGAGGTGGACGGCAGTGTGGCTTTCTTCGGGGAAGAGGGCGAGTTTGCCTCCGACTGCGCAGTTACGCTCCATGGTGCCAGCTCCAGGAAAATGTGGCAGAAGAAGTCCTTTAAATTGATCTTCCGCTCCCGATACGGCGGCGATCTGAATTACGATATTTTTCAGACCGGAGAGATCACCAGTTTTCACTCCATTCTTTTGCGCGGCGGCGGAATATCCTCTATGCACATTGTTCGCGATGAGCTTGGCTCTGAGGTTGCCGATGCTGTATGTGATTCCGCTCTTGCCCTGGATACCCGCTACTGTGTACTCTATATCAACGGGGAATATTTCGGGGTATATGCCCTGCGTGAGGCTTATTCGTCAAAATATGTGGCAGATCATACCGGCTCCAATGAGGAGAACGTGACCATCGCCCGGGCTCCGGTAAAATTCGGCGAATTATATGATCTGTTTGAGTACATCATTCACCACGACATGACCGACCCGGACTGCTATGCCTATGCTTCGGAACGGCTGGATATGGAGTCTCTGGCCAATTGGATGGCTATGGAAGCCTATTTTAACAACTTTGACATCGCCGGAAATATCCGCTATGTGAAAGGCGATGTACCGGACGCCAAATGGCGTCTCGCCCTGTTCGATCTGGACATTTCCATGACCAGTGTCTACGCCGGCTGGGAGCAGGTATTCCATCCCGGATATCAGATCGGACAGGTCACCAATGCTCTCCGGAAGAGCCCCCAATTCAGGCAAACCGTTCTGGAATGTGCCTCCACCCTTTATCACAATGGGCTGACGGATTCGTACATGCTCACTGTCTACGATGAGATCATTGCGCAGCTCGATCCGGAAATGGAGCGGGACAGCCTGCGTTGGCGCAACTCTCTTGACCTTTGGGACTGGAATGTGCAGGTTCAGCGCAGCCGCTTCTGTCCGGAGCGCACCTCCTGGTGGCTTGAAAGTCTTGCCGATGAGCTTGCTGTCAGTGATGAGGAAATGCAGGCCTACTTCGGCGATTTTGAGCGAATTTCCTGACAGTGCCGCTTGTTAACAGAAAGAACGCAAAAAAGCAGAGGCGTGAAGCCTCTGCTTTTTTGTGTTATTCCGATCAGACCAGCTCGATGACTGCCATCTCCGCTGCGTCGCCGCGGCGGGTGCCGATGCGGGTGATGCGGGTGTAGCCGCCGTTGCGATCAGCATACTTGGGAGCCAGCTCGTCAAATACCTTCTTGGCAACATCTTCGCGGGTGATAAAGGCCAGAGCCTGGCGGTAAGAAGCCAGATCCTTTGCCTTGCCAAGGCTTATCATTTTCTCGGCCAGAGGAGCTACCTCCTTGGCGCGGGTGACAGTGGTCTCCATGCGGCCCTTGTCCAGAAGGTCAGTGACCTGCTGACGGAGCATTGCCATGCGCTGTGCGGTAGTCTTGCCGAGTTTTCTTGTTCCGGGCATAATTGCATTTCCTCCTTCTTGAGAGCTTGTTTTACTGGTTGTCCTCGTCGGCCAGAGACAAGCCCATCATCGTCAGCTTATGCTCGACTTCTTCAAGGGACTTGCGGCCGAGGTTACGGACCTTGATCATCTCATCCTGGGTCTTGCTGACCAGGTCTTCAACCGTATTGATATTGGCGCGTTTGAGGCAGTTAAAGCTTCTCACGGACAGATCCAGCTCTTCGATGGTCATCTTGAGCATGGTATCCGGCTCCTTCTCGACCTTCTCAACGACGGTGGAGTTGCTGCCGATGGTATCGGACAGATCCGTGAACAGCGTGAAATGGTCGCAGAGTATCTTTGCGCCCAGGGAGACAGCGTCACGGGCAGTCATGGTCTTGTCGGTCCATACCTCGATGGTCAGCTTGTCAAAGTCGGTCTGGTTGCCCACACGGGTGTTTTCCACCGTGTAATTGACTTTGAGGACCGGAGTGTAAATGGAGTCGACAGGGATGGTGCCGATGGGTGTCTGGGGCGTCTTATTCTTATCAGCGGAAACATAGCCTCTGCCATGGTCGAGAACAAGCTCCATATTCAGAGCGCCGTCAGGTCCAAGTGTTGCAATAGGCTGCTCGGGGTTGAGGATCTCCACCTCAGCGTCTGCCTTGATGTCGCCGGCGGTGACAAGTCCTTCGCCGGAGGCTTCAATGTAGACGGTCTTGGGGCCGGTGCTGTGGAGGCGGGCGATGATGCTCTTGACATTCAGAACGATCTCCGTCACGTCCTCTTTCACGCCGGGGATGGTGGAAAACTCATGCTGTACACCGGCAATTTTGATGCTGGTGCAGGCCGTTCCGGGGAGAGAAGAAAGGAGTACCCTGCGAAGAGAGTTACCAAGTGTAGTGC
>SAMEA3663248__coassemble_412_pt1 | contig 15861 bp, 18 predicted proteins | sample SAMEA3663248__metabat2_low_PE_036 | metagenome-assembled genome bin SAMEA3663248 (sample SAMEA3663248) | pig gut metagenome | biome: pig gut; feature: pig-associated habitat; material: faeces | place: China | collected 2013 | reverse complement strand
GCTGCAGCGCAGGTGTGTTGACCACGATCTTGCTGCGGCAGGAGGTGTTGAACAGGGCACTGAGCCGGATGAAGGCGATGCACAGCGCGGCGCCGGGGGCCAGACAGTCAAACAGACGGCCCAGATTCTGGGTAAAGCCCAGCTTTTTTACCAGCAGCCCCGCCAGCATGGTGCCGAAAATGGCGCCGTGGAGGAAATAGTCCCCCTGGGAGTAGTCCAGCATGGCGCTGAGGAAACCGGCGTACTGCTCGTCATGGCAGTACCAGTGGATCAGCCGGGCAAAGACCACGGAGAAAAACAGCGCCAGAGGCAGAAGCAGCCAGAGGGCGGAGCCCCGCCCGCCGTGGGAGGTGTACAGGGCGTAGGTCAGGGCAAAGCAGGCGGCGATGCCCAGGAAGATGATCACGGAGCTCCAATAGATAAAGGTGTCGCCGATGCAGACAGCAATCTGATTCATGAGGACGCCTCCTCTCCCGGAATGGCCGTGGCAAAGTAGATGATATCGGTCATAATGCGCTCGTTGCCCCAGTCAGGGCGGTTAAAGGTCTCGCCGTTCATGACGATGGTGGCGGTCTGGCCGCCGTCCAGAGCGTAGGCATTGGGCACGCCCTTGGCGTAGATCAGATCGGCCGCCTGGTTGATGGTGACGCGGTTTTTGTACACGCCCTCCTCGTTGATGGACATCAGCAGATAGTGCAGCTTGTCCACCTGGCCGATGGCGGCGCGGGAATAATGGATATCCACCTCGCCCACCAGATAGGTGTTGGTGGTCTTTTTCTCCCCGTTTTCCACCAGAATGGGGCCGAAGGAGACGGAGAAGGTGATGTCATTGTCCTGAACGAACTTTTTCACTTCCTCCTCGGTGTTGAGCTCACCCACATGGGTGAAGATCATGTCGCCGGAGGCGGTGAAGAAGCAGTTCTCCAGCGTTCTGGGGTTGAAGCGGTAAAGCTGCCGCTGATAGATGGTGATGCCGCAGGAGCGGTGGCCGTAGAAGTCGCCGTTAATGGCCACCACGGCGTTGGCGTTCTGGGCCATCTGGGTGGGGTACATGTAGACACTGGAGCCGTAGGTGTTGTCCGACAGCGCCCGGCGCAGCTGGGAGCCGTGGGCGATCTTCACCTCCACAAAGGAGCAGGCGGAGTTGTTGATAGCCTCTTTCCAGGCGATCACCAGAATGGTCTCGTCGCAGTAGTACTCGATCTCCGAGCCCTCCATCAGCACGATATCCGGGCTCCAGACCAGCTCCTGGCCTTCCAGCAGCTCAGAGGCGGAGTCCACCACGGCCTGAACTACCGCGGGGTCGGTGGTGGAGCCGAACTTGCTCTGGTCGGGCTTGGGGGCCACAAGGTCGCTCTCGGGGATGGTGTAGATCTTCTTGATATCGGCCACGTTTTCCAGCGCGTCGCTGGCGGCGTTGTTCATAAACACGTCCAGCTTGCCCACCAGGTCCAGCCGGTTCTCCGTGGTGCTGCCGGTGTTGGTGCCGGTGCCCGGGTGGACGTTTACCAGGGCCCAGGCCAGGGCGGCGATGGAGAGAAGGATCAAAATCAGATAGCCAAAGGAAAAAGAGGAGCGGGGAACGCGGACCGGCGCCGCCTCCCGGGGCGGCTGGGGCTTGGATCGGGCGTCCCGCTCTTTCGGCCGCTCCGGCTCCCGCCGGACTTCCCGGCGGGACTCAGGCTGGGGCGTGCGCTCTCTTGCCCGTTCCGGCTCCCGCTTGGTCTCCCGACGGGGCTCAGGTTGAGATACACGCTCTTTTGCCCGCTCCGAACGGGGCTCCGGACGGCTCTCCCGCCGGGGGCTGCGCTCCGGTGGGGCGGGGGCTGCGCTCTCTCTGCGCCGGGACGCGGCGCTTTCCGCCGCCCGGGACTCCTGCTCCTGCTGCTCCGAAAATTCCCGAAGGATGGCGTCAATATCCGCGTCGCTGATTCTGTTGCTCATTGAGACGCCTCCTTTCAGTAGGCCGCTCCGCCGCAGAGGGCGTTGAGCATAAGGGTGTTGGTGACAATGCGCCAGCCGCCGGTGCTGTAGCTCAGCTCCAGCTCCAGGCCGGTGGTGGTATAGTAGTCCTCCACATGGGAGAGCAGGGAAGCCACCGCGCTGGAATAAGCCGAATCCGTCACGCTGGGCAGGTAGTTGTTGTTTTCATCATACAGCTGATCTCTGGGCAGAGACTGGACCAGCTGGTTCAGGGCGGCTTCGGTGGCGTCCTTCAGATCGGCCTGCAGAGCGGTGACGTCCAGATGGGTCAGCAATACCTGCTGACTGGCGCTGAGACCGTTTTTGACGCAGTCGCCGTAGAGCTTATAGGAATAGCTCTGGCGCAGAGCCTGATAGATCTGCTGCCCGGCCTCGCTGTCCGGCCTGTTTTCCAGACCCAGGCTGGTGTAGTCGCTGAGACAGGCGTAGGCGCTCTGGTAATCGCCGGCGATGACCGAATCGAAAAATTCCGTCACCGTCTCCTGGGGGTCGCCGGCGGGCACCGTCACCACGGTACCCAGACTGGGGGCGACGACCGCGAGGATCAGCGCCATGCCGCTGAAAATCAGGGCGAGAACGGCCCAGGAGAGCCGGAGCTTCCCCTTTTTCGCCCAGTGCAGAGCAGCAGCCAGCACCACCGCCATCAGGGCGATGATCAGCGCAATCAGAACGATCATACCGGTGCTGCCTCCTTTACCGGAAAGAATGATGGTTGTGGGCCCGTCGGCGCCGCCAATGACGCCAACAGAGAGATCGGAGCCGTCAGAGTGCGTCTCCTGCCCGGAGCTATTGTTCTCCAGGGACTGGATCGCCGCCTCCTCTGCCTGCCGGGCCTCCTCCTCACGGCGCAGGGCCGTGTGGTACTGGGTGTAGTCGCACATGAGGGAGCAGAAGTCCGTCATGGTCAGATAGGGGTCCTTGATGGTGTCGGTGAAGAGAACGATGAGGATGGGGTCGTCGGTGTAGCAGATGGCGCAGTCGTTCATGTACAGGTGCCAGCCCTCCACCAGATAGCCATACTTGTGGGCAATCTCATAGTCCTGCTCGTGGAACTTGAAATAGTTTTCCGGCTCGGCCCGGAGCATGGTGTCGATCAGCCGGGGGAAGTTCTCCTGGTTTTCATACAGGGTTTTCAGACAGTAGATCATCTGCTCGCTGGTGAAGTAGTTGTTCACCCAGTACATGGCGTCCACGGTCGTCGGGTCCACGCCCATGTAGGGGCAGATCAGCTCCCGGTAGGTGCGGTAGCTGCCGGTGGCCTTCCACAGAATCTCCGCCATCTGGTTGTCGGAGTTGATGATGCTCCACTCCAGAAGATTGGAATAGGCGATGCCACCGAACTTGGTGTCCCAGTCGATTTCCCCTTTGGCCACCTTCTCGGTGTACAGCATGTTCAGGGGGACCTTGAACATACTGCCGGTGATCATATATTCGTCACCCCGGTGGTAATGCTCCTCGCCGGTGACGGTGTTGTAGTAACCGAAGGCCACAAGATCCGGATCTGTGCCGTGTTCGGCCATGAAGGCCGCCACCACCTCTTCCCAGGCCTTGTCCTTGAAGCGTTCGTCGCCCTCCTCCGCAAAGGCGGTGGGGAGCAGACTCAGCAGAATACAGAGCGCCGCCGCAAGGCAGAGCAGTTTTTTCATCAGCTTCATATCATTTCCGTCCTGCTTATCGTTAAACATAACTATTTTATCATCATACAGCATATTTTCAAGAGAAATTTCATTTCCCAAGAAAATTTAAGCCCGGCGGTTTTCCTGAAAATTTTCCTCCGGATTGGGTATAACATAACAGAAGGATAATAAAGGGAGGAACAGAACGTGAATATCCCCAATCTGATCAGCGCCGCAAGGATCTTCCTTGTGCCGCTGTTTGTGAGCTACTACCTGAACGGAAAAGTGACCGCCGCCATGGGCGTGGTGCTGCTGGCGGCGGCCTCGGACGTATTGGACGGGGCCATCGCCCGCCGTTTCAACATGGTCACCAGACTGGGCAAGATCCTGGACCCGGTGGCGGACAAGCTGATGCAGGCGGCCATGATGCTCTGCGCCGCGCTGGAGACCCCGGCGGTCTGGCTGCTGCTGGGCCTGCATGTGCTGCGGGAGGCGGTGCTGGCCCTGACCGGGCTGCACGTCATCCTGGTCACAGGGCAGGTACACAGCGCCAAATGGTACGGCAAGCTGTGCACGGCCATGATCTATGCCTGTATGGGGGCGCTGCTGCTCTTTCCCCGGATGCCGGAGCACACCGCCTCGGTGCTGGTGCTGTGCTGCATTGTGCCTGTCTCCGCCTGTCTGGTGATGTATCTGGGCAATTTCCTGCGCATCCTGCGGGAGTACGACGAGGGGCGCAGCGCTTAGCAATCAGCCCAGGCCCAGAAGCCAGAGTACGTCTGTGTCAAGGGCCCGGGCATAGTATTCCAGCTCAAAATCCGGCACTACCCGCAGCCCGGTCTCGACCCGGCTGATAACTTTCTGGTTCAGATCCAGCCCCAGAAGCTGGAGCCTGGCGGAGAGTTGCTCCTGCGACAGCTTCAATTCCTCTCTCCGCTGCCGGATCCGGACGCCGGAGACATTGCACAGCCCATTATGCTTGTGTAGTTTCATTGGGAAAAACCTGCCTTGATATTATGTGGATATAAGCATTATACCAAAGATGACCGAAAGGAGTATGAATAATGGCTGAATTTTGCCTGGCGTGCCTGAATAAGCTCAGCGGCACAAGCTATACGGAAGCGGACTTCCTTCTGTCCCGGGAAGTGGATCTCTGCGAAAACTGCGGGAAAATGGTCCCTGTTGTGGTCCGCAGGCGGGTTCATTTACCAAAAATCTCTTTCGGAAGAAAGAAGAAGGGATAGCGCCGCCCAAGGGACAGCGGTTTCACATTTAACTTGCAATGCGGGTCCTTTTATGCTATAAGTAACATATGTAACTTACTTGGAAGAGAGGACCGCCTTGTGGGGATCAGTCAGGAAAAGAGAAAACGCCTGGCCTATGTGGCCCGCCGCTACTATCTGGAGGACCAGAAGCAGAGCGACATTGCCAAAGAATTGGGCGTCTCCCGGCCCATGGTCAGCCGCCTGCTGGCGGAGGCCAGAGAGCTGGGGATCGTGGAGATCAAAATCCACGACCCGGAGACCAGGACGGCCAATCTTTTAGACCGCCTGTGCCGGACCAGCTCCATCCACGGCGGCGTCCTGGTGGAGGACGAGGGGGACAACGACGCCACTAACCGCCTGCTCTCCCAGGGGGCAGTGCAGCTGCTGCGGCAGCTGGGCGCCCGGCGGCTGGGCGTGGGCTGGGGCTATCTGATCGGCCAGATCGTGACCTGGCTGGAGGAAAACCCCCAGACAGACAGCAGCGTCACCGACATCTGCCCCCTGGTGGGCAATGCCAGCATCCCGGCCCGCAACTACCAATCCAATGAAAATATCCGGCTCATGGCCCAGCAGCTGGGGGCCACGCCCCATTTTCTGTATCTTCCCGCCCTGCCGGAGAGTCTGGAGGAGAAGGAAATTTTGTGCTCCACCGAGGTCTACCGCCAGATCGCCCAGCAGTGGGACGGTCTGGACACTGCCCTGGTCAACATCGGGGATTACCCCTCCAGCCCGGACTTTGCCTCCCTGGTCCGCTACGGCAGCCTGCTCCAGCAGCGCCATGCCTGTGGCCGGATGCTGATCTATTACTTCAACGAGGACGGCTATGTGATCCAGTCCGACCAGGATTTTGCCATTCAGATCCCCCTGGAGGTGCTGAAGCGCTGCCCCAACATCATCGGCGTCTGCTCCGCCAACACCAGCGCGAAAGCCCTGGGCGGCGCGCTGAAGTCCGGCATCTTCACCCATATCGTGGCCCGTTCGGACCAGATCGAAACCTTATTACAACGATAAGTTACTTTTGTAACCTCTTCAGGCGAAGAAATTGGCCTGAAGAGGTTTCTTTTTGTGCATCAAATCCAATTTTGCCTATGAAAAACTGTGAATTATATGGAAAATGGAATTTTAATTGACATTGGTAACTTCAAATGCTAACATGAAGTTACATAAATAACATATGTACATAAAACTGGGAAAGTTGAGGTGAAAAAATGACGAAAAACGAATTTGCTGCCCGGCTGAAAAACGCCTGTGAGACGGTGCTGGCCGCAGAGCAGGAGCTGACCGATATCGACGCCAAGTTCGGCGACGCGGACCACGGCCTGACCATGGCCAAGATCGCCCGGGCCATTGAAACGGCGGTGGAGGAGTCCGAAGGTTCCATAAAAGAGATGCTGGACGACGCGGCCATGGCCGTGATGGTGCTCAACGGCGGTTCCGCCGTGCCTCTGTGGAACACCTGGCTGGACGGTATGCAGGAGGGCGCGCCCGACGCCGAAGAGGTGGATGTGGCCGGCATTCAGGCCATCTTCGCCAGGGCTTTTGAGGAGCTGGACGACATGTCCGGCGCAAAGGTGGGCGACAAGACCATGATGGACGCCCTGATCCCCGCAAGCCAGGCCATCGCCGCCTACACGGGCAGCGACGAGAACGAGCTGTTTACCGCCGCCGCCAGGGCTGCCGCCCAGGGCGCGGAGAACTCCAAAAACTTTGTGTCCAAATTCGGCCGGGCCAAGAGCTACGGCGAAAAGACCATCGGCACCCCCGACGCGGGGGCCATGTCCATGTCCTATTTCTTCCAGGGACTGGCCAGGTGAGCAAGTCCCCATCAAATTTTGAACAGGTGGTATACAATATGAAAATGAAGAAATTTATCAACGCCCCCGAGACCATCACCGACGAGGAACTGGTGGGCCTGGGTCTGGCCTATCCCGACATTGTCACCGTGGACGGCCATCTGGTCATCAGCAAGGATCTGGAGAACGCCGACCGCGTGACCATCGTCACCTACGGCGGCTCCGGCCACGAGCCTGCCCAGGCCGGCTTTGTGGGCAAGGGCATGCTGGACGTGCAGGCCGTGGGCGACATCTTTGCCGCCCCCAACGCCAAGCTGGTTTTTGATGCCATGAAGCTGGCCGACAAGGGCCACGGCGTGCTGCTGCTGACCCTGAACTACGCCGGCGACCAGCTGGCCGGCAAGCAGGCCATGAAGCTGGCCCAGAAGGCCGGACTGAACTTCCGCCAGGTCGTCACCGGCGAGGAGATCCAGTTTGACCCCAACGGCGAGGACAACAAGCGCGGTTTGGCCGGCGCTGTGGCTCTGTACCACATTGCCGCTGCCGCTGCCCGGGAGGGCAAGAGCCTGGACGAGGTGGCCGAGATCGCCCAGCGCTACGCCGACAACATGGCCTCCATCACCGTCAAGTCCACCGACGCCACCCACCCCCAGAACGGTATGCCCTTCGGCGACCTGGGCGAGACCGACCTGATGGAGATCGGCGCAGGCCAGCACGGCGAGGGCGGCGGCGTCCGCGTGCCCATGATGTCCTCCAAGGACACGGTGGCCACCGTGGCCGAGGCCCTGTGCAGAAATCTGGAGCTGAAGGCCGGAGACAAGGCCTTTGTGATGATCAACGGCTGCGGCGCAACCACCACCATGGAGCTGCTGGTGCTGTTCAAGGACACCGTGGAGTTCCTGAAGGCCAGGGATATCGAGGTAGTCGCCTCCATGGTGGGCGAGATCCTCACCGTTCAGGAGGCCGGCGGCTTCCAGATGAACATCGCCAAGTGGGACGAGGAGTTCATCCGCCTGTGGAACACCCCCTGCCACACCCCCGCCTACAGCAAGGAGTAAGACATGGCTGACAACATCGGAAACAAGGCCGCCCACGACTATCATCTGGACGTGCCTGTGGCCCAGGAGGGCTTCTATGTGAAGGGCAACGCCCACTGCGACTGGGGCCTGAAGAACCGGCTGGCCCGGATGTTCGACCCCAAGTCGGGCAACACCGTCATGCTGGCCTTTGACCACGGCTACATCATGGGCCCCACCGCCGGACTGGAGCGCATCGACATTGTGATCCCGCCCCTGATCCCCTATGTCAACGTGCTGATGGGCACCAAGGGCGTTATCCGCTCCTGCATCTCGCCTGCCGCCCAGGTGGCCAAGTGCGTCCGGGTGACCTATGACTCCACCGTGCTGTTTGACGACATGTCCAACGGCGGCGGCATCGCCTGCGACATCGAAAACGCCATCCGGCTGAACGCCGACTGCATGGCCGTTCAGACCTTCATCGGCGCTGCCGGGGAGAGCCGCTCTCTGGAGCTGCTGGCCCGCACGGCCGATGCCGGCGCGAAATACGGCATCCCCACCCTGGGCGTGGTGGCCGTGGGCAAGGAGATGGAGCGCACCGAGAAGTTCTTCCTGCTGGCCACCCGGGTTCTGGCGGAAAACGGCGCCAACGTGGTGAAGAGCTATTACTGCGAGGGCTTCGAGCGCGTGGCCGCCGCCTGCCCTGTGCCCATCGTCATCGCCGGGGGCAAGAAGCTGCCCGAGCTGGAGGCCCTGGAGATGGCCTATAAGGCCATCCGGGACGGCGCTCACGGCGTGGACATGGGCCGGAACATCTTCCAGTCCGACTGCCCCGCCGGTATGGCCTGCGCCATCGGCAAGGTGGTCCACGAGGGCTTCACCCCCAAACAGGCCTTTGAGGTCTATGAGGAGATCAAAAACCGGAAGTAAGTCATCAAAAAATACTTAATCAGGAGGAAAACGCATGTCTGCTGAATATATGCACATCGGTATCCCCGTCACCAACAAAAAGCCCGGCATGATCCACAATGAGGGCGCCGGGTTCTGGTACAGCAATGTGGACGATTACGACTACAAGATCGAGTATCTGAAATTCGAGGAGGGCACCCCCTTCCCCGAGGTGCTCCACCGCAATCCCCACGTGGCCTATAAGGTGGACGACCTGCAGAAGTACATCGACGACGCCGACTCCGTCATCTGCGGCCCCATGGAGGCCAACGACAAGGGCGACCGGCTGGCTTTCGTCTGGAAGGACGGCGCCATTCTGGAGCTGTACCAGGAGGCTTAAAAGCTTAAATAACACAAAAACGGTCAGCCCCGAGCGGGCTGGCCGTTTGGCTTGCGAAGACGTATGATCATTTTCAGAGCTTGCGGGAGAAATAGAGCTTGGCGCCGCCCATGAGCAGGGACAGGGCCAAAATGCAGCCGATGCAGGTGATAAACACCGTCACATTGAAATAGCCCAGGATGATGGCAGCGGGCACCATAAGCAGAAGAAAAATGGTGGCCCCGGCGCTCTTGCCCATGGCTGTGATCTGGCGGCTGCGCTCGTCCGTCTCCTTGATGTACTGCTTTTTCATGGCTTTTTCGCTGCGCAGAGCACGAAGATTCATCACCAGGCCCACGATGAACAGGGCCATGACGCCAAAAGCCGCCCCGGCGATAAAGCCGTTATAAAAGCCCTGCCATCTCTCGTCCGCGCCCACCGGGCTGACAAGGCCGGTAAAGGCCAGAACCTGTATGGCCAGCAGCGCCAGCGCGCCGATGCCGTAAAGAATGTTGTGTATTTTCAGCTTTTCACGATAGTTTTCCATAGTTAACTCCTTCAATCATTCATCCAAATCGGAAAAATCAAATACCTCTTCGATGCTCAGCCCGAAATAATGGGCAATCTTGTAGGCCAGAGGCAGGGAAGCGGTGTACTTGCCCACTTCTATGGAGGTGATGGTCTGCCGCGTGGTACCTACCGCGTCAGCCAGCTCCTCCTGAGATAATTTCCGTTGCTTTCGCAGCTCGCGTATTCTGGTTTTCATCCCGCGCCTCCCTTTTTATGTTATGCTAAGTTAACTTTGCAAATTTAGTATAGCAAGCTTTGCATAAAATGTCAAGTACACTTTGCAAAATTGATGAAAAAATTCCGGCAGCTTTTGCGCTGCCGAAAAGCTTAGCCGTACAGCTCAGGATAGCTGGTGGTACAGAAATATGTATATCCGTAAAGACTGTCGTAATATTTCGCGTAGATGCTGCCGCCCTGGGGGAAGTTGGCCTGAAAGACCACCCAGGGGTCCATCAGCCGTTCCCCCTGCAAAAGCCGCAGGGCCGCGTTGACGCTGTCCTCTGTGGGGTTCAGGTAATAGATGAACTGATCCGTGTTCACTCCGGCGTACTGTCCCTCCTGCATGATGACCTCCTCCACTGTGTCGGGAAACTCCGGCGAAGCCACCCGGTTGAGCACCACCTCTCCCACACACATGCGCCACTCGTCGCTGAGTCTTTCGCTGCCGGCCTCGCTGGTGATGATCTTGGCCAGCAGAAACAGATCTTCAAAAGCGATTTTCACCTCGTCGGAGCCGGTCCTGTCGATCATTTCGTTGCGGCAGATCTCCGCCGCCCGGCCGGCCTCAATATCTCCGCAGGCGGCGGCCCGCAGCATGATCGACAGGTAGTCCACCTTTGGGTCGTAATCTGCCCGCGCACTGCCGGAAAGAAACAAAATCAGCAGCAGCGAGGCAAGCAGGGGAGCCATCTTTTTCACCTTTTCACCTCCATGACCTGTGTTCCCAAGTATAATCACTGGGCTCCGGGAAATTTGTCAGAAGAGGAAGGGAAATCAACAGCAATAAAAAAAGAATAAAAAAAATAAAATTAGACTTTGTATTGGCAAGAAAATATTGTATAATATAGATAAGGGCATTCAAGCCGTGTTACCGAGCTTTATTTTTATAAACAGAAGGAGAGAAAAACTATGATAATGGATTGCTCAAAATATGTGGGCAAGTGCGTCTGCGGCAGGGAACATACGCTGGAGACCAAAATGGTGGTCGTGGAGTACGATGCGCTGAAAAACTTCGAACAGTACATGGCCGATGTGGGTCTGGCGGGCAAGCGCCGCACTGTGGTGTACGACAGCAACATCTATAAGCTCACCGAGGGCAAGCATGTTCAGGCCGATCAGGAGATCGTCCTCCCGGCTGAGGGCCTGCGCTCCGAGGATGTGCTCATTGAAGATATGATGACCAAGCTGGACGCTCCCGAGGTCATTGTCGCCTTCGGCGCCGGTACCATCATGGACTTCGGCAGATACCCCGCATACAAGCTGGGCATCCCCTTCGTGGCCATCCCCACCCTGGCCAGCTCCGACGGCTTTACCGCCGACATCTGCTCCGTCATCCTGAACGGACAGAAAAAGTCCATCCCCATGCTGGCTCCCGTTCTGGTGGTGGCCGACCTGGACATCATCAAGGGCGCGCCTGCCCGTCTGGTGGCCAGCGGCATAAACGACATTCTCTCCAAGTATATCTCCCTGGTGGACTGGAAGATCGCCAAACTGGTGGATGGCGAGTATTACTGCCCCATGGTGGCGGACCTGGCCCAGGAGGCTCTGGATATCATGCGCAAGGCAGCCGATGAGTACGCCGCTACCGGCAAGGCCGATATCGAGGCCATGACCATGGCCCAGATGAAGAGCGGTCTGACCATGCAGCTGCTGCACCACTCCAGAGCGGCCTCCGGCGCGGAGCACCTGATGGCCCACCTGGTGGAGATGCACCCGCCCCGCTTTGAGGGAGCCGAGGGCATCCACGGCGAATGCGTGGGCGTGGGCACCTTCCAGTGCGCGAAAGAGTATCACCGCCTGGCGGCCCTGACCCCCAAGGCCAAGCCCTTCCAGCCTCTGACAAGCGACTGGGTCATGGAGAAATTCGGCCCCAGGCTCTACGAGGGCATCATGAAGGAGAACGAGAACGACGTTCTGGGCACCTTCGATCCCCAGAATATTGTGGACCACTGGGACGAGATCAGGGAGCTGATCGCCACCATTCCTCCTGTGGAGGAGCTGGAGGCCCTGTACAAGGGCGTGGGCGCAAAGTATCTGCCCGAGCACATCGGCATTGACCCCGCCCTGTCCGACGAGATGCTCACCGTCTCCGCCGCCATCCGCAACCGGCTGACCCTGGTGCGTATGCGCAGAGTACTGGACTTCGAATAAAAAGAATCCGGGAGGCAAACCCCTCCGCCCCCCTTCGGGGGCACCTCCCCTGTTAGGGGAGGCTTGAAGGGTGCGCGGCGTTTGAGGGGAAGGTGGCCTTCCCGGGCGGCCACGCAGGGCCGCCCCTACAGCCCGACTGAAACAGCGTTGTAGGGGCCGGCGCCCCCGACGTCCCTTTCCCGTCCCCCTGTCATTCTGAACCGCGGAGCGGTGAAGAATCCCGTGAAGAGAACGCCAAAGCCAAAGAATATGGGCTCCTTTATAAAAACCGCCCCCGGCGCATCGTTTTGATGTGCCGGGGGTGTTTATATCTCCGTGCGTGAGGGCCGTCAGACCCTTTTTTCTTTTGTTACTTACGCCCTGCGGCAGTTCAGCTCACTGGGCGGCCTGCTTTCTCCGCAGGCTCAGACAGTCGGCGATCATGGCGATAAATTCGCTGTTGGTGGGCTTGCCCTTGATGTTGGAGACGGTGTAGCCAAAGAACTTCTGCAGCACTTCAATGTCTCCCCGGTCCCAGGCCACCTCAATGGCGTGGCGGATGGCCCGCTCCACCCGGGAGGGCGTGGTGCCGAATTTCTTGGCCACCTCGGGGTAGAGCACCTTGGTGACGGCGTTGATCATGTCCATGTCGTTGATGGTGAGGATGATGGCCTCCCGGAGATACTGATAGCCCTTGATGTGGGCGGGCACGCCGATCTCGTGGATAATGTCTGTGACCACGGCCTCAAGGTTCATGGTCTCCCGGTTCTTTTGCTGGGCAACCGCTGCGCACTCAATGCCGGCGGCGGGGACAAGGCTGTCCCCGGAGGAGACCGACTGGCGGATACGGCTGAGCAGCACCGGCGTGTCGCAGGGCTTGGGCATAAAGTAGTCCACGCCCATGTTGGAGCAGTCTGCCACCACCTTGTTGTTCACAAAGCCCGAAAGGATGATCACATGGGGCTTGACCCCGGTTTCGGGCAGCCGGCGCAGCACTTCCAGTCCGTCCAGCTTGGTGAGGACCAGATCCAGCAGCACCAGATCCGGCTTCAGTTCGGTAATAAGCGCCAGGGCGTCCAGGCCGTTGTCAGCCGCCGCGACCACTTCCATATCTTTCTCTGCTGAAATAAGGTCGGTGAGGAGACTGCAAAAATCCTGGTTCGAATCGGCAATGAGTATGCGCACTTTGGTTTCCATAATTTTGTCCTCCCTTATATGGTGTTTACAGGTGCGTCTGCACGTTTCAAAACAGATTAACCGTTGTGTCGCAGTAAATTTACCATAATTGACACTGCTAAACAACAGAAAATTGTCGAACAACGCAGGCTTCTTGTTGACATAATATGATAACCTTCGCGCGGGGACAAGAGACTTCGACAGGCTTTGCAAAAAAATTTTCAATCGAAATGTCGAAAAATGTCGAATACCCAATAACTGGGATTTACGGCTGGCCGTAAAGCAGGGTGAAACTCTCGTAATGGTCGCCGGTGTAGTAGATCAGGCCGTCGTTGGAGAAGACGATGCGCTCCGCGCCCCGGGAGTCCGCCCCCAGGGTGTTGATGTCGCACTCGGTCCAGCTGCGGCCCTGGGCCTTGGGCAGCAGGCCCTCCCGATTGCCGAAGCTGTCTCCGCCGATGCACATGCCGGGGCAGTAGGGCTCCAGAGAGCCGCCGTTCCAGCCGGCCTGCCGGGCCTGATCCTTGGTGATGAAGTTCTGGGGCAGGCAGCCGTAGGTGTGGACGTACAGGGCCACGTCCTCTTTCGTGGTGTAGCTGCCGTATTGGTCGATCACCGGTGCATCGCTGTCTTCCTCCGCCGGGGCGGCACTGCTTTCTGCCGCCGGGTCCGCGCTGCTTTCCACCGGGGAGACGGCGGGGACATCGCCCCCCGCCTGTTCGGCCGGGGCGGAGAGACAGCCGGTGAACAAGACGGCCAGCATCAGCAGGGCCAGCAGATAAGCTGAAAATTTTGTAAACTTTTTCATAACTCTTCATTCCTTTGCCTGTTTTCCCCTCGATAATACCATGGGCGGGCGGGCGGCGCAATTGCTTTATGGGAATAATTATGATAAAATAATAGGGCATTTACAAGGAGAACGGACAATGCTTAAAACTTTTGAAGCAATTTTACTGTGCGCCATGACCCTGCTGCTGCTCAGCCTCTGCGGCTGCAGCGACAGCACCACGACCCCGGAGAAAACGCCGGAACCCCAGGTGACCGTTATCGAGGGCGAGGCAGGGCTTTCGACAGATTTCGACACTGCGGCCTCCCTGCGTATGGCCTCCTTTATGGGCGCAAACCGGGCGCTGATCCACGGGGACCGGCTCTGGTGCTTTGACTATGATGAAAATGCCTCTCCCGTTCTGGCCAGCTATTCGCTGACCGACGGGGTGCCGGGGAACTTTACCATATTGCAGACCGACTGTGTGCCGGAATATATCTGCATGGAGGGCGACAGGCTTTACTATATCAACGACAACGGCAACGCCGCTATTGAAAGTATCGGCACGGACGGGAAAGATCATCAGGTCCTGGTGGACGAGCCCTGCGGCTTTATGCAGATCTGTGAGGGCGAGCTGTATTTCTGCGACGCTGCCGGACGCTTCTGCAAGGCGGCGCTGGACGGCAGCGGCCGGCAGGTGCTGATCGACGATCTGTGCTGCTATCCCTATGTTTTTGACGGTATGGTGCTGTACCAGAGCGGGAAAGACGGCGAGAGCCTGCACCTGCTCACGCTGGAGGACGGCAAGGACCGGAAGCTCACCAGCGCCGTGTCCTACGCGCCGGTAATTATTGAAAATATGCTTTACTATACGCAAAAGACCGTCGAGGGCAGCCGGATCTGCCGTATGGCGCTGGAGACCGGCGTGACAGAGGTGTTTGATTCGCCCCTGATCCAGGGGGCGGCGGAGTTTATCCTTGTGCCCGGGCAGGGCTGGACTGTCAGAGCGGTCCCGGCGGATGCGCGGCTCGAGCAGAGCGGCATCTCCCTTGCGGAGCTGGACGGCGGCGTCTGGCGTCAGGGCGGATACAGCGGGTACCGCCTGTGCGACTGGGCAGGGGAGCAGCGGGTGGACGCCTTCTATGAAAACGGCGGACGGCTGAGAAGCTTTGTGCTGGTGGATGACAGCGGCATGGAAACGGAATATATGGCCGGCGTGGTACGGCAGAAATAAAAGGGCATTTCGGGGGACAGATATGGCAGACAGTTTTATCAGTTTTGACAGTGTGAAAAAGGATTATCAGGCAGGCGAGGTGACGGTGACGGCCCTGCACGACGTGAGCTTCCAGATCGAACAGGGCGAGATCTGCGTCATCGTGGGTGAGTCCGGCGCGGGAAAGACCACGCTGCTGAACATTCTGGGCGGCATGGACAATCTGACCGAGGGCTGCGTGGTTGTGGACGGGGCGGAGGTCAGTTCCTTCGGCAAAAAGGAGCTGACGGCCTACCGGCGCAACGATGTGGGCTTTGTGTTCCAGTTTTATAATCTGATCCCCAACCTGACCGCGCTGGAAAACGTGGAGATCGCGGCCCAGCTGAAAAAGGACTCCCTGGACCCGGCAACCGTGCTGGAACAGGTGGGACTGAAGGACCGGACGGGCAACTTCCCGGCCCAGCTCTCCGGCGGCGAGCAGCAGCGGGTGGCCATTGCCCGTGCCCTTGCAAAAAATCCCAAGCTCCTGCTTTGCGACGAGCCCACCGGCGCACTGGACTACAACACCGGCAAGGCGATTTTGAAGCTTCTGCAGGACACCTGCCGCAGCACGGGCATGACGGTAATTATCATCACCCACAACAAGGCCCTCTGCGCCATGGCGGACAGGGTGATCCGGGTGAAGAGCGGGACCATACGTTCCGTGCAGAAAAACGAAGTGATAACCCCTGTGGAAGAGATCGAGTGGTGAGCGAATGGATCGATTCAGTATGAAAATGCTGATACGCAGCATAAAAGGCTCCCTTGGCCGCTATCTGGCCATTGTGGCGATCGTGGCTCTGGGCGT
>SAMEA3663248__coassemble_409_pt1 | contig 15885 bp, 14 predicted proteins | sample SAMEA3663248__metabat2_low_PE_036 | metagenome-assembled genome bin SAMEA3663248 (sample SAMEA3663248) | pig gut metagenome | biome: pig gut; feature: pig-associated habitat; material: faeces | place: China | collected 2013 | reverse complement strand
CAGCGTTTTGAAGGATTCAAAACGCTCGGCGGTTGAAGCGGTCAAAAAAGTCCTGGCAGGACTTTTTTGACAAGCTGTGCAGAGAGGGGACGGGAGTCCCCTTTCGGCGTTCAATCCATGCTTATTCAGCTGTATTATCGAATACACTGAATAAATTGTCAAGGCGTCGAACGACATCAACGCTTTGAGTAAACGCTGAATAAATCGCCTTCGGCGACTCCCGGAAAATTTGCGCCCTGATTTCGTCACTTTTTCTTGCAATACACAAAGTATTCCTGCAAAAAAGTGCCATCATCAGAACGCAAATTTTCTCGCGATCCGCTCTTGCCGATTTAATCATCGTTTACTTGACCGGCTGAAACGGGTTTCAGCCGGTCAATCCATTTCAGAAATTAAAGGGAGGTTCCGGTCTCCTTTTCCAGCTTTTTGCGCAGGATCGGCCACAGCAGAGAAATAACGGCCAGCAAAATGAAGAAGAGAGAAATCGGACGGGTGAAGAAAATAGAGAAGCTGCCCTTGGAAAGCAGAAGGGAACGGCGCAGATTGCTTTCAAACATGGGACCGAGGATCAAAGCAAGAACGATGGGAGCAATGGGAATTTCAAGATAGACAAAGAAGTAGCCAATCACCGAAATAACCAGCATGGCGCCTACGTCAAAGATGTTGTTGCGCAGGGCAAAGGAACCGATGATGCAAAGAACAAAAATAATCGGCGTCAGGATGTAAGGTTTGATCTGAATGATCTTGATAAAAACACGGATCCCCAAAAGGCCAAAAATAAGGAAGAGCAGATTGGCGATCAGGGCGCTGGCGAAAATGTCGTTCACAACCACAATGTCCTTGGTAAAGAGGGTGGGACCGGGCTGAAGGCCGTGAAGCGTAAGAGCGCCCACAAGCACGGCAGCGGTTGCGTCTCCGGGAACACCCAGCGTCAGCATGGGAACAAGCGCGCCGGAGGTGTCGCCGTTGTTGCCGGCTTCAGGGGCGGCAAGGCCCTCAATGCAGCCCGAACCAAAGGCTTCGGGGTGCTTGGAGAATTTTTTTGCCACGTCGTAAGAGACAAAGGCGGCAATGTCTGCGCCGGCTGCGGGGATAATACCAATAAAAGTACCGATGAAACCGCTGCGAATGGCAACGGGAAGAGACTGCTTTAAATCAGACCAGGACGGGAGAATGCTGGTGACTTTCTGGGTAATGACATTTTGTTCCACGCCGTCTTTCAGGTTGACGAAAACCTGGCTGATCGCAAATAGACCGATCATCAGCGGGACAGTCTGAAGACCACTGTACAGATTGATGTTTCCAAAAGCAAAGCGGGAGAAACCGGTCATCGGATCAATGCCGATCGTGGAAATAAGCAGGCCCAGGAAGCCGGCAATGGCCCCTTTAAGCAAGCTTTTTCCCGATATGGAAGCGATGATCGTAAGACCGAAAAGGCAGAGAGTACAATACTCAGGGGCGCCAAACTTTAAGGCGAGCTTGGCCAGCTGCGGAGCGATCAGAATAAGCATGATGGCGCTTATTGTGCCGCCGACCCAGGAGGAAACAGTGGAGATGCCGAGAGCTCTTCCGCCCTCGCCTCTGGCCGCGAATTGGCGGCCTTCTATCATGGTTGCCGCTGAAGCGGGTGTGCCGGGGGTACCGATCAGGATGGCTGTTATCGAACCGCCATAGATCGCGCCGAAGGAGATGGAAAGCAGCATGGCCATGCCGGTGGTTGCATCCATACCGTAGGTAAAGGGCAGAAGCAAAGTGACACCCATTACAGAGGTCAGACCGGGCATCGCGCCGATCACAATGCCTCCAATGCTGCCGATGATCATCACCAGCAGGATCGACGGGTGAAGAATAGTCAGAAGAGATTGAAAGAATACCATTGCTTTCCCTCCTCAGAACAGAAATGAAAGAAGACCGGCGGGCAGGGGTACCTTAAGCGCAACGCCAAAAATAAGCTGAATTACGATTGGCGCGAGGATGGCTACCGCGGTAACCAGGGGCCAGGCCTTTTTGAAGGGTTCATTGAGAAGCAGTACTTCCATAATAAAAATGGAAGCCATGCTGCACAGAACAAAGCCGACTGTTTTAAACAGAAGGAAATAAAGAACAGCAGTGACAAGACCGATCAGGAATTTCAGATTAAACAGCTGAACCTTGGTCTGATCATTTTTCTTCAGCTCAGTAATGATCAGAAGAATTGCCAGAATCATAATTACGACTGACACGAATCTGGGAAATGCTTTTGGGCCTATATCATCCTGCCCGGGAAGCATCTTAAAGGTATCGGCGTAAAAAAAGAAAATTCCTGCCAGAACGATCAACATTCCTGAAAAAATCAGATTCAGATGTTTTAGTTTCATGGGCAGTGACTCCTTTTTAGCAAAAGGGCGTGCACGGGTTCGTGCACGCCCCGGGTTACTAGGCTGCTTATGTATTTATGAGAGATCAGCCTGCGCTTGCAAGGTAAGCTTCGATGATGGCTTCGTAGTTGGAACGCATGCCGTTAAGCAGTTCAGCAGTGCCTTCTGCGTCAAAGGGCATATAGGTCTGATTTGCATCCGCAAGCAGGGTCTGGCACTCCTCGGAGGCAATGACTTCTGCGAAAGCGTCCTGCATGGCGGCAATGACATCGGCAGGAGCGTCTGCGGGTACGCACAGGCCGCGCAGAGCCATGATGATAAGGTCAACACCGCTCTCGGTGAAGGTGGGGACGTCAGGATATGCGGCGAGACGGTCTGCAGCGGCAACGGCCAGAACCTTCAGGTCGCCGGCTTCAATGAAGGAAGCGGCCTCAGCGGGGGAGCAGATCACGGCATCAACGTCGCCGGCAAGAACTGCGGGCAGAGAAGCGGAGGTGCCGTCGCTGTAAGGAATGTGGCTGAAGGAAGCACCGGTCTTCAGCTCGACGCCGATGGCGGCCAGGTGCCAGATGTTGCCTGCGCCTGCGTTGGCCAGGGTGACGGTGCCGGGATTGTCGATACCGGCCTGGACGAAGTCTTCAATGGTCTGATACGGGCTGTCGGCGGGAACAATGATGGCAGCGGGCTCACCGTTGAGGATGCAGATGGGAGCAAAGGTGTCCAGGGTCAGATCGTCGGCAATGCCGAGAAGAGACAGCGTGATGAGGTCGACAGAAGCGGTGGCGAGGGTGTAGCCGTCATGCTCTGCGGCGAGGCAGTCATAAAGGCCGGTGGTGCCGGAACCGCCGGTGTGGTTCTCGACGGTGTAGGTTCCGCCGATGACCTTCTCGGCAGCCTGGGCAAGAACACGCATGGTGGTGTCGGTGCCGCCGCCTGCGCCATAGGGGCAGATGATGGTGACGGAGGCGTTGGAGAGGTCAACACCTTCAGCGGGGGCCTCGGCAGGAGTCTCCGCGGGGGCCTCAGCAGGGGCCTCGGAAGGAGCCGGGGTTTCGGCGGGAGCGCTGGATCCGCACGCGCACAGGGCAAAAACCATGCAAAGTGCGAGAATGAGTGCGAGCACTTTCTTCATTGTTGTGTCTCCTTTTCTAATTTTTTATTTTTTATTTTTGTTTTTTTAATCCGCCGCAGGACGACGGATCATTATTCACATATTTACGCGCAGGATCGGAGTTTAAGCTCAGTCCATATCGGCGAGGAGCTTCTCGACCTTTTTCTTGTTGGCGTCGTCCAGCTCGCCCAGGGGCTTTCTGGGCCAGCCAGCGTCCAGACCCTGTGCCTGCAGCGTGTACTTGCAGATCTCCTGCCAGTGGGGAACGCCGTTAACTTTGTCGTTGAAGAAGTAATCAATGTAAGGCTGAATATTCTGCTGGGCCTTGATGGTGCCCTTCACGTCGCCGGCCTTTGCGGCATCGTAGATGGCGCGGCACTGCTTGGGCAGAACTGCGGGGAAGCCGGACAGCCAGCCGTCTGCTTCGCCGACCAGCAGAGACTCTGCTGCGCAGTAGTCATGGCCATAAAATACATTCAGCTTATCACCCAGGTAGAACTTGAGCTTGTGGACACGGTCGGGATCACCGTGGGCCGCCTTGATGTCCTGAATGGTGCCGTCTTCGACCAGCTCGATAATCTCGGGAACGGTCATTTCATAGCCGGCGAACCAGGGGTTGTTGTAGATCATCATACGGATGTCAATGGCTTCGCGGATGTCACGGAAGTGCTGCATAACAGCTTTCTTGTGGGGGTTGAGGTAGTAGGGGAGGATGACCATAACGCCATCGCAGCCGGCTTCGGCAGCAAACTTGCTCATCTTAATGGTGTTGAGCGTGTCGTAACGGCCGGTGCCTGCAATGAGGGGAACCTGTCCGTTGAGGAAAGAAGCAACATGACCGATGATCTCGCGCTGCTCTTCCATGTTCATGGCAACATTTTCGCCAGTGGAGCCGCAGATGGAGATGGAGTGTGCGCCGTTGTCAAGCAGCCAAGTCAGGTATTTTTCCATGCCCTTCTTGTTGTAGGTCTGATCTGCATTCCAAATCGTCATGGAAGCGGGGCAAATGCCGTAAGGCTTCTTTGCGGTGTCTCTAACATTCATTCTGATAATCCTCCAAAAATATAAAAAATATTTTATTCAAAAACCGGAGACTTCCGGCTTTTGCCAAGGAAATCAATCTGCCTCACGCAGACGCATCTTTTTCAGAATCTTGTCCCTTGCACCGAAAATGTGCATATCCATGGCGGCACAGGCAGCGGTATAATCTTCGGCCCTGATCGCCTCAAGGATCGTGACATGCTCATCCGAGGCAATGGTCTGCTGCGCCTGTGTCGGATCTGTCAGCAGGTAGTTGGCCACAATGAACTGGGACAGGATCCGGTCATAAAGATCAGTTAGATAGGGATTGTTGACGGAAACAGCAAGAAGCCGGTGAAACTCCATGTCTGCTTTCCGGGCGGCCACCACGTTTCCGTGCTTGTTTGCTGCGGAACACTCCGTGACCAGAAGAGAAAGTGCATAAAAATCAAGGGATTCCCGGTGTGTGCTGAGCTTGAGAATGGTCTGACGTTCAAGTAAAGCCCGCATTTCCAGCAGATCGCAGATGTCTTTCTCGGAATATTCGGGAACGTAGAAGTGGCCCGTCGAGGTCACATTGATCATCTTCTGCTCTTCCATGCGCTTGAGGGCGTGCAGCACCGGGGTTTTGCTTACGCCGAAGAAGGCGGCAAGTTCATCGGGACTGAGAGCCTGTCCGGGGGTCCACTCGCTGCGGATCACCATTTCACGAAGCTGCTCAAATACTTTGACATCCAGATTTTTCTTTAAGGACATATCGCTTTCTCCTTCATGATTGTATTATACATAGCTGTAGTGCGTATTTCAATTGACGGAAATATAAAAAATTAAAAATTTTTTTAGATGATATGCACAAATAACTACAACCAAATAGCGCAATATACACGAGCGGCTGTCAAATATGCTTGCGAATTTAACGCTTGTAAACTCTTTTTCATTGCCTCAAGTCCATCTCCTCCCAAATTTGATACAGCGATCCTGTACAGGCCTGTTCGGGACACGCTTTTCTGTGAACCCCTCATCCCGTTTCGGCCGCCCATTCCTCTTGCTTCTGCCATAGTTCTGATGCAGGATATTTGCTGCTCGCGCGATCATTTTATTACTGCAACAAAAAACTGAGGCGACTGGGCCAGTCTCCTCGGTTTTCTGTTGAGCTTGGTAAACGCCAGTCGACCTATAAGCCGGGGACGATAAAATTCTTGTTGATCACATCGCCCACCAGGGCGACGCGGTTGTTGTAGCCGGTCTTGTCAAACAGCTCCTGGATGTGCCATTTCACATCGTGGACGCTGATGTGCAGTTCCCGGGCAATGGCCGGGTTGCTGTAGCCCCGGACCATCAGCCGCAGCACTTCCAGCTGCATGGGCGTGACCTCCGTGGAGGCGGCGTTGCCGATCCGGATGACGGGGGTGGTGTCCGGGTAGATGGACTCGCCGTTCATGGTCCGGTCCATGACCGACAGCAGCTCCTCGTCGCCGGCCTCCTTATACCAGAAGCTGTCCGCCCCGGCCTCCCTGGCCCGGGCGATCAGGTCGGAGGAGGTCATGCCGGTGATGATAATGATTTTGATATGGGGCATGTGCTGTTTGATCTCGGCGGCGGCAGAGATGCCATCCTCATTGTTTTCCGTGCGGTAGTCCATCAAAATCAGGTCTATGGGGGTGTGCTTGCAGGTAATCTCCGCCATGCCGGCGCTGCTGATGGCGGCGGCCAGACGGTAGCGTCCGCTGGAGCGGATATAACCGGCAATACAGTCCCGGCCCATCCGGGTGTCCTCCACCAGAAGAACATTGGTCATTTTGTCTCCTCCTTTTCCGGCAGTGTGACAGTCAGGCAAAATTCCGGGCGGCTCTCCACGGTCATCACGCCGCCCCGGCTTTCAATTCTGCGCCGCAGGGCGGACAGACCGCCGCCTTCCACAATGGCCCCCTCCGGCTTGTGGCCGTTGTTGGTGATCTCCATTTGAACGGCGTTTCCTCTCCGGGTCAGCAGCACATTCATCCGGCTGCCTCCGGCATGGCGGGCCGTATTGACGGCGCACTCCCGCATGGCGGCGATCAGCAGACCGGAGTTCCCGGCAGAGGGGGGCAGCTTGCCCTGAAGGCAGACCTGAACGCCGATGTCCGCGGCGGAGGCGATCAGCTCCGCAAGGAAATTTTCCGGAGCGGGAGGCTCAGACCCGGCAATATCCATCATACGCAGGACCTGTTCCCAGCGCTGCCCGCCTTGGCGGAGCTCCTCCAGACTGCTTTCCCGGGAAAGGAGATTGCGGGTGGACAGCAGACTCAGCCCGAGCTCGTCGTGGACCCGCATTTTCATGTCCAGCCGCTCGTTTTCCCGGACGATCTGATCCAGCTCAAGGAAAAGCTGCCGGGCCCGGACGTTGGCCTCCGCCAGCGCCTGATTTTCCCGCTCCAGCTCCGCGCGCTTTTCGTGTAGCTCGGTCACGTCCATGGCTTGCACCTGGGTGTATTGGCTTCCGCCGGCGCCGGTCACGGTGCTTTCCGCAAACTGCCACAGCTTCCCGTCGGGGAAACGGAAAAGGGGCGCGCTTTCCTCTGCCCGCGCCACACCGGACCGGGGTTCTCTCAGAGACCGGCGCAGCTCTTCAATATGCTGCAGATCGGTGCCCAGCAGCTGGCGGCAGAGCCGGTGCATCTGCCGGTTGCAGAGGATGATGACGCCGTTCCGGTCCGCAAAGCAGATGCCGGAGGGCAGGTTGTCAAAGCCCTCCTTTACGGAAGATCGGCCCAGCTTTGGCCTGCGGTGGAATAAACTCATGTCCGCCCACCCTCCTTTTCCACAGTCAGACGGCAGTAGCACACATCCTCGTCCTGCTCCGTCTCCGCTTGGGGAAAGCGCCGGGCGACAGGAGACAGATCCGCCTGGGACTGGAGCATCAGCAGCATGTGAAGGGTACTGCCGTTCTGGCTCACCACCACGTTCAGACCGGGCAGATCCGCCCAGACCTCCTCCACCACGGCTTCAAAGAAATCATAGAGCGTTCCGGCGGCGCTGCCGTTGATGCTCTCCTCCAGCTCCACCTTTACGGCGCAGGCCGTACCGGTCAGCCGCAGGTTGGCGGCGGATTCGTTCAGGCAGAGCAGCAGCTCCCGGGAGGGCACTGCGCCGGACTGATCGGCCAGGAACACCAGATTGCTGCGGCGCTTGAGATAAGCGCCCGCCACGGCGATCCGGCCGTGCAGCAGCCGGGCGGTTTCTGCGTCCTCCGCCCCGTCAAGAAGGCGGAGCAATTCGGCCAGCCGTGCTTTTGCCGGAGAAATGGTCTGTTGTATAGCGTCCAGGAGACGGTTTTGCTCCTGCAGCGCACAGCGCCGCTGCTTCTGGCGGTTCTCCTCCTCCAGAAGGGCAGAGCAGCCCTGCAGCTCCTCCTTTGTCTCATTGAGCTGGGACAGCACGGAGAGCAGCTCCGAAACGTCCTCCTGCCAGAAAACATGGCCGCCCCGGATGGGGGCTTCGCACAGGCGAAGCCCCTCGTCCAGCATGACCGGCCCGTTTTGGGCTTTCGTCCGCAGCGCTTCCGGGATGGGCCGGGCCGCGGCGGAGGACAAAAAGACCTGATCGTTCTCGTCGGTGATCTGAACGCCCACGGTGGAGGCGTCGAACATCTCCCGGTAATGGGTGTTGGACGGGATCAGCGCGCAGTGGATGCAGAGCTCCAGCGTGGCGGCGTACATCAGGCAGAACACGGCGGTCATATCGCCCAGCAGAAAGCGCAGCCAGGGGGCCTGGGAGTAGTAAAGCAGGGTATACATCAGCAGCAGGCAGACCGGAAGCACCGGCTGCCAGATCCGTTTGCGGCTGTAAGGGATACGGCATTTTTGCCAGATCCCCGCCAGCGTGAGCAGGGCGCAGAGCAGCAGCCAGCCCGCCACCAGCACATAGCCGGGGCCGTAGCCGTTGTCCGCGTCGGTCCACAGAGGCGCGCCCTGGGGAAAGGTGAACACCAGCTGGTGCAGGTCGTTGGTCAGCACCAGCACCACCAGAAGGGCGGTAAAAGCGGAAAACCACGCCGTCCACCCGGGCAGGGGCTCATCCTCCGGCTTCCCCAGGGACACGGCCACCAGCACGCCCAGCATGGGGATAAACAGCATGGGCAGGTAATACAGATACCAAAGGCAGCGGGGCAGGTGGGGAGAGAGAAGCTCAGGTGAGAAATAATATTTTACGGTCCGCACAAGAAACCAGAACACCATGAAAGCGGCAATGGCGGTCAGATACCGGCGGATGCGGACATGGATGATCCGGTTCCGGACAGAGACAGCCCAGGCGGCATAGAGAAAAATATAGATAGCCGAGCGGGCCAGACCCATGTGATCCGCGTGAATGAAGAGCATGCCGAGAAAACGGCAGACAACGGCAGTGAAAATCAATGCGGCAGCCGCCCACAGGCAGATCGTCTTTTCCTTTTCACCGCGCATGGGTCAGCCTCCAGTCTCCAAAGGATTTTTGCGGGCGTTTCTTTCTCGTTTCCATTATAATGCGTACTGAACAAAGCCGCAAGCTGTTGAATAAACCGCAAAGCGGTTTTTTCAGCAGTCCTCATTATAACAAAGGTTTTTTTGAAAATCTATGATTCAGATGTTTGGATTTATTGTTTTCAGACAGAGGGATCAGGCCGGAAGGATAAAGGCCTTATGTCCGGTTCTCTTTTCGTTTTCCCACGGAAATGATCGTGTTGCCCAAAGCGACAGGAAACTGTTTCGAAAAAAACTGGCGCTTTTGAACAATTTTTTGTTGACGGAACCAGCGATAGCATGTTAACATATAAATGAAAATGTGATTTTAACATTTTCTATCAAACGCTGGCGGAGAAAGCCGATTATGGATTCAAACACGCGAAGAAAGCTGATCATGGAACATCTCAGCGCCGGGGACAGCGTAAAGGTGGCCGAGCTGGCAGAGGCCTGCGGCCATTCTGAGATGACCATACGCAGAGATCTTGCCCGGCTGGAGGATACCGGATATTTGAAGGTACACCGGGGACTGGTCCTGCTGAATAACGGGAGCTCTATGGAAGTCAGCAGCTCCATAAAGGCTCAACGGGCCACCGCGCAGAAAAAGCGGATCGCCCGGGCGGCGGCGGAGCGGGTACAGCCGGGCAGCGCGCTTTATCTCGACTGCGGTACGACGGTGAAGGAATTTGCCATGGAGCTGGGCGGCATCCGGAATCTGACGGTCTATACCAGTTCTCTGCTGGCCTGCAATGTGCTGTGCAATTATAAAAACATCAACCTGTTTATCCTCCCGGGGCATTTTTCCGAAATCAGCATGGGCGCCTATGACAGCTCAACGCTGACGATGCTGCAGCGGCTTCGCTTTGACATGGCGGTTCTGGGCGCGGAGGCTGTGGACCCCAGAGCGGGATTTATGGTTCCGGAAGATGATGACTGCAGCTGCAAGCGGGTGGTGATCGCCAATTCCCGGGAAACGCTTGTGCTGGCGGACAGCAGCAAGCTGTTTATGAGTTCCCGCTGCGTCTATGCTCTGCCCGGAGAAATTGATCTGTTTATTACGGACAACAGATGCACAGAGGAAGCAAAGGACGCTTTCTCCAAAGAGAGGGTGCAGATGTTGACCGTGTAAATACTTAAGCCATCAACAAACAAGGAGGAAAAGCAAAATGAAAAAAACTCTCAAGCGCACATTAGGTCTTTTGCTCGTGCTGTGCATCACTGTCGGCCTGCTTGCAGGCTGCGGTTCTTCCGGCGGGAGCACGGCCGCGCCCAGCGGCGGCGAGGAGGCCGGTGAAGAGGTTGTCACCATCCGCGTAATGAGCAGTGACGACTTTGCCGGTTTCCGTACCAGCGTTATTGCCGAGTTTGAAGAAGCCAACCCCGGCATCAAAATCGACTTCCAGTCTGTAGGATACGACGCTCTGCACCAGAAGGAAGTTACCGCGCTGGCCGCCGGTTCCGACACCTATGACATCGTGGACGTGGACTGCATCTGGACGCCGGAATATGTCACCAACGGCTACATTGAGTGCATTGACGACCGCCTGACTGACGAAATGAAGACCGGCATTGCTCCGGTGGCTATGGACACCCTGATGTATGAAGGCAAGTACTATGGCCTGCCCATGTTCAACGACCTGTTCTTTATGTATTACAACAAGGACATTCTGAGCCAGGCCGGTGCGACCGATATGCCCGCTACCTGGGACGAATTTACCGAAGTCTGCCAGCAGATGCAGGAAGCCGGTCTGATCGACTACGGTTCCGCATGGGGCTGGGCGCAGGCAGAAGGCCTGATCTGCTACTACATGACCTTCCTGAAAGGTTTCGGCGGCTCCCTGACCGATGAGGAGCATAACCCCACCGTCAACCTTCCTGAAAATGTGGCCGCGCTGCAGTATATGGTGGATTCCCTTTATGAAACAAATATCTCCGATCCCGCTTCCGTTACTTCGGATGACCGTATGGCTATCGACCTGTTCAGCCAGGGCAAGACTCCCTTTGTGATCAACTGGAGCTTCGCGTGGAGCGTATTTAACGATCCTGAGCAGTCTGCCGTGGCGGACAAGGTGGGCGTGATGCTGGTCCCCGGAACCGGGGCTGTCAAGAGCGCTACCTGCGCCGGTTCCATGGGCCTTTCCATCACCTCTACCTGCAAGCATAAGGATGAGGCCTGGAAGTTCATTGAGTTCCTGGCTTCCAAGGAGATCCAGAAGCGTCAGGCCATCGAGGCCGGCGCCCTCCCCATCTGGGAAGAGCTCTACACCGACGCTGAGCTGATTGAGCAGCATCCCGCACTGGAGGCTATGCTGGAGCAGGTGGGCTATGCGCATAACCGTCCCTCTCTCGTGTGGTACAACGAGTTCTCCGATGTGCTGCAGGTGGAAATTCAGAATGCGCTGACCCAGAACAAGACCCCGCAGCAGGCCCTGGATGATGCCCAGGCCAAGGCGCTGGAAATCCAGAAGAAATATTGATGCGGTCTGTATTCTGACCGTTTCCCGGATAAACCATGCCGCTGCGGCGGGAGCTTTGCTCCCGCCGCAGTAGGCAATACCGCGCCAAAGCGCATCCCCAGAAGCGAGGTGTCATGCTGAAATGAAAAAGAATATGGCCCGCAGGGGCCTGGATATGGGCGTTCACCCATATCTGTATATTGCGCCGGCCCTGATTGCCCTGACGGCGGTGGTTCTGCTGCCGCTGCTCTATGCCTTTTATCTCAGCCTGTTCAAAACACAGGGCCTGAATGGGACCTTTGTGGGACTGGCAAACTATATTTCCATTTTAAAAGAAGATTATTTTTGGGAATCCATCGGCAGAACAGCATATTTTACGATCGTCTCCGTCATGCTGGAGTTCATCCTCGGAATGCTTGTGGCACTGCTGCTGAATGAAAAATTTCGCTGGCGCGGTATCGCAAGAGCCATGCTGATCCTCCCCTGGGCGCTGCCCACGGTGGTCAACGGCGTCCTGTGGTCCTGGATCTTCAACTCCAGCTACGGGTCCCTTAACGGCCTTTTGTCCCAGCTGGGGCTGATCGATAAATACATCAACTGGCTGGGGGAGCCGGGCATTGCCATGAACTGCGTCATCTTTGCGGACGTCTGGAAGAACTATGCGATGATCGCGCTGATCCTGCTGGCCGGCCTCCAGACCATTCCGGCGGATTACTATGAGGCGGCGAAGATCGACGGGGCCAATGCCGTTCAGCGCTTTTTCGGCGTCACTCTGCCGCTGATGAAGCCCTCTATCCTGGTATGCCTGGTGCTGCGCACGATGGAAGCCTTCAAGGTGTTCGACATTGTTTACACCATGACCAAGGGCGGTCCGGCCAATGGAACCCAGGTCATATCCTATTATACTTATCAGACTACCTTCCAGTACAGCCAGTTTGGCACAGGCGCGGCCTTGTCCTATCTGGTGTCCCTGTTTATTTTGCTGATGGCGATCGTCTATGTTCGCCTGATTACGGGAAAGGGGAATGAGTCATGAGACGCAGTGAAAGAAAGAAAAGGATCTTCGTCAATATTGCGGCTGTCTTTCTGATGATCTACATCATTCTGCCCTTTATCTGGCTGTTTATCTCCTCCATCTCGCCAAAGGTAGAGCTGATCGCCACACCTCCGCACTGGATCCCGGAGAACCCCTCCTTTAACAATTATCTGAAGCTCCTGGGGCTGCAGGAGGCGTCCCTGAGCACCGGAGAGATCCCGCCGTTCAACACCGCCATGCGCAACAGCATTGTGGTTGCGCTCTCTTCCACGGGCTTGAGCGTGCTCATCGGCATATTTGCCGCTTACGCGTTTGCCCGGCTGGAGTTCCGGGGAAAGAACGCCATGCTCATCAGCGTGATCGCTCTGCGCATGCTGCCGGAAATTGCCCTGGTACTGCCGCTGTATATGATCATGCAGAAACTGAATATGTCTGATTCCAAGGTCTTTCTGACTTTGGTGTACATGTCCTTTGTGCTGCCCTTTGTGATATGGATCCTCCGCTCTTATTTTGAGAGCATCCCGGTCACGCTGGAGGAAGCGGCGCTGATCGACGGGGCAAACAGGTGGACCATAATATGGAAAATTGTATTTCCGCTGGCCCTGCCCGGGATCATCACGACCTGCATTTTCTGTCTGCTCACCTGCTGGGATGAGTTCCTCTTCTCCCTGATCTTTACCACAAGCTATAATGCCAAGACGGTCACGGTGGCCATTTCGGAATTTACAACCAGGCATATGATCGATTACGGCCTGATGATGGCCGGCGGAATGCTGGCCTCGCTGCCGCCGATCCTGTTTGCCCTGGTTTTACAGAAATATGTGGTGAACGGACTGACCGAAGGCTCTGTGAAGGAGTGAAGTCCGTGACAGAGGAAGCAGTCAACAGAACTGAGCTGATCCGCCGTCTGGACGCCCTCCGGACGGCGCAGCACCGGCCTGCCGCACTGATCGGCTTTGACGGATATATAGACAAGCTGGTACGGCCCCGGCGCAGCCAGAATACGGAGGATTATTTTGACACGGTGGCGGAATTTGCCCAGCTGCTTTTGACACTGGGCGGCACAAGCTCGGACATCGCTGTGCGGTGCATGTTTGAAAAAATCGGCGGAAACGGGCCGCTTCTGGCTGAAGCGCTGGCGGAAAAAGGGGTCGATTGTACCTGCATTGGCGCTATGGGCCAGCCGGAGCTGGCCGCGCCTTACCGCCAGCTGGAGAAGAAAGTGCGGCTTGTCTCCGTGGCGGATTGTGCCAGCAGTTACGCGCTGGAGTTCAACAACGGCAAAATCATGCTGGGTGACGCCGACAGCTTTCAGAATATCGGCTGGAAGGAACTTCAGGAAAAGCTGGGGCCGTCGCTGCCGGAAATGTTCCGGGCCGCACAGCTCATCTGCTTTGCCAACTGGAGCGGCTTGCCCCGCTCAACAGAGCTGATGGAAGGCATTATTTCGGATATCGGCCCCCTGCTGGACGGCGGACGGCGAAGAATTTTCTTTGATCTGGCCGACCCTTCGGCAAAAAGCGAGACGCAATTTGCGGAGCTGTTTTCCGCGCTGGATCGCATGAGGCCCTTCTTTTACCGGGTAGTGGGGCTGAATCCCAAAGAATGCCTCCTGATTTTCAATCGCTTTTACGGCGCCCGGGAAACAAACTTCGACCCGGAAATGCTAAGCGTACTGCTGCGGGATTTTCCCGCCGATGAAATCGTCATCCATGATGCCGGCTGCGCTTATGTGGGGAAGACCGGACAGCTGCCGCAGAAGGTCAGGGGGCGCTTTCTTGCCCGGCCGCGGATCTCTGTCGGCGCCGGGGACAACTTCAACTCCGGTTATTGCCTGGGCATACTTTGTGATCTGCCCCCGGTGGCCTGTGCCATGCTGGGCAATGTGTCGGCAGTCTGCTTTATGGAACAGGGGAAGCCGGCCAATCTTGAACAACTGATCGCATCGCTGGAAAAGGAGACAATATCATGAAAATTTCTGAAACTGTTTTTGCTGCGGATGTGCGGCTTCAACCGGAAAGTATGGCGGAAGCTCTGCGCTTCTTTGAGGAGCAGAATTATGATGAGGCCATCCGGCAGTTGGCCCAAACGCCGCACCGGCGCATTGTCCTTACGGGGATGGGCAGTTCCTACGCAGCCTGCATCAATGCCGGGGCTATGCTGCGCAATGCCGGGCTGAATGTCTTTACCGAGGTTACCAGCGACCTTCTGCATTACCACCGGGAAATGCTGACGGAGGATACGCTGTTGGTCATGGTTTCCCAGTCCGGCCAAAGCGGAGAAATTACGGAGCTGATCGGCGTATTGCCGGAGACGCTGCCGGTCATTGCCGTTACCAACAACGAGGACTGTGCTTTGACAAAACGGGCCGCCATGACGCTTCTGATGCACGTCGCGCCGGAAAACATTGTTTCCACCCGCAGTTACCTCTCCTCTCAGATGCTGATGTATCTGTTTGCCCAGACCTATCTGGGCACGCCGAAGGAGAAGCTGTGGGAAGACCTTCGGCAGTCCCTGGCTTATCTGGGGCAGGCTGTGGACGCCTTTGACGCAATGCAGGAGCAGATGCGCAGTTATATGGGCGTGCCGGCTTACCTCTCGCTGATCGCCCGTGGCTGGTCTTACACTACAGCGGAGGGCGGCGCTTTGTTCATTAAAGAAGGGGCAAAAATGCCTGCTATCGCCTTTGAATCTGCCCAGTTCCGCCATGGCCCCATTGAACTGGTGAGCGATGGATTTGCCGCTATGGTTTTTATCCCGGGAGGACGCTGCGCGCAGCTGCAGCAGCGGATCGCGGAAGAAATATGCGCATACGGCGGGAAAGTTGTGGTCGTTGCGGAGGAAGGCGTTGAACTGCAGGGCCTGGAAGCTGCCCTGATCCTGCGCCAGCGCTATGTTTCTCAGGAACTGGCCCCCTTGGTCAATATTGTTCCGGTTCAGGCCTTCATTGACTATGCCGCAAAAGACCAGGGCTTTGATTCCGGCAGCTTCCGCTGCGGGAGCAAGGTGACGGACACGCAATAAACGCGGTATGTGCACCGGATCGATCCGAAGAGGTTTTTATTCCCGCGACTCTGTTATTGACGATTAAAGTAAACGATGATTAAATCGGCAAGAACGGATCGCGAGAAAATTTGTGTTCTGATGATGGCACTTTTTGCAGGAATACTCTGTGTATTTCAAGAAAAAGTGACGAAATCAGGGCGCAAATTGGCCGCAAGACGCCGTAGGCGATTTATTCAGCGTTTACTAAAGCACAGTTTTTTGGCAGTCTCAAAGCCGCAGACGAATATTTCGTCTGCGGCTTTCAGCTTGTCAAAAAAGTCCTGTCAGGACTTTTTTGACCGCTTCAACCGCCGAGCGTTTTGAATCCTTCAAAACGCTGCTTCGCCCAAAAAGCTTGAAAAATCAAGCTTTTTTGCGGCGG
>SAMEA3663248__coassemble_397_pt1 | contig 16166 bp, 18 predicted proteins | sample SAMEA3663248__metabat2_low_PE_036 | metagenome-assembled genome bin SAMEA3663248 (sample SAMEA3663248) | pig gut metagenome | biome: pig gut; feature: pig-associated habitat; material: faeces | place: China | collected 2013 | reverse complement strand
TGTTAATTCGTAAAATATCGAAAGGATTGAAATAAATGTCTGTACTCACCATCATTCTCACCGTTATTCAGCTCCTCTCCGGCCTGGCCGTCACCGTTGTCGTTCTGATGCAGAGCGGTAAGAGCGCAGGACTTTCCGGCGCCATCTCCGGCGGCGCGGAGACCTTCCTCTCCAAGGGCAAGGCCAAGACCTGGGACGCAAAGCTGGCTAAGGCCACCAAGTGGTTCGCTCTGGCCTTTGTTCTGCTGACCCTGCTGCTGAACCTGATCTGATATAATAGCATAATGAACCTGCCCGGTCACGAATGGCCGGGCAGGTTTTTTACGTATAAAAGAAGAAGCCGCTCCTTGGCGGCTTCATCTTATTCCCAATTTTTCCACACGTCCGGGCAGTAGCCTACAGTGGCCTGCTTGCCGTTGCGGACAATGGGCGTTTTGATCAGATAAGGCACTTCATAGAGCTTATCCAGCTTGGCCTCGGTGGAGGCCAGGTACTGGAAGAGCGGATAGTCCTCATCCTCCGTATTGACCATGGCGTCCAGGCCAACGGCGTTTTTTACGGCATTCAGTTCTCCCCTGCTCATGCCGTATTTGATCACGTCCACAAACTGATATTTGATTCTGCGCTCCTTGAAATAGCGCTCGGCCTTTTTGGTGTCAAAGCACTTGGCCTTGCCGAAAATCTGTATATTCATCGCTTATATCTCTGAGATCACAGGCAGGATCATGGGGCTTCTTCTGGTGGTCTTATAGAGGTAGCCGGAGAGGTTATTCTTCACCTTGCTCTTGATGGTGGTCCAGTCGCTGATGTGCTGGGCCTCGCAGGCGGCGACGGATTCCAGCGTGACCCGCTTCAGTTCGTCCATCATGGCCTCCGCTTCCTTGACGTAGATAAAGCCGCGGGTGACGATCTCCGGGTCGGCGATCATCACATGGTCCTGAGAAGAGAAGGGCATGACCACGACCACCATGCCGTCCTCGGCCAGGCGGTGCCGGTCGCGCATGACGACGCTGCCCACCTCGCCCACACCGCTGCCGTCCACCAGGACCGCGCCGGAGGGCACCGTGTTTTCACAGGTTATGGCCTTTTTGGTGATCTCAATGACCTTGCCGTTTTCGCCGATGACCACGTTTTTGGGCTGCACGCCCATCATCTTGCCGATCTCCGCGTGCTTTACCAGCATGCGGTACTCGCCGTGGACAGGGATAAAATACTTGGGCTTGGTGAGCGCCAGGATCATCTTCTGCTCTTCCTGGGAGGCGTGGCCGGACACATGCAGGTCGGTATGCCGGTCATAGATGACCTCCGCGCCCTTGTGGAACAGCTCGTCCACGACCCGGCTGATCATATTCTCGTTGCCGGGAATGGCGGAGGCGGAGATGATGACTCTGTCACCAGCGTCAATACGCACCTGCTTATGCTCGGAGAAGGCCATGCGGTACAGGGCGGACATGGTCTCACCCTGGCTGCCGGTGGAAATGATGACCACCTGGTTTTTGGGGAGCTTGTTGATCTGCTCGATATCCACCATCACATTTTCGGGGATATCCATATAGCCGAGCACCGTGGCCACACGGAGCACATTCTCCATGCTGCGCCCGGTTATGGCCACTTTGCGCTTGTATTTTGCCGCCACGTTCACGATTTGCTGGAGCCGGTGCACATTGGAGGCAAAGGTGGTGATGATGATGCGCTTGTCGCAGCCCATGAACAGCTTGTTGAAGCTCTCCCCCACCTTGCGCTCGGAGTCGGAATGTCCGGGCTTTTCCACGTTGGTAGAGTCGCTGAGCAAGGCGAGAACGCCGTCGTTGCCCAGCTGGCCCAGCCGGACCAGGTCGATCATTCCGCCGGAGATGGGCGTAACGTCGATCTTGAAGTCGCCGGTGTGGATCACCGTGCCCAGCGGGGTGCCGATGGCCAGGGCCACGGAATCCGGAATACTGTGGTTCACATGGATAAACTCAATGGTGAAGCAGCCAAGGCGGAAAACAGAACCGGCCTTTTTCGTAAAGATCTGGGTGTTGTACAGCAGGTCGTGCTCCTCCAGCTTCAGCTCAACCAGAGCCGCCGTCAGCGGTGTGGTGTAGATGGGGATGTCCAGATCCTTCAGCACATAGGGAACAGCGCCGATATGGTCCTCGTGGCCATGGGTCAGGATAAGGCCCCGTATACGGTCGGCGTTGGCTTTCAGATAGCTGATGTCCGGCAGAACGATGTCGATGCCGTACATGTCTTCATCCGGGAAGCCCATGCCGCAGTCCACCACAATTATATCGCTGCCGAACTCGTAGGCGGTCATGTTCTTGCCGATCTCGCCCAGACCGCCCAGGGGAATAATTTTCAGTTTAGATATCATATATCCTCCATTTCTGTAAAATTGCACGCAAAATCTCAGCCACGCCTTCCAGCTGCGGCGAGGTTTGCTTATGTACATTTTCAAATTATATCCGGTTTATTGCTTTTTAAAAATTGAATGAGGGAGAAAATCACATCTCCGTTCTTCCCTCGATAGCCCGATTCAATGTGGCGTCGTCCGCGAACTCAAGATTGGAGCCCACAGGGATACCATAGGCCAGACGGGTCACCCTGATATTGAAGGGTTTGAGCAGCCGGGAGATATACATGGCCGTAGCCTCCCCTTCCGTGTCCGGGTTTGTGGCCATGATCACTTCCTGCACGTCAGACTCCGCCACCCGTACAAGCAGCTCCTTGATGCGAATATCGTCCGGGCCCACATGGCTCATGGGGGACAACACGCCGTGGAGCACATGATAGGTGCCGTTATATTCCCGTCCCCGCTCGATGCTGAGCACGTCCCGGGGCTCAGACACCACGCAGATGGTGGATTTATCCCGCCTGTCGCTGGCGCAGATGGAGCAGATCTCCCCCTCGGTCAGATTCTGGCACACAGAGCAGCAGCGGACATTGGCTTTCGCCTCGGTAATGGCGTCGGCAAAGGCTTTGGCCTCCGCGTCGGGCAGGGCCAGCACATGAAAAGCAAGGCGCTGGGCGCTCTTTCTGCCGATACCGGGCAGAGACGCGAACTTATCAATCAGGTTTTCCAAAGACGCAGGAAAAAACGACATAAACTATTTACCCCGAACAAAGAATTGTAATCAGGCCTCTCTGATGGCGCTGACGGCGGCAGCCCTGTCCGCCTTTCCGAAAACCGCACTGCCGGCCACAAGGACATTGGCTCCGGCCTCTTTCACGAGCTTTGCTGTAACGGCGTCCACACCGCCGTCCACTTCCAGCTCGCACTCTGGGCAGCTTTCATCCAGCATTTTGCGCACTGCGGCAATTTTCGGCAGCTGGTCGTGCATAAAGCTCTGACCGCCAAAGCCCGGCTCCACCGTCATCACAAGCACCAGATCCACCAGGCCAAGATAAGGAGCAACGGCCTCGGCAGGGGTTTTGGGCTTGATGGTCACGCCGGTCTTTTTTCCCAGGCTCCTGGCCTTCAGGAGAGCCGCCTTGATATTCTCTTCGCTGTCCGCTTCCACATGGACGTTCACCAGGTCCGCTCCGGCGGAGCAAAACTGCTCCACATAGCGCAGGGGACGGTCGATCATCAGGTGGACATCGATAAACATGTCCGTGGCCTTGCGCAGGGATTTGAGCACAGGGATACCGATGGATATATTGGGGACAAACTGCCCGTCCATCACATCAAAATGGACGTAATCTGCCCCGGCGATTTTGATTTCTGCCACCTCTTCACCCAGCCGGGCGAAATCTGCGGAGAGTATGGACGGTGCGATTTTTATCATTTGTCTGTTCTCCCTTTCTCCATCTGGACGATTTAAGACCATTATGGTTTATTATACTACAACTTAATAGTTTTTTGCAATACTCTTGACTGACAGAATATTTCGATATAAAATAATATATTGAAAAAACAGTGACGGGGGAATGCAATTTGCCGAAACCGAAAAAGAAAAAGAAGTCTGTCAGCCCGATCTATACCTTTGCGCTCACCTGGCTGGTTCTGTCTCTCATCATTCCTCTGCACAAAATATGGGGACTTTTGATCACCGTCGCAGTATGCAGCTGTGCCGCGTTTATCGCCGGGCGCATCTCCGCAAAACGCAGCGCCAAGGAGGAGGCGGCGGAACAGGAAGTCAAACCGGCGGAAGAAAAGCCGGCTGCCCCGGAGAAAAAGAGTTATGGCCCGGAAATCGACCCCATTCTGGAAGAGGGCAACCGGGCGCTGAGCGAAATGGGCCGGCTGTACATGTCCATCAAGGATGTGGAGGTGCGGCAGAAGATCAATGAGATCATGCGCATCACGGACAAAATAACCCAGGACGCCATTGAAGATCCCTCCGACATTCCGCAGATCAAGAAGTTTATGAACTACTATCTGCCCACCACCATCAAGCTTCTCAACGCTTACGACAGGATGAGCGCCCAGGGCATAGAGGGCGAAAACCTGAACAAGAGCATGAAGAACATCAACGAGATGCTGGACGCCGCCATTGTCGCCTACAAAAAGCGCCTGGACTCCCTGTTTGCCAATCAGGCCCTGGATATAGAGACGGATATTGAAGTGATGAACACCATGCTCGCCCGGGAGGGTCTCTCCGGCGGGAGCGATTTCAAGATCAAAGAGGATTTTTAATATAGAAAGGAACGTTTTCAAATGAGTGCAGATAACTACATTCCCAGCCTTACCCTCGAGCCCAACGCCGCCGCGGCCGTGCAGGAGGCTCCCGCCCCCCAGGCTGTTAAAGAGGACATCCCTGTCGAAAAGCCCGAACTGAGCAAGCTCTCCCCTGCCGAGCAGGCCGCCGTCAAGGAATTTGCCGAGAAGATCGACATTCTCAACACCGAACAGGTCATGAATTACGGCAGCGCCGCTCAGAAAAACATCACCGAATTTTCCGACGCCGCCCTGAGCACCGTGCGTACCAAGGATCTGGGCCAGGTGGGCGACATGCTCAGTGACCTGGTGATCGAGCTGAAGGGCCTGAATTTTGAGCCGGAAGAAAAGAAGGGCTTACGCGGCCTGTTCAAGAAGAGTACCCAGAGCATCGCCTCGCTGAAAGCCCAGTATGATAAGGCCGAGGTCAATGTGGACAAGATCGTGGAGTCCCTGGAAAAGCACGAGATCACGCTGATGAAGGACATCAGCATGATGGACAAGATGTACGAGCGCAACCAGGAGTACCTGAAGGAGCTGACCATGTACATTCTGGCCGGCAAGATCAAGATCGAGCATCTGCGCAATGTGGAGCTGCCCGAAATGCAGGCAAAGGCCAGAGAATCCGGCCTGCCCGAGGACGCCCAGGCGGCCAACGATTTTGCCAATATGATCGGCCGTTTTGAAAAGAAGATCCACGATCTGGAGCTGACCCGCACCATCTCCATCCAGATGTCCCCCCAGATCCGCATGATCCAGAACAACGACACCCTGATGGCGGAGAAGATCCGCTCTTCCATCGTCAACACCATCCCCCTGTGGAAGAGCCAGATGGTCATGGCCCTGTCCCTCCACCACTCCGAGCAGGCCATGAAGGCCCAGCGCGAGGTGACGGATGTGACCAACGAGCTGCTGACCAAGAACGCCCAGGCCCTGCACCAGGGCAGCGTCAGCGTCGCCAGGGAGGCGGAGCGCGGTATTGTTGACCTGGAGACCCTGAAGAAGACCAACCAGGAGCTGATCGCCACGCTGGACGAAGTCCGCCAGATCCAGGACGACGGCCGTGCCCGCCGCGCCCAGGCTGAGGAGGAGCTGGGCCGCATCGAGGGCGAGCTGAAGCAGAAGCTGCTGGATATGAAGGGCTGATAAACAGTCCGGGAGAAACCAATGAATTTTTTGAAGAAACCTTTTGTGGCGGTGCTGCTTTCTGCGCTGATCATCTGCTCTTCCACCCTGCTGTCTGCGGACATCAAGCTGGGCAAGGAATGCCAGAATATCACCGACGGCTTTTATGAGGGCGTGGTGTACGAAAACTATCAGCACAAAAGTATCGCCAGCCAGATCAGAAATATCTGCGGCGCCGCGGACGGTATGGTCACTATCGCCAGCAACTACGATATTGACGCTGACGCTGTCCGTGCCGCAACGGACGAGATAAAAAGCGCATTGAGCCTGTCCTCTGTCTCCTATCTCTACGGTCTCTACGAAAATCTTCTCAGTGCGCTGAAGCCTTTGGAAGATCAGCTCAGCCGTGCAGAGCTCAGCGACAAAGATGCCGAAGGCTTTGCCCAGTATTCCTCCACCATAACCGGCGCCCAGTCCGTCATCAACAGCTCCGGCTATAACGAGAGCGTCCGTGCTTTCTATCGCGACGAGATGCACTTCCCTGCTGTTTTTCTGGCAGAGCTTGTGGGGGTGGACCTTCCGGAGCTTTTTGCGTAAAATAATTCTATGATGAAAAAATTCTTTTCCTTTATCCTGGCCCTGTGTCTTTGTCTGAGTTTTGGGGCCAGCGCTTTCGCCGTGGTGGATCAGAGCGACAGCTACTATGTTGCCGACTATTCCAACGTTCTCTCCAACGACACCGAGCAGATGATCATCAACTACAACGGCTCCCTTGAGTACCAGTGTCAGGGCGCCCAGATCGTTGTGGTCACGGTGGACTATCTGGACGGCATGAATTCCGACGAATACGCCTATCAGCTCATGATCGACTGGGGCGTAGGCTCCGCCGACTACAATAACGGCATGCTTTTGCTGCTGGCCATCCAGGAAAACAAAGCCTGGCTTGCCTATGGTATCGGTCTGAATTCCCTGATCGACAGCGACCAGGTGGATTCGATGCTGGACAAATATTTTTGGAAGGACTTTGACCGGGGCAACTATGACGAGGCAGTCACCAGTCTTTTCAATGCTCTGCTGAAATGGTATGACGAGCAGTATGACGCCGCGGTCGTTCAATCCGGAACTTCCGTCAGCTCAGGCAATGAATACTATCCCGGGTACAGTGAACCCAGTTTAGTTCAGAGACTTTCCAGCGCCTTTCGCTCCATCATCGAAATTCTGGTGGTCATTGCCGTTCTGTCTGCGCTCTTTGGCGGCGGCAGAAGAGGTCGCGGAGGCGGCTCCTGGCTTCCCTGGTTTCTGCTGTTCAACTCCCGGAACAACAGGCGCAGAAGCCCCTGGGATGACGACCATCGCGGCGGACCCAGAGGTCCCGGCCCCGGCGGTTTCGGCGGTGGTGGCTTCGGCGGTGGCGGCTTTGGCGGTGGCTTCGGCGGCGGCAGCGGCCACGGCGGCGGCGGTTTCTCCGGCGGTGGCGGCGGACGCCGGTAATAATAACAATACCAGAATAAGAGGTACAGAGAAATGTCAATCGAAAAAGGACGCGCATATTTCCGCAGCTTGGGGATAGAGGACAGAGTACAGGAATTTACCGTATCTTCTGCCACCGTGGAGCTTGCGGCCCAGGCTCTCGGTGTTGAGGGCGCAAGAATAGCAAAGACCCTCTCCTTTAAAACAGCAGATGGATGTATGCTCATCCTTGCCGCGGGAGACGCCAGAATAGATAATCACAAGTTCAAGGAAAAATTCCATTTCAAGGCGAAAATGCTCACCGCTGACGAGGTTTTGGAGCTGGTCGGCCATCCGGTGGGCGGCGTGTGCCCCTTCGGCATCAACGAAGGGATCCCCGTCTATCTGGACCAGAGCCTTCAGCGCTTTGAGACGGTGTTCCCCGCCGTGGGCAGCGCCAGCAGTGCTATTGAGCTGAACCTGGAGGAGCTTTTCGAATACTCCAAGGCCTTGGAGTGGATCGACGTCTGCAAGCTCCCGGAAGCATAAGTCAACGAAAATAATATAGCCAATCCCTGTTTTTTCTCGCGAGGCTGTCTGCCGCTTCAGAGAAAACAGGGATTTTTTCTAAGCAGCGTGGCAATTCCGGGAAAAAATCGATCTATAGTAGTGAAGGCCTTCAGTAAACAAAGGAGGGGCAGTATGAATGACCGAGAAATTGTAGACCTGTATTGGCAGCGCTCAGAACAGGCGATTGCGGAGACGGACAATAAATACGGCAAGTATTGCCGCATTGTCGCCTACAACATTCTGGAAAATACGCAGGATTCCGAGGAATGCGTCAACGACACCTGGCTTGCCGCCTGGAATTCCATGCCCGTCAACCGGCCGGAGCGCCTTAACGCTTATCTGGCCAAAATCACCCGCAATTTTGCGCTGGCAAAAGTGGTGAAACGATCAGCAAAGAAGCGCGGCGGAGGTGAACTGGAACTGGCTTTGGAGGAGCTGGACGACTGTGTTCCTTCTGACTACTGTCTGGAAAAAGAAGTGGAAGACAGGGCCCTTGCCGAGAGCATCAACACTTTTGTTGACCTTCTCCCGGAGGAAGAGCAGCTTATTTTTATCAGCCGGTATTGGTTTTTCGCCAGTGAGCGGGAAATTGCCGAAAAGCAGGGATGCAGCCGGAGCCGAATCAGTGCCATGCTGAAACGCAGCCGGGACAAATTGAAGACGTATCTTTTACAGGAGGGCTTATGCGCGATTCTGAACGATTGATAAAGGCTATGGGTGAACTGGATGAGGGAAAAATCGAAAAAGCAAGCCGCTTTCTTGGCTATGCGAAAGGACCGGGAAAAACAGCCCGCTCCCGCAGCCGGGCCAGAAGGATACTGATTCTTGCTGCTGTGATCGCCCTGATTTTGTCGCTGGGGATCACCGCCTATGCTGTTTATTCCCATTGGTCAAAAGGGATGGAGCAGCACTACCATCCGACGGAGGAAGAAAAAGCGGCGGCAGAATCCAGCGGGCTTTCCGTAAACCCGGAATACGAAAACGGAAAAGAGGCTGTCAGCGCCACGGCCAGCGGCGTTACGATCACGGTACAGCAGACTGTCATGGACGGTTCTTTCGCCCACATTTCCCTTCGTATAGAAGGCTATGCACTTCCGGAAGGAAAATACCCCAGTGTAGGATATATGGAGGTCACTGTTGGCGGGGAACACTTTCCTATGGCTACCGGCTATTTTGTTGAGGAATATGACGAGGCCGGAAACCTGATATTCTGCGGAGAGGACGGAAGTCTGGAATATGTCATTTCCACGGGAGGCCTTGACGAGCTGAACAATTATGAAGGAAAAGAGATGCAGGTCATTCTTCAGGATTTGGGCATCGGAGACAAGGCGCAGCATTTTACAGAAGTGGAAGGAACCTGGGTGCTGACCTGGACCATGAAAGCCTCCACAGAGATCAAAACAGCGACGCCGGGTGTTGAAATTGGCGATACGGGCGTCATTTTGGAGGAAGTGGAGCTCACTCCCCTCTCTGTGCGTGTCCTCTATAAGACCGACGGCGTGTGGGAGGGCTATGAGACAATGGAAGTCTTTGACCTTCAGCCAATCGGCGTACGTCTTCTTGACGGGACTGTGCTGCAAAAAGTGTTCGGTCCCGGTGGAAAAACCGGTTATACCGACCTTGAGGCTTGTCTGCTTGAAATACAGTCAAGCGCAGACCGGATTTTGGCGCCTGACCAGGTGGAAGCCCTGATCTTTGCCCGCGACTATCCCTGGGCCAGGGAGCTGACAGAGGATGAACTCTATATTGTCCCGTTGAGCTAAGGATTCAAGAATCTCATTTGCAATATCGGGCACTTTGTGAGATACTATAGAAAAACCGTTCCGGAGGTCTTGCCCATGAATATTGAAGAGATTCTTGAACAGCAGCGCGCCTATTTTCACAGCGGCGCCACCCTTCCCGTATCGTTTCGTATTGAAAATCTCAAAAAACTGTATGCCGCCGTGCAAAAATATGAGCGGGAGATCAGCGAAGCCCTGACCGAAGATCTGGGGAAAAGCGATTTTGAGGGCTTCATGTGCGAGACGGGGCTGGTCTTGTCTGAGATTCATTATATGATCCGCCACACCCGCAGATTTGCCCGGGAGCGCCGGGTACACACGCCCCTGGCCCAGTTTGCGTCCAGAAGCTATCAAAAGCCCACGCCTTATGGGAACACCCTGATTATGAGCCCCTGGAATTATCCTTTTCTCCTGACGCTGGATCCCCTGGCCGATGCCATCGCCGCCGGAAATACGGCCATTGTGAAGCCCAGCGCCTATTCTCCGGCCACCAGCGCGGTGATCAAAAAGCTCATCAGCGAATGTTTTGATCCCCGGTATGTGTCTGTTGTGACCGGAGGGCGGGAAGAAAACGCCGCGCTGCTGGAGCAGAAATTTGACTTTGTTTTCTTTACCGGCAGCCAGAGCGTGGGAAAAGAGGTGCTGCGGCATACCGCCGAAACCCTGACCCCCGCCGTTTTGGAGCTGGGCGGCAAAAGCCCCTGCATTGTGGACAGCACGGCCAAGCTCCCCCTTGCCGCAAAGCGGATCGTTTTCGGAAAGTTTCTCAACTGCGGCCAGACCTGCGTGGCCCCCGATTATATCCTCTGTCAGCGCAGTGTGAAGGACCGGCTTGTGGAGGAGCTCTGCCGGCAGATCAAGCTGCAGTACGGCGAGTCTCCCCTCTCAAATCCGGATTACGGCAAGATCATCAACGAAAAGCACTTTACACGAATCTACGGTCTGATCGACCGGGATAAAATTGTACACGGGGGTAAGGTAAACAAAGAAACTCTGCGAATTGAGCCCACGGTGATGGACGGCGTCACCTGGGACGACGCTGTGATGCAGCAGGAGATCTTCGGCCCGGTCCTGCCTGTGCTGACCTTCGATACCTTTGATGAGGTCTACGCCCTTCTGGCCAAGCGGCCCAAGCCCCTGGCCCTTTATCTGTTTTCCGAGGACAAGGGTCGGATGAAAGAGGTCTCGTCCCGCTGCTCCTACGGCGGCGGCTGCATGAACGACACCATTATCCATCTGGCCACCAGCGAAATGGGCTTTGGCGGCGTGGGGGAAAGCGGCATGGGCGCCTATCACGGCAAAGAGGGCTTTGATGTTTTTTCCCACACCAAGAGCATCGTGGAGAAAAAGACCTGGCTGGACCTGCCCATGCGCTATCAGCCCTATAATAAGAGTTTATACAGCAAACTTCTGCATTTCTTCCTGAAATAGCACAAAATGCCCTCTGCGCAGCATATTGAAGCGCAGAGGGCATTATCTTTTCTTTTATTTCAGAATGACCTTGTTGGAATTTTTCTTGCCGCGCCAGATGACCACGCCGTTTTTCAGCTCATCGGCGCTGAAGCTTCTGCCGATGTCCGTCACCTTTGCGCCGTCCACAGACACGCCGCCCTGCTGGATATTGCGGCGGGCGTCGGACTTGGAGGAGCAGAGGCCGGTTTTGACCAGCAGACTCATGATGTCGATGCTGCCGTCGGTCAGATCCCCATCTGAAAGCTCGGTGGTGGGCATATTGTCGCTGGCACCTGCGCCGGAGAAGAGCGCCTTTGCGGAGGCTTCCGCCTTCTTTGCCTCTTCCTCGCCGTGAACCATGCTTGTCAGTTCAAAGGCCAGGATCTCCTTGGCCCGGTTGAGCTGGCTGCCCTCCCACTTGTCCATCTCGTCGATCTGCTCCAGAGGCAGGAAGGTCAGCATCCGGATGCATTTCAGCACGTCCGCGTCCGCCACATTGCGCCAGTACTGGTAGAAGTCAAAGGGGCTGGTCTTGTTGGGGTCAAGCCACACGGCGTTTCCGGCGGTCTTGCCCATTTTCTTTCCCTGGGAGTCGGTCAGCAGGGTGATGGTCATGGCGTGGGCGTCCTTGCCCAGCTTGCGGCGGATCAGCTCTGTGCCGCCCAGCATGTTGCTCCACTGGTCATCGCCGCCGAACTGCATGTTGCAGTTGTAGTGCTGGAACAGGTAGTAGAAGTCGTAGCTCTGCATGATCATGTAGTTAAACTCCAGGAAGCTCAGGCCCTTTTCCATGCGCTGCTTGTAGCACTCGGCCCGGAGCATGTTGTTGACGGAGAAGCAGGCGCCCACCTCCCGCAGCAGCTCCACATAGTTCAGGTTCAAAAGCCAATCGGCGTTATTGATCATCAGGGCCTTGTCCTCAGAAAAATCAATGAACCGCTCCATCTGGCGCTTGAAGCACTCAGCGTTATGCTCGATATCCTCCCGGGTCAGCATCTTGCGCATGTCGGTACGGCCGGAGGGGTCACCGATCATGGTGGTGCCGCCGCCGATCAGGGCGATGGGCTTGTTGCCGGCCATCTGGAGACGCTTCATCAGGGTCAGGGCCATGAAGTGTCCGGCGGTAAGACTGTCTGCCGTGCAGTCAAAGCCGATATAGAAGGTGGCCTTGCCGTTGTTGATCATTTCCCGGATCTCTTCCTCGTTGGTCACCTGGGCGATCAGCCCTCTTGCGACCAGTTCCTCATAAATTCCCATATCCATTACCTCTTTCAAAAGTTTATTTGTTCTTTATGGCATCCTCTGCAAGCTGGGCCGCATAGTCGATCAGCTCGCCGCAGCTTACGCCGGCCTGCTTCAGCTCAACGCATCGGACGCAGCCGTACTTTTCCCGAAAGGCTTTCACAAGCTCCCTGGCCTGCGCAGCTGTTTTTGCCTTGGTTTCCGGATCTGCCGGGTCCTTCTGCTGGACCAGGCCAATGACCATCGCCGCGCCGGCGATCGCTCCGCAGATCTCCCCGCTGCGCACTCCCCCGCCAAAACCGGCGGATACAGCCAGAGCAGTGTTTTCGTCCAGCCCAATATACTCGCTGGAGGCACCAAGCACGCTCTGGGCACAATTAAAGCCGCTTTTGTGGAGCTTTTCCGCATTTTCTCTGATATCCATGATCTACTCCTTATAAAAAAGCCCCCTGTCCCTTCAGGACAGAGGGCATTGATATGCGGTACCACCTCTGTGTATCTGCGCCTCGCGGCGCAGACCTCACGGAGTGCAAAGCACTCCCGCGCTTTACCGGGCGCACCCGTCACAGCCTACTTGCCGATCGCTTTCGGTGTGCCGCTCCGAACCGTATTCGTTCTGCCCCTCTCCCCCTCTTCCAGCAAACGAGGTCTCTCTGTGCAGAGGATCAACAGACTACTTCTGTTCTTCATCGCGTTACCTGTGGATTATACAGTATACATTATTTTCTGTCAAGCCATGGCTTTCTTAAACTTTTCCGCGGCGGAAAGCTGCTCCTGGGCGCTGGCCAGGGTGGTGGCGGTAATATGATCTCCGCCGTGGAGCCGGGCAAGCTCCTGCTTTCTGCCTTCGGTATCCAGCGGGCGCACCTGGGTGTAGGTCCTGCCGCTCCGCTCCTCCTTGGAGATGACGAAGTGGCTGTCGGCCATGGCGGCGATCTGCGGAAGATGGGTCACGCACATGACCTGCTTGCCCCTGGACACGCAATACAGCTTTTCACCCACCCGCTGGGCGGCAATACCAGACACACCGGTGTCAATTTCATCAAAAATCATGGTGGCGACCGGATCGTTTTCCGCAAAGACATTTTTCATGGCCAGCATGATCCGGCTCAGCTCGCCGCCGGAAGCGATCTTGCTGATGCGGCCCATCTCTTCGCCGGCGTTGGCGGACATGATAAAGCGGATCTGGTCCATGCCGTTTGCGTCAAAGCCCAGCTTGTTTTCCACTGGGGCAAACTCCACGGCAAAGCGCACCGAAGGCATGTTCAGATCCCGAAGCTCGGATATGATCCGCGCTTCCAGCGCCTTTGCAGCCCCCCGCCGTTTGCGGCTCAGGTTTTCAGCGGCAGCCTGGCACAGCTTTTTCTGGGCTTCCAGCTCCCTGTTGAGCTTTACCAGCCGCTCATCCGCGTACTGGATATCGTCCAGCTTGTCCCGGCACTGCTGGAGATATTCCAGCAGTTCAGCCTCATCCTTGCCGTATTTCCGGTTCAGCTTATTGAGCAGGGCAAGTCTGGTCTCCAGCCGGTCATATTCCTCCGGAGAAAAATCAAGGCTCTCCTTAAAATCCCGAAGGAGCTCCGCCGCGTCCGTAAGGGAAAACACCGCCTCGCTGATGCTTCGTCCGGCCTTTTCCAGCTCCGGGGCGATGGCGGCGGCCCGCTGGGCATAATATTCCGCGTTCTGTGCCAGAGTCAGGGCGTTTTCTTCCCCGCCGTACAGGGCGGAATAGGCCTCGTCAATGGCTTCCGTCAGCTTTTCGGCGTTTCTGAGCAGGTCCCGCCGGGATGAGAGTTCGTCCATTTCCCCCGGCTTTAGCTCCGCTTTTTCCAACTCGTTGATCTGGAAGCTGAGACTGTCGCTCAAACGGGCTTTTTCCAGCTCGTCCATATTGAGCTTGGCGATTTCCTTCTCAATGGACCTGTATTTGGCATACTGTCTGCTGTATTCCCCGATGCTGTCCTCATAGGAGCCAAAGCGGTCCAGGTATTCCCTGTGCCTGCGCTCGTCCATCAGCTGGCGGCCGTCGTTCTGCCCGTGGATATCCACCAGCAGGGCGGCAAGCTCCTTCATCTGGGCAGCGGTGACAGGGGCCCCGCAAACACGGCAGGAGCTCTTCCCGTCTGCGCTGATCCGGCGCTGTAAAATCAGCTCGTCCTCCGCCTCGATCTCGTTGTCGCGGAGCCACTGCTCCGTAGTCTCCTCCAGGTCGAAGACTGCGCTGACCAGGCCCTTCTCCGCGCCGTGGCGCACCAGTTCGCGGCTCACCCTCTCGCCCAGGACAGCGCCGATGGAGTCGATAACAATAGACTTACCTGCGCCGGTCTCACCGGTGAGTACATTCAATCCGCCCGTAAAGCTGATGTCGGCCCGCTCAATGACCGCAATATTTTCAATGTGAAGCTCATTTAACATATCTGTGCTCCCCACACCGGAAAGGCCGGTTACAATATGGTCTCTATCTCGTGATAAAACCTGAGCGCGGATTCATTGTCCCTCATGGCGAGAAAGGCCGTGTCGTCTCCTGCCAGCGTGCCCACAAGGTTTTCAATATGCATCCCGTCGATGGCGGAGCAGGCCGCCGGAGCCAGGCCCGGCAGGGTCTTGATCACCAACATGTTCTGTGCCAGATCGAAGGACACAAGACTTTCCTTCAAAATCTTCCGCAGTCTCTCGCTGGAGTCGTCCTGCTCAGGCTTGGCGGCCTGAACATAGCGGTAATTGCCGTTGGGGCCAAGCTCCTTTACCAGGCGCATGTCCTTAATGTCCCTTGAGAGCGTAGCCTGGGTGCTCTTGATTCCCCGCTCCGCAAGGGCTTGCATAAGCTGGTGCTGGGTCTCGATGTCACGCTCTGAAATGATTTTCAGAATAACGCTCTGTCTGCCCGGTTTCATCAACTTCCCTCCTGTTTTCTATCAAGTCAATTTTTCATATGCCAGTTCGTAAAAGCTCTTCAGCCCCATATCCACCATCAGCGTGCTGTGCTCCGACCGCTCCGCCACGATCATGTCCCCGTTGACCAGGTCCATCACCGGGTTTCCATCCACGGAAAGGTAGGCCCTGCGGCTGTGGAGCTTTTCCGCTTTTACGCTGATCCGCCGTCCGGGACCAAGCACAAAGGATCTGGCGCTCATCATGTGAGCGCAGATGGGGCTGAGGATCATGGCGTCGGCCTCCGGCTCGACGATGGGGCCGCCGGCGGACATGGAGTAGCCGGTGGAGCCGGTGGCCGTGGAAATAATGACCCCATCGCCGGAAAAGCTGGTGATCCGCTCCCCGTCACACCAGGCGCTGATCTTCACGCAGTCTCCGTAGCCATGCACTACCGCGTCGTTGAGGGCATAGTCGGTATAGATGGCTTTGCCCTCCCGGAGCAGGGACACGTCCAGCATCATTCGTTTGCTGATTTTGTATTCGCCCCTGGCCGCTTTGACGATCAGACCGATATTCTCAGGCTCCAGCGTGGTCATAAAGCCCTTGGTCCCCAGATTCACACCGAGAAGCGGGACCTCAAGGCCTTTGATCTGCCGGGAAACCGCAAGGATCGTCCCATCACCGCCGATAATGATGATCATCGCGCAGTCCGGCGCCACGTCACGCAGATGCAGCGTCTCCATATCTTTCGGAATAACCGGGTCATTCTCTTCGGCAAACACCGGGCACACGGCTGTTTCAAATCCAGCCTCATTCAAAAGCTGAACGGCCTGCCGGGTGATGTTCAGCTCCGCATCGCGGAAAGGATTCGGACAAATGGCAATCAATTTTGCTGCTTCCTTTCTATCATACTAATTCTTGATTGAAAGATTAAATCTGCAGCGCAGGGATATTGGTGCAAGACAAGGCAGAGGAACGCCGCCATACTTTGTGTATGGCAAGTGACGATAACGCAGTATTGCGCCAATAGA
>SAMEA3663248__coassemble_372_pt1 | contig 16620 bp, 14 predicted proteins | sample SAMEA3663248__metabat2_low_PE_036 | metagenome-assembled genome bin SAMEA3663248 (sample SAMEA3663248) | pig gut metagenome | biome: pig gut; feature: pig-associated habitat; material: faeces | place: China | collected 2013 | reverse complement strand
TGTGTTCTAAGAGACTTCTCAACCGCTTGATTAAGAAGTCTTTTAGAGCATACAACACCCGCGGCCATTTTGAACTTACGGTATTGCTTCACCGCGAAATGGTCTGGCTCCTTTTCCTCCAACTGCTGAAAGAGGATGTCCACCGGGCTTTGATAGGTCTCGTCGTCCTCTCTGGCTTCGCTGGCGTTGATCAGGTCCAGAAGGGTAATGAAGTTGCGTTCTTCCTCCGGGGCCTCATACCAGATGTACCCGATTAAGGCCGAGTAGTAGAGGCGTTCCGCCTTGACCCAAAAATCTTCGGAACTTTTTTCGCCCTCTCCCTTCGTATTCATTATCAGAGCGTTCACCAGCTTCAGGATATCTTTCTCTGACCGGATATAGGCCAGAGGATTGTATTTCATGGACTTCTTGAAGTTTATAAGGTTCAGGCATTTGATCCGGTATTTCTTCCGCTCCAGGAAGCTGCCGACCTCCGGGAGCAAGGTGCCCTTCGGGTCTGTCACCACATACGAGGAATGAGCCTGGAGAAGCGAGGGCTTGCAGAAGAACCGGGTCTTGCCGCTGCCGGAGCCACCGATGACTAGGATATTTTTATTCCTGGCGTACTTTGGTTGCTTTGGACGGCTCGCCATTGTGATCCGCTCCGTCATGGTCATGGGAATGTTCTGGAAGAAATCCTTGTCCATGTAGGGGGCGATATCCGCCGGGGTGCCCCAACGGGCGCTGCCGTATTCCATGCCGTGGCGGTATTTCTTTGCGTTCTTACCCTTCATGTAGACCGCCACACGGAGAATCGCCGCCCCAGCTATGCCGATCAGAAGGTCAGTCGGGCTAAAGCTCAGTCCAAAAGAGGCAAACGCCAACCTGAAGCCGTCCCCGATGGAAAGCAGCTTGCCGGAGAGGTCCGCGCCGGGTGCCAGCCGAAAAGCCTGGGCCACCTTATCAAAGGGATACACGAACAGGAGATACGGGAGGTTCAGTAAGACCAGCTTTTTCACGTTCATCTCTGCACGCTCCGATCTTTGACCTTTACCTTCTCCCGGTCAATGGTTCGGTGTTCCACTTTTTGTTCCGCCTGTTCTTTTGCTTGGACCAGCCGCTCCCGGATGGAAGGCTTTTTCTCCCGGCCCATTCGTCTGTTTGCGAACTCCTGAAAGGCCTCCGTGATCGCGTCCGCATCCCGGCTCTTGAAAAAGACCAGATAGCGGGGCTGTTCGGCGGTGGTGTCCTTCTTCAAAGCAAAATCCACATGATATTTCTTCGCCACATGGGTAAAAGCCTTGATATTCTTGTCGCTGATCTCAATATTGGCAAGCCCGGCGTTCTGCCCGGCAAGCTGCTTTAGGGTCTGCTTTCCCCGGTATATCTTCGGCTGCTTGCTTTTCTGGACTTCCTCCAGGAATTTCTTGGCTGCCTTTTCAAACACCTGCTCGCTCATTTTGGCTCCGTCAACGATCAATGCGACGGTCTTGCCGGTTACTTCTTCCTGCATTTAACCCCTCCCTCGTTTGCCGTCCCCGTACATATCATGCTGTACCAGGGAGGAATAGTAATTGCTGATGGTACCAGGAGCGTTATATAGGGCCGCCAGCAGGTATTTCTTGATATTGCGGACATAGGTTGTGTTCTCCCGCATACAGTCCATGACATACTGCACATGGGAGCTGTCCAGTTTCATAAAGCGGGCCTTGACCACCTCCGCCGGGTAATCGTCCCCGGCTATGCGGATCGTCTTTCTGGCAGAGCATACGGTGTCCACGATCAGCTCCGCGATTTCGTCAAGCTGCTCCCGGTCGATATGGCTGTCCTGGATCAGATACTCGTACTCGATGTTGTCAAGAATGATCTCCCGATATATCTCTCTAGCTCCCATCCCATCCGTTCCTATCCTTGCCCCTGTGGGGGTAGGGGGATTTGATTGGATAGGATTTGATGGTTCCGTACTTGATTGATCTTTTTTTGATTCTTGTTTACTTGATTTCTTAGTATTTAATTGTGCGGGGTTTTCCTGTTCAGGTTTTCCCAAGACAGGAGAATCCAAGACTGGATTTGCCTGAACTGGATTTTCCCGTTTAGGTTCGGGCGGCCGGGGCTGCTCCAGGATCGTGTACTCAATAGCCCCAAGCTGTCCGTTGGGATTACGGACACGCTCCCGGATCACATAGCCCTGTTCCTCCAGCTCCCGTACCCCGGCACAAATGCTGTCTACGCCATCCTTGCAGATACGGGCGAGGCCCCTCGTGGTGTAGTCCCAATTCTCCGGCAGCGAGAGCATAAGGGAGAGAAGGCCTTTTGCCTTTAGAGATAGTTCCGTATTCCGCAGATGGTGATTTGACATGACCGTGTAATCACGCGTCTTTTCGATACGGAAAACTGCCATGCCGTTTGACCTCCTTTCTCATAGATTGAAAGTGTTGATTTTCGGAGAAAATGCCCTCTGAAATCCTCCGCCTTATCCCACATGGGAAAAGATATGGGCAGCTCCCCAAAAGTGGTTCCAGAGAGGGGAAATAAAGGATTTTCCACCCTAATCACGACACTTGAATTTGGGCATAGAGAAAGGGCGGCTGTTTCAAAAACAGTCGCCCTAAAGGGAATATGAAACAAGATAATTTGCAGTTCGGTTGCCCTAAAACCGTTGATATTTCAGAGTTTTTCGAAAAGTTCTGTATCGCCACTCGCACCATAAAAGACTGCACTTTTGTCTACCACGACAAGAGTGCAGTCTTTTCATGTTTCCGGTCCAAATCGACTCAAAATGGGAAAAAACAAGCAAAACGGGGCTTCGGCGCGGTCAACACGGCTGCAGCGAGGCCTTTTTTTCATTTACACGGGCGATAATTCCCCAAAATAGCCCGTACATTTTTGTAAGTCTTTGATCCGTAAAGACTTATTCATTACGAGTAAGTGAGCGGATTTGAACCGCAGTAAATCTGATGCATTCTTTACTATTTTACAATACATTTTACATTTCTTTGCTCAGCAAAGAACTCGATAAAGCTGTACCTGTGGGACTCGAATGTACCAAAAATATCTCAAATACAGCCGATTTGACAAAATCTGAAACCTATGCTATTCTATAAATACAATCAGTGCACAGATCAAGAAAAACCAAATAGCCTATAAGAGATGCGCGAGGGACAAGCCCGATGACCGCACGGCAACCTCCCGGAGAGAAAGGTGCCAAAGCTTGTACGATAGGTTTATACCGGCCCTGCTAAGGCTGGTATTTTTGCACCTATTTTCTGGGAGAAACAGGAAATGAGGTGCTTTTTTGATACATAATGATACTTGGTACGAGGTAAAAACCCATTGGGGCTGGTTCAGATTGGATGAGGGTGCTTACAGGGATTATCTGCAGGGAAAGCTCTGGATCACATGGAAACCCGGCAGGCCGCAGGAGCAGCAGAAGATTGATGGCGCAGTTGAGCTGATGCCCACCAACATTAGCGAAGAAGCAGTGCAGCTTCGAGACAAAGCAGGCAGATATGGCGTATACAATACACTACAGCAGCTAATTCCCGGGGAGCAGGTCACCATTCCTTTCAAACAAAGAATGAGCAGCCTCTCAATTGAAGAAATGAATTTGTCGGTCAGAGCCTCGAACGGCTTGATGAGAGCTGGAGCGAGCACATTCGGTAAACTCAGGGAATTGATGCACAGAGAAACGGGATTGCGTGGTGTCCGCAATCTTGGAGCAAAGAGCGAAAAGGAAATAACCATTGCATTTATTTCAGCCTGCTACCAGCAGCTTAATTCAACGGAGAAGGCTGTGTTCTGGCAGAAAGTGCTTGATCAGCACTGCTAATTGGACAGCAAGAGTTTTAAAATGGGGTCAAAGACCAGAAAAACAAGGTGGAAATGTTATGGATTGGTTTGATATCGATCACAATGGCATAGTGGATGGCAGAGACTTCTTCATACTCAATGAGATTTTTGGCTTTGACGAAGAGGATAAGCAGGAAGAAGATGTTTTCTCCGACGATAGCGACGATGATTCCGATGATGATCTTTGGTGATTGGAGGGTATGTTATGAGCAGAAAAAGTGGCAATGATGCTGCGCTGGGCTGCGTGGTACAGGCATTGCTGATAGCATTTTTGTAATCGCTGGTTGGTTTGTACTTAGCAACTAAAAAGGATGCCGCCGAAGATACCCGCGCAATAGGCTGGGGTCTCTTTGCGGTGGGAATTGTAATCTGGATATTTTTTGCGATAATAAAGGCCGGTTAGAACAAATGGACATGATAAGCTGTGAAGAACTAAGCATATCTGCGGAAGATTTTCTGCCATAGGCATGCCTTTTCCTATTAGAAGATGGGAATACTTTCCTCGGTATAATGAATCCCTGACGATTATCATGTCCGTGCGCTGACTGTCAACATCGGTGTTATAGTAAAGTGTTTGCTTTTTTAGTAAAACGGTGTATAATGTTTACAGAATAGATACTAGACTAGGAGATTTCGCCATGGGTATTAAGGAAATTGCTGCAGCAGCCAATGTATCACCTGCAACGGTATCGAATGTGCTGAACGGAAAAAATAATGTCAGTGTTGAAACAAGAGAGCGGATTCTGGAGCTATGTGAAGCAATGGGGTATTCTGTTGGCCGTCACGGGAAACACAATACGAAGAATGCCAATCGGACGATTTTGTTCAACTTCAGTGACTTTGACAGGCAATTCTATCTGAAAATAATCCAGGGAATCAGCGACTATGTCTATGCGAATGACTATGATCTGCTTATTTGCACCTCAAAATCTTGTAAGCGCTTTATGACAAAGAAAATAACCAGCGGGTGTATTATGCTGGACATGCATTGCCCGGATGAACTGTTATTGGAAAAGGCGGCCGAGGGCTATCCAGTGATTGCCATGGATCGCGTTCTGGAAGAGCCGTTTATTAAGAGTCTTGTAGTGAACAACTATACCCCCATGTGTGAACTGGTGCAGACATTGGTAGACAAGGGGTACCGGGATTATGCTTTTTTAGCCGGGTTGAACACGGATGATACGCGGGAACGATTCCAGGCGTTCACATCGGTTTTACAGAAAAATCAGATTCCATTCAAGCGTGAGGACTATTTGCTAGGGGATTTTCGCGAAAAAAGTGGCTATCGCGCGGCAAAGTTGTTGATGATTTCCGAGAAGCTTCCGGAAGTATTAGTGTGTGCCAATGATAATATGGCAATCGGCGCTATGAGGGCATTTCGGGAAGAAGGGATACGTGTACCGCAGGATATTGCAATAACAGGTTTTGATGATACTCAGCTTGCGGCAGATATCGGATTGACAACGGTTGCGATTCCAAACTATGAAAGGGGATATTTGGCTGCCCAGTATCTAATCGCACTTCTGAACGGGGAGACCGATTACAGCACATTCAGAATTACAGCAACTGTAAAATGGCGGGATTCCGTACTGGACAGACCACCGAGGAGAGAACGGTAGCCATTTCGTTAGCGTGAAGCACAACAGTAAAATTTAATGAGAAATACGAGATAAAATTCTTGCATTTTACTTTTTGATAACTAAATAATTTACTAAAGATGCGGCTTTTTCTGTGCAATTGCTCAGAAGAAGCCGCATTTAATTATTCAAAAAATAGAACACAAACCGGGGTGCTTGAAATCTTTTTGTGAAAAGTATATGATAGCTTCGAAAGCAGGAGGTTAGTAAACCTGTTTTATTAAAAAACGAGGAGGAACTTAGATGAAAAAATTTATTAAACTGCTGTCATTGCTTCTTGTCCTGTGCATGATTATGACCTGCTTTGCGGCATGCGGAAGCAGCAGCGGCCAGTCCACACCGGCAGACTCTGACAAAAACACCTCGGCGGAACAGACCGGATCCGCAAATAAGATCACGATCTTTCAGCAGAAGGCTGAGATTGCGGAGCAGCTTCAGCAGATGGCCAAGGCTTACACGGCTGAGACGGGGGTTGAAGTTGAAGTTTGGGCCCAGGCTGGTGACGAATACTACACTAATCTGAAAACCAGCCTTTCCAGTGAGTCCGGGCCCACTGTGTTCACTCTGAACTCCGATTCCGAAATCAATGAGGTAAAAGACTATTTGGCTGACCTTGGAAAATTGAGCTTTCTCGGCAATATTCAGGAAGCTTTGCTGGCTGTGCGGGATGGCAAAACCGTCGGTATCCCCATGACTGTTGAGGGCTTTGGCCTGGTTTATAATGGTACTCTGGTGGATATCTCCAAGATGACCGATACGGACGCACTGGTTTCGATGATTGCTGAGAATTCGGCAAATGGCATTGACACGCTGGGATTGTCTCAGGAGGACTATTTCCTTGCCGGACACATGCTGAACTTCCCCTTTGCGTTACAGGATGATCCGAAAGCATTCTGCCAGAAGGTTTACAGCGGCGAAGTGAAATTGGCGGATGTTCCGGAATTCCAGCAGTATGCGCAGATCCTGTCCGCCATTCGCGAGTATCAAACCAATCCCATCGAGGTTACCTATGACACCAACTGCGGCGATTTTGCCACCGGCAAGACCGCAATGATTCATCAGGGCAACTGGGCTTACGGTGTTATGTCCGCTTACAATCCTCAGTTTGATATGGGTATTACGGGTCTGCCGATTAACGGCAATCCCAAGATTTGTGTCGGTGTTGCCAGTGTATGGTGTGTCAATGCTGACGCCACCGCGGAAGAGCAGGCGCTTGCCATGGATTTCCTGACCTGGCTGTATACCAGCGAGACTGGCACCCACTATATGATGGATGAGTTCGGTTTCATTCCTGTTGTTGATGGTATGGAGTCCAAGAGTCTGGATCCCCTGTCTACTGCCGTTGCAGAGGCAGTTGCAGAAGGCAATATCCTGCCCTGGACATTCAATACGGAATGGCCCGCAGGCATCATCAGCACCGATCTAGCTCCGATTACGCAGGAATTCTTCACTTCCGATATGACAGGGACAGAATATCTTGAAGCGCTGAATGCGGCGTTTGTCGCAGCAGCAGGGGCGTAAAGCATTTTTGATCCGCTGCCCTGTATAGGGCAGCGGGTTTTGCAAAGATTGCCAACATGTTTGGAGGATGACCCATGAAAATGAAAAAAAGCTGGTACGTGTTATTCGTAGTACCGCTTATGATCCCGTTTTTGCTTACCGTTGTGGTGCCGTTTTTTCAGGGTATTGGCTACTCCTTTGTATCCTGGAATGGTATGTCCAAAACAGCGAAGGTCTTCGTTGGCTTTCAGAATTACATGGCGGTTTTTTCCGATAAACGTTTTCTTGATTCCCTGGTCCGAACCACTTTATTTACGGTGGTAACTGTGGCGATTGTTAATATATTGGCACTGGCCTTTGCATTATGGACGACGTCAAGAATAAAGGCACGCAATGCTGGTAGGGCAATGTTGTTTATGCCATATCTCATTGGCGGACTGATTCTTGGTTATGTATGGAATTACATTTTGGGTTATGGCATGTCCTTGGTTGCAAACGCTACCAACAATTCAACACTCTTTTTCAACTGGCTGTCTAATAAGCAGTATGCCTTATATGCCATGATCGTAGTAGCCACTTGGCAAATGGCAGGTTATATGATGATTATTTATATTGCGGGTCTGGAAGCGATTTCAGGCGATGTCCTGGAAGCTGCGCAGATCGATGGAGCCAGTGGATGGAGGAATCTGATTTCCATTAAGCTGCCGCTTTTGATGCCGTCCATCACGATCTGCTTGTTCCTGACTCTTTCCAATTGCTTTAAGATTTATGATGTCAATGTATCGTTGACTGGTGGCGGTCCAGCAAATGCCACAGAAATGATTTCAATGAATATCTATAATGAGATTTTTGTGAAGAGTAATTTCGGCTTGGGACAGGCAAAAGCAGTTGTATTCTTCTTCCTGGTAGCGCTGATTACATTTTTCCAGGTGAGGATGACCAGTAACAAGGAGGTTGAATGTTGATGAAAAAAGCGAAATCAACACTTTCGAGTGTTCTATTGGTTTGCCTCAGCCTGATTTGGTTGTCTCCAATTTACATTATTCTGGCAAACTCTTTCAAGTCTCGCGACGAAATGTACGTTAACCCGCTTGGCATGCCGGAAACGTTTAGCCTTGAATATTATAGCGGCGCAATGGAGAAAATGAATTTTCTGCGAGCGTTTGGGGTTTCCCTCGTGATCACCATTGTCAGTGTCGCAATTATCGTGGTGCTGTGTGCGATGGCTGCATGGATGATGGCTCGCTCTGACGGAAAGCTCAGCAAGGCGATTTACTACACGCTGATTCTGACGATGCTGATCCCATTCCAGACCCTAATGATGCCGTTGATGCAGGAAATGAACACCTTGGAGAAACTATTGGGGTTTCAGATTAAGGATACCATTGGCGGACTGATCTTTATGTATATCGGTTTTGGCGCAGGGATGGGTGTGTTTATGTTCTACGGGTTTGTGAAAGGCTCGCTCCCGCGCTCTTTGGAAGAAGCTGCAATCATTGATGGCTGCAACACATGGCAGATGTTCTGGCGTGTGGTGTTTCCGCTGATGAAGCCTACGATAATCACATTGGTGATCCTTGATGTGATTTGGATTTGGAACGACTACCTGCTTCCCAGCTTGACATTGAAGAGTGCAAGCAACCGGACAATTCCCATTGGAACGCAGATTTTCTTCGGTCAGTACACCATCGAATGGAATATGGCAATGGCTGCGCTGATGCTGACCATCATTCCCGTGGTTGTCTTCTATCTGTGCGCTCAGAAGCACATTGTCAAGGGCGTAGCAGCTGGCGCGGTTAAGGGATGATAAGCGGGAGAATCACAATCAGAATCATTATAAAAGGTGAGTATCAGTGAATAAAGTATATAGTGTTGAAGACTTTCCTCTAGATGAAAAGACGATGATGCTGCATGAAACTTTGTTTCATAACGCGAACGGCTATATTGGAGTCCGCGGCACGCTTGAGGAAGGTGTTCCACAGGAATATAACACGATGCGCGGTACCTATGTCAATGGCTTTTATGATGTGATTCCAATGAAGCAAGCGGAGAGTCTGTGTAATCTTGTCGAAGAAAAAGAAACGATGGTAAACGTTGCCGATGTACAGACTATGCACTTGTCATTTGCTGGAGAAACGTTTTCACTGTTTTCGGGCGAAATCACTAACTTGATTCGTACGCTTGATATGGAGGCAGGAACGACAACACGCAGTATGCAGTGGAGCTCTCCCCACGGGCATGAAGTTCAGATTCAATTCTGCCGCATGGCTAGCTTTACCCATAAGTCTGTTTTTACCATTGCGTGTAAGGTCACATCGCTTAACTTCGACGGTGAATTAACGGTTTCCTCAAAACACGGCGGTATTGTTGCTAACTATGCCAATCCGTCAGACCCACGGCTTGCCGCGGAAGGCCGCGCCTATTTGCGTCCCCAGGCAAATATCCTGGAAAACGGTGTATCCTATCTGGTTACACACACTACAAAGAGTAATTTGGAGCTTTGTACGGCTGTGGCGCACCGTTTTTCAAAACCGGGATCATCGCTTGTAACATATAACGCAGATGCACATTGCTACGATACCAGCTATACTTGCCGGCTGCACCCAGGTGAAACACTGCTGATAGAAAAGTATACAGTAATTCAAGACTCTATAAGAAGCGATAATTGTCTGCAGGATGCCCAGAAAGAAATAGAAAGCGTGTATGGAAATCTGGACGTACTGTATCGGCAACAGAAAGAGTATCTGTCGGAATTCTGGAAATACGCCAATATGGAGATCGACGAAGATGACGAAAGCAACTTGGCAATCGCTTTCAACATGTATCAGCTACTGCAGTCCTGCGGCAGTGACGGCAAATGTGGTATTGCTGCAAAAGGATTGTCTGGAGAAGGATACGAGGGGCATTATTTTTGGGATACAGATATTTATATCCTGCCGTTCTTTACTTTGACGAATCCAGCGCTTGCCCGTGGGTTGCTGAATTACCGTTATTCCACTCTGGATGCGGCCAGAGAAAACGCGAAGCTCGTCGGCCACCAAAAAGGCGCGCTGTATCCGTGGAGGACGATTCACGGAAAAGAATGCTCCGGGTATTTCCCCTCCGGAACGGCACAATATCATATTACCGGTGATATCGCGTACGCGGCCGTGAAGTATTATCTGGCAACAGGTGATACCGAATATCTGATCCGGGAGGGCGCTGAAATCCTGATCGAGACGGCCAGACTATGGTGCGACGTTGGAAACTGGTATGATGGAAAGTTTATGATCAACGATGTGACCGGCCCGGATGAGTATACCTGTATTGTCAACAATAACTACTACACAAACGCGTGTGCCAGGTATAACCTGAACTGGGCGGTCAAAGTGGCAAATATCCTGCGGAAGATGGACGCCTTCCAGGCATTGGCCGACAAACTGGCGCTGAGGGATGAGGAGTTGGACGAATTCCGGCGCGCGGCGGACGCCATGTACCTTCCATACAACGAAAAGCTGGGTATCAATCCTCAGGATGATTCTTTCCTGCAAAAACCGATTTGGGATCTGAAAAACACGCCCAAGGAAAACTTCCCTTTGCTTCTGCATTACCATCCTCTTGTCCTCTACCGCCATCAGGTCTGTAAGCAGGCGGACACCGTTCTGGCCTATTACCTGTTTGACGGTCTGGAGGACAGGGAAACAGTGGCCCGTTCTTTTGCCTACTATGAACCCATCACGACCCACGATTCTTCCCTGTCTACCTGCATTTTTAGTATTGTTGCCTCCAGCTTGGGAGAAAAGGAAAAGGCGTGGAATTATTTTGGAAGCAGTGTCACACTGGATCTGCAAAATAAGCACGGCAATACCGGCGATGGGATACATACGGCGAATATGGGCGGCAGCTATATGGTAATCGTAAATGGATTTGCCGGCGTACGCATTCAGGAGGACGGCCTTCACATGGCGCCGTATCTTCCTGCGGCGTGGAGTGGATATCGGTTTCAGATGCAGTACAGAGGGAGCAGTCTGGAACTCTCTGTGTATAAAACAGGGTATTGCATCTCTTTGCTGAATGATGTGCCTGTAACAATACTACTTCCCGGAACAAGCATTGTTTTGGATAGAAAAGCGAGTGAATATGTGCACGCTTGGCAGGAGGGATGACCATGGGACTTAGGGGAATCATTTTTGACCTGGACGGTGTAATTGTATCGACAGATGAACAGCACTATCTCGGCTGGAAGGCCCTGGCAGACAGGCTTGGTATTCCATTCACCAGGGAGGTGAACAGCCGTTTCCGCGGTGTTAGCAGGATGGCCTGTATGAATATTCTGGAAGAACTCGGCGGCAAGCATTATACCGACAGTGAGAAAATTGCTTATGCTGACTGGAAGAACGAATATTACCGCGAGCTGCTTGACCAGATGTCCCCTGCTGATCTGAGCCAGGAAGTCCGCTCCACGTTAGACGCTCTCCGGGCAAGAGGCCTCAAGCTCGCTGTCGGCTCCTCCTCAAAAAACGCAAAATTCATTCTTCAGCGCATTGGATTGTCTGACTATTTTGATGCTGTCTCCGACGGAACAAATATTTCAAGGTCAAAACCAGATCCCGAGGTATTCCTGAAAGCCGCTGAATACCTCGGTCTGGCACCATCGGATTGCCTGGTGGTGGAAGACGCCGTTTCCGGTGTGGAAGCGGCTCATGCTGGTGGAATGAAAGCTGCTACTGTAGGCGATGCTGCAAGTAGAGGCTGCGGGGACTTCATCTTAAGCCGATTTGCCGATCTCCTTGCATATATCTCTTAAACTTCTTCAAAATAACCATTGATAAATACTGAGTTATGGCCTTATCGTTGCCTGTGATAGCGTTTTCTGCTGTAATTGAAGGTATTTGAGCTGAGGAAGGCAATTGATACGTTCAAGGAAAAGGACTGGAAACCAAAGCGACTAACCCGACTATACTGCTGTCGATTAAGAATCACAACGTCCAATTGGATGTATTCGGCAAAAAAAGAAGGGCGCAGGTATGGTTTACATAATCTGCACCCACCTTTGCACCCACCCCCGTTTGGAGGTAAGAGACGCCGAATTGTATGATTACTGGTGTTCTAACGCAAATCAGTTACCGTTGTTGATACAATTTCAACAACGGTAATTTTTTGTTTATTCCCGTTCTGGGGATGTTTTTGGCATGAAACCGGGGATATTTCGAACATTTCCGGCCATAAGCAAATTGTATGCCCGGATTTGATGCGGCCATGGTCTGAAAAGACAGGGCTTGGTAACTTCATCCTCAAACAACGGTTCAATTAGTTCTCGTGCAAACACTTCTCGGTCCTCGGATGCATACATTTCTTTCAGAACATCGTCAATAAGTACGGAATCCAATTTATCAACGAGGCGGTTACCTTCCTCCTCACTAATGAGGTATTCTCCACATAACTCCGTGAACTCTTCACTGATGATATTAAACATTTCTTCGGCGTCACTCTCATAGAATGGTGCAATCAGCGCTTCTGCTGCCCATGCACTCAGACCGCCACCTGCTACCGCGCCAATAATAGCGCCAATCGTGGTTCCCAAGCCAGGAGCGATCAATGTACCAAGGGCGGCGCCACCATATCCTCCCGCAGTTCCAACACCAATGCTGATAATTGTGACAGACAGGTTATCTCTGTAATTCTCCTGCACAGTTATCACATCCTTGCAATTAGATTACCAGAGAAGCAGGCAGAATATTACAGGCTGATAGTAATTAGCTATTTACTTTTAGCGAGTATGTATGTATTATTAGAAAGTGGTGTATGCAGGAACACACCCTTGATGATCACTGCTGTTCAGGGGTAGATTCCTCTGAAAAAGTGAACTACATTCAGATGAAATATTTGAATGAGTAAAAAATAAGGAAAGGAAGTTTTTTGTGAAACTCACAGAAAAAAGATCCTAAGTATGCTGCTCTGCATGGCCATGTTGCTTTCCGTAGCAGCCTGCGGAAGCAGCAGCGCTCAGGCGCAGGCTCTTGGATTCGATCAGATCGAGGCAGATGTGCAGGAGTACATCACCAGTTTTGTTGACCCAAGCGCAACCGTTACATCCCTGTATCAGTCTCAGAACAGCATCAGCGAAACCCAGACAGAGGTAAGCTGCCAGGTTACATACTCCTCCGACAGCGGAGATGGAAGCGGTATGGTAACGCTGCTGTACAACTTCACGGGTTCCGAGTGGACTCTGAGCAACTGCACCGCCGATCTTAGCTCCGCCTCTGTAGCCGCACCTGAAGCTACACATGAGGAGGCTGCACCCAGCACAGCCACTGGCACTCTTGCAGGCTATACCCTGACGGAGGTCAGCACATTCGAGAACCCGTCCGTTGGCTCCCTGAGTTGTTCCCGTGGTTTGATTGTTCTGGACGGGAATGATACTACTACAGTATATGGCCCCAACGGTGCAGCCGGCGAGTACACAGGCTATCAGGAGCTCGGGTATCCGTTGGGATTTGCCCTTGTCAAAGAAGCGACAGGGTCAGCACTTGATAACTGCAGAGGCCTTATAAACGGTAAAGGTGAAGTGGTCCTTCCCTGCCAGGCAGTATGGATTGATGACATTACTGGTTCCCGCCGGTTTGTTGAAGTATACTATTCTACCGGTCAGTGTTCGGCAAACGATGACTATTTCCTGTGCCTTAAAAAAGGACCCCTGTTTGGTTCAGGAGAAAAAACGTACTATACTGGTTACCGGAAAATCTTCGACCTTCAGACGTATTCCTTCGTAGGAGACCTTGAGATTACCAGCACAGACCGCTATTGCATTCACGCAAATGAAGCCATGGTTTGTGTGGAAGAGGACGGTACCTACACCCTGTATGATGCTTCCGGCAACATCATCACACAGACTACTGCTGGTATTGATCTGAGTGAAACGTTGGCATCGTTCAGAATGGATGGTTGCACCTATGTCTTTGATGTGAATGGCGAACGTTTTACTACCGCAGACACTATCGATCCGATTGGGGGAGACGGAGACTTCTTTGCAGTTCGCAAAGATGATGTCTATTCACTTGTGGATAGCAACGGAAACGCAGTTCTTCCTGGCATGACATTCGCAACTATCACTGATTGTTATAACGATGTATTCTGCGTGAAGAATGCCGACGAAACAGCTTCTCAGTTAATTGATGTCAACGGCAACATCCTGTTCGAGTCAACAGATTCCATAGGAATAATCAACGAGTCTGCACCCGGCTGGTGGTACTGCAGTCCCAGTATTGGCACGGATACTTTGATTAGTACCTATACAACGATTGAAGGCGTTGATAGTGATTCCTCCTTGACGCCTCATGACTCCAACGGCAATTACACCGTTCTCAATACAGGCGAGACTCTTGCTCTGGGCACCAGTGCCGGCACACTTACCAACGGCATGATTTATGCCCGGGACAGCAATGGTAAGTACACCATTTATGACCTCTTTACCGGCACGGCTCTTACGGAAGCAAAGTACTCAAAGGTTCTTTACAGCGCTGGCTATGTCTACGCACTTGACGGCAGCACATGGCATGTGTTCCAGGTGGAGAACATCTATAAGTAAGCATTGAAATAACCAAACAGCTCCGAGGCACAGGTGTATACAACCAATACATCTGTGCCTCATACCCTAACATGCTGAATCGTGGCGGAGAGCCGTCTCCGCCGTCACCAATTCCAACGGCTCCATCTACCTCACCCTCGTCAACAGCTACGGCGATGAGGCAGACTGCGGCTGCTTCCCCCTGCTTGCACTCAATGACGGCCCCTTCTTCACTCTGCTCGCACTCGGCGCATCCGGTCTTGCAAACATCCCTCTCATGTCCCTGGTAGCGGCAATTATCCCTGTTGCACTCGGTATGCTTATCGGCAACCTCGACAAGGGTATGCGCGACCTGTTTGCCCCCATGGGCAACGGCATCATTCCGCTTATCGGCTTCGCACTTGGTACCGGAATCAACCTTGTCAACGTTTTCAAGGGCGGCATTTCCGGTATCGTACTGGGGCTTATCACCGTTTTCGTCGGCGGTGCGTTCATCGTGCTCTGCGACCGTTTCATTTCCCGCCGTCCCGGTTACGCAGGCTGGGCAGTTGCAACCACTGCCGAAAACGCCGTCGCTGCACTGGCTGACCCTTCACTTTCCGCCATCGCTGACGTGGCCACCGTTCAGGTTGCCGCCTCTGTCGTGATCACCAGCCTTTTGGTGCCGTTCATTACAAGCTGGTGGGCAAAGAGACACGGTTGCCCTAAATTCCCCCTGGAAGGCCAAGTATTTCACGGCTGAAACAGAAAAGCCAAGGTGCCTTTTTCATGTGCAGCTTTGAAATACTGTTCTGTCGTTCTTGTTCGAATAATGAATTTTCTGTGAAGCCGCGGCGTAAAATTGCGCTGATATCCGTGCAGGGAAAAACGCCGCTTGCAATCTGAAGCCCTTTGCTTTATAATCGCCAAATGTATATTTTCATTTGCGATTTTTGGGTAAAAGGCGGCGCAGTACAGAGATGAGCGGACAAAAGAGCAACAAATCCCATATTTTTATGCTGCTTTTAGCGGCGTTTTTCTGGGGGACCACCTTCGTGGCCCAGAGCATCGGCGCGGACTATGTGGGGGCCTACACCTATCTTGCCGGCAGAAGCTGGATCGCGGTGGTCTTTCTCATGCCGGTGGTGTACGGTATGGACCGCATGTCGGATAAACGGGGGGTGGATAACCGCCGGCCCAGAACACCGGCGGAAAAGAAATTTCTGATCATGGCCGGCGTCATCAGCGGCTGCACCCTTTTCGCGGCCAGCGCCGCCCAGCAGATCGGCATGGGCTATACCACGGCGTCCAAGGCCGGCTTCATCACCGCGCTCTATGTCATCATTGTGCCCATACTCAGCATCTTTGTCCGCAAGCGGCCTGCGCCCCATATCTGGTTTTGCGTTGTGCTCTCCCTGGTGGGGATGTATTTGCTGTGCATGACCACGGACCGGTTCTCTCTGGAGCTGGGGGACAGTTATGTGCTGGCCAGCGCCTTCCTTTTCGCGGTGGAGATCATGGTCCTTGACCATTTCAGCCCCCTTGTGGATGGGGTAAGGCTCTCCCGGATGCAGTTTCTGGTTATCGCCGTCATCAGCACGGGCTTTATGCTTTTCGTGGACAGGCCCTCCTGGGAGAGCATCCTAAAGGCTTTGCCCGCCATCTGCTACGCGGGCATTTTCTCCAGCGGCATTGCTTATACCCTTCAGATTTTGGGGCAGAGGGACGTCAACCCGACGCTTGCAAGTCTGGTGATGAGTCTTGAAAGCGTGTTCAGCGCCCTTTCCGGCTGGCTGGTACTGCACGAGAGCATGAGCATCCGGGAATTTGCCGGCTGCGCGCTCATGTTCGGCGCCATTCTTCTGGCCCAGGCCGAGATCAAATTAAAAAAGCCAGCCTACCGCAAAAAAACTTGAAAATTCAAGCTTTTTGGACAAGCTGAGGAAAACAGGCCAGGAAAAATTCCTGGCCTGTTCAGCTTGTCAAAAAAGTCCTGGCAGGACTTTTTTGACCGCTTCAACCGCCGAGCGTTTTGAAAAATTCAAAACGCTGCTTCGCCCAAAAAGCTTGAAAAATCAAGCTTTTTTGCGGCGGGTTATTGTAACGCGAGGCGGGTCTTAACCCCCTCGC
>SAMEA3663248__coassemble_367_pt1 | contig 16654 bp, 20 predicted proteins | sample SAMEA3663248__metabat2_low_PE_036 | metagenome-assembled genome bin SAMEA3663248 (sample SAMEA3663248) | pig gut metagenome | biome: pig gut; feature: pig-associated habitat; material: faeces | place: China | collected 2013 | reverse complement strand
AGTAAACGATGATTAAATCGGCAAGAGCGGATCGCGAGAAAATTTACGTTCTGATGATGGCAGTTTTTCGCAGGAATACTTTGTGTATTGCAAGAAAAAGTGACGAAATCAGGGCGTAAATTTTCCGGGAGCCGCCGAAGGCGATTTATTCAGCGTTTACTCAAGGCACGGCAGCTGAAAATCACAGCAGAACAACTCATTCTAAAAGATTTTACCACAGCACAGTCTTTTTGACAATTCCCAAATGACAAAATATGCGGAGCGGAGCGCGTATAATTTGCTCATGCAAGTGATCTATGTAGACAGTCTGTTTTTCCTCAACCTCTGTATCGACTATCTTCTCTGCCTTGTCTCCGCCAGAGTGTGCGGCCTGGTTCTGAAAAGGCTCCGGTATCTGCTCTCCGCGCTGATCGGCGCCTGCTATTCAGTGGCGGTTTTCCTGCCGGGTCTGGACTTTCTGGCCGCTCCGCTCTGTAAGCTCGCTGCGGCGCTGCTGATGGGGCTGGCCGCCTTTGGGGGAGAGGCAAAAATGCTGCGCTGCTGCGCGGTGTTCTTGTCGGTATCCGCCGCCTTCGGCGGGGCGGTGTGGGCCATATCCATGGCCGGGGGAGGAGCCTATTCTGACAGGACCTATCTTCCCGTTGACCTGCGGGTGCTGGTGCTGTCCTTCGCCTTGTGCTACGGCGGAATAAGCCTTCTGTTTCGCCGCAGGGCAAAGCTTATGGATCAGCGCCGGGTCCAGGTCCGGCTGGTCTTTCTGGGCCGGGAGAGCCAATTTATGGCCCTGCTTGACACCGGAAACAGCCTCTCCGACCCGGTCAGCGGCAAGGCGGTGATGGTGGCGGGGCTTCACGCCCTGCGCCCGGTGCTGGGTCAGGCGGCGGAGATCTTTTCCTCCGCCTCTCCGGTGGACGCACTGGAGCTGCTGTCCCGGCTGCCGGAATACGCGGGGAAATTCCGTCTCATCCCCTACTCCGCCGTGGGCGTGGCAGGGATGCTGCCGGTCTTTACCCCGGAGCTGCTGACCATCGACGGGAAAGAGGAAAAAGAGCTGCTTGTTGCCGTCTCCCCAACCGCCGTGGGGGACGGCTTTGAAGCCGTGATTTAATGGAAAGGGATTGTTTAATGTTATGTAAACCGCAAATCATATTTCTCAAGGACAGAATTCTGAACATATTGGGTATAGAGCCCTCCCCGGTTTTTTATATCGGCGGCAGCGACACCCTGCCGCCGCCGCTGGAAAGGGAGGACGAGGAGCGGGCGATCAGCGCCCTGGAAAGAGGAGATGAAGCGGCGCGGCAGGAACTGATCGAGCACAATCTGCGCCTGGTGGTGTACATCTCCAAGCGTTTTGAAAACACCGGCATCAACATTGAGGACCTGATCTCCATCGGCACCATCGGTCTGATTAAGGCGGTGAACACCTTCAAGTCGGGCAAAAACATCAAGCTGGCCACCTACGCCTCCCGCTGCATTGAAAACGAGATCCTGATGTATCTGCGGAAGATCAGCTCCCAGCGCACGGAGATCAGCTTTGACGAGCCGCTGAACACCGACTGGGACGGAAACGAGCTGCTGCTGTCGGATATTCTGGGCACCGACGATGACGAGGTGTACCGCCCGCTGGAGGACGATGCGGACAAACAGATGCTGATGGAGGCCATAGACAGCCTCTCCGAGCGGGAGCGCAGCATCATTCTGATGCGCTTCGGTCTGCCCGGCGGAAAGGAGTACACCCAAAAGGAGGTGGCAGACAAAATGGGCATCTCCCAGAGCTACATCAGCCGCCTGGAAAAGCGGATCATTGACCGGCTGAGAAAGGAGATGCTGCGGCAGATGCAATGCTGAGAAACGCTTGTCAAAGGGGCCGAAGGCGGGTATAATGGGTTTATCTTCCCATTGGAGGAAAAAGGATGGATATTTTTGACCTGATCGGCCCCATTATGGTTGGCCCCTCCAGCTCCCACACGGCTGGCGCCGTGCGCATCGGACTGGTGTCCCGAAAGCTGCTGGGCGAAGAAGTGCAGCGGGCCGAGTTGTATCTTCACGGCTCCTTTGCCGACACCGGCGCGGGCCACGGCACAGATAAAGCCCTGATCGCGGGGCTTTTGGGCATGGAGCCGGACGACGAGCGCATCCCCCACAGCTTTGCCTACGCGGAAAAAGCCGGGCTGGAATTTTTCTTCGGCGTGACGGAGCTGCGCGCCGCCCACCCCAACAGCGTGCTGCTGAAGCTTTGGGGCAAAAGCGGAACGGAGCTGGAGATCGTGGCCGCCTCCGTGGGCGGCGGGCGGATACAGATCCGCCGTCTTGGAGGCATGGAGACCTGCTTTTCTGCCGAGCAGCCCACCCTCATCATCAAAAACGAGGATCAGCCCGGCAGCGTGGCCGATGTGTCCCGGGTGCTGGCCCAGCGGGGCATCAACATCGGCACCTTCCAGGTAAACCGGGACGGGCGGGGCGGCTGCGCCGTGATGGTCATCGAGTGCGACGCGCCCATTGGCCAGGATGTTCTGAACTATATCAGCAGCCTGCCCGGCATTCTGGGCGCGGTCTGCATCAACTGAGGGAGGGACGCAAATGATTTTCTACTCCATTGAACAGCTTCTGCAGGAGGCAGAGAGCCGCGCCCTGCCCCTCTGGCAGCTGATTCTGGACGCCTCCGCTGAGGAGAGCGGCATCAGCCCGGAGCAGTCCTGGGACATGATGGCCCAGCGGCTTCAGGCCATGCGTCTGGCGGACAGCTCCTACGACCCTGCCCAGCGCTCCAAGAGCGGCCTCAGCGGCGGGGACGGGGAGAAAATGCGGCTTCATTATGAAAGCGGCAAGTCCATCTGCGGGGAGTTTATCGGCTCTGTCCTCTCCGCCGCCCTGCGCATGGGCGAGTGCAACGCCTGTATGCACCGGATCGTGGCCGCGCCCACGGCAGGGGCCTGCGGGGTCCTGCCCGCGGTGCTGCTGCCCTACGGGGAAAAATACGGTCTGAAGGACGACGCGCTGATCCGCGCCCTGTACGTCTCCGCCGGCTTCGGGGCGGTGATCGCCCAGCGGGCCTCCATCTCCGGGGCGGAAGCCGGCTGTCAGGCGGAGATCGGCTCCGCCTCCGCCATGGCCGCCGCCGCGCTGGTGTATCTCCACGGCGGAAGTAACGGGCAGATGGCAAACGCGGTGGCCATCGCCCTGAAAAACATGATGGGGCTGGTCTGCGACCCGGTGGCGGGCCTTGTGGAGGTCCCCTGCGTCAAGCGAAACGCGGCGGGGGCCATGAACGCCCTGTCGGCGGCGGAGCTTGCCCTGGCGGGCATCGTCTCCCGCGTCCCCGTGGATGAGGTCATCGACGCCATGCGCGCAGTGGGCGAAGCCCTGCCCTCCTCCCTGCGGGAGACCGGCCGGGGCGGCATCGCCGCAAGTCCTTCCGCTGTGGCCTTCCGTGAAAAGTTCTTTGGTAAAAAATAGAGCGGATTGACCAAAAAACCTGCCCTGTATATTTGGTCAAAAATGAAGAAAATCTTTTTCCCCTTTGACAATTCCCTTTTTCCTTGTGTATAATCCACCATCAGAAAAACAAATTTTGCGAAAACAGCGTGTCGCCCCGGCGTAATTCCAGCTGCCGGGGCGGCACTTTTTTGTTTTCCAGGGAGGTCAATTATGGGTAAAACAAGAGGAGAAAAAATCGTATTCGGCATTCTCATGTCCGTCACCATGGCCATCGGCATGGAGGTCTACAATGTGGCCATAAAAATGGGTTATAACACCATGCCCGGGGGCCTGAGCAACATGGTCAACCAGGTCTTCCCCCACGCGCTGGTGGAGGCCTCGACTATGTGGATCTTCGTATTTTTGTTCTCCAATCTCTGGGGCAACCGGCTGGGCCACGCGTTGGCGGCAAAGGTCATCCGTCCGGAGCAGGACAATCCCTTTTTCATCACGCTGATGATCTCCTCCTGCACGGTGCTGGTGATGTGCCCCACCATGAGCATGGTGGCCGCGATCCTTTTTAACGTCATTCTGGCCGGAAACCCCGTAAGCCAGCTGCCCGCCATATGGGTGGGTACCGTAATCAAGAATTTCCCCATGGCGCTGCTGTGGAACCTGTTCGCCGCGGGGCCCTTTTCCCGGCTGGTCCACCGGAAAATGTTCAGATATTGATACCCTCAGCGGATAAACCGAAAACCCGGCAGTCTGACGACTGCCGGGTCTTTTCATGTTCATGCTTATGCGGCAACAAGGTTGTTGACCCATTTTCTCTTTTTCACCAGATAGAAGCCGATGACGCACTTGATCAGATCCAGAGCCTGCACCGCGATATACATGGGCAGGATGGCCAGAGAAGTGTACCGCGACAGCAGGAAAGCCACCGGCACGCAGATCGCCCAGACAAAGGCGCTGTCGAAAATGAAGGTGATGATGGTCTTGCCCCCGGAGCGCAGGGTAAAATAGCAGGAGTTGGTGAAGGCGTTTACCGGCATCATGGCCGCGCTGACAAGCAGCAGATCGGCGGCCAGTTCCTTGACCATGGCAGTGGTGTTGTAGATCTCCGGCACCAGCGGCGCGATCAGGGCCATGACCACGCCCACTGCGGCGCACAGGGCCACGGCAAAGGCGATGAGCTGCCTGTCCTCCTCCACCGCTCTCTCCAGCTCTCCGGCGCCCAGAAGCTGCCCGACGATAATGGACACCGTGGTGCCCATGGACAGGAAGGCGCAGAAAAACAGGTTGGAGACCGTGGTGGAGATATTCACCGCGGAGACCACCTCCAGGCCCCGCAGGGAGTAGCACTGGTTCAGCACCGCCATGCCCGAGGACCAGAGGACCTCGTTGATCAGCAGCGGTGCGCCCAGAATCACGATCTGCTTTGTCAGCTGGACCGGCACCTTCAGCGAGCGGTATGCCCTGCAGATAAAGGGGCACTGCTTTTTGTGGAGATGGGTCCAGCCGATGACAATGAAGCACTCCACAAACCGGGCAATGACCGTGGCGATGGCCGCGCCCACCACACCCAGGGCCGGCGCGCCCAGCTTACCGAAGATGAGAATGTAGTTCAGCACCAGATTCACACAGACGGCCACAATGCCCGCCTTCATGGGGAGCAGGGTCTCGCCCGTCTCTCTCAGGGTGCTGCCGTAGACCTGCATAAGGGCAAATGGCACCGTCTGGATCACCATCACCAGCAGGTATTCCTTGCCGTAATTCAGCGTGGCTTCCAGATTCAGGTTCTCCTGTCCTTCATGGAGGAAAAGGGAAATGAGTTCCTCCCCAAAAAGCAGAAAGACGGACAGAAAAACGATCACCGCGCCAAAAGCGATATAGAGCTTTGCCCGGAAGGTGTTTCGCACGCCCTCCTGATCGTTTTTCCCATAGTACTGGGCGGTAAAGATCCCCGCCCCGGCAAGGCCGCCGAAAATACAGAGATTAAAAACGAAAATCAGCTGGTTGACGATGGCCACGCCGGACATGGGCTCCGTGCCAACCTGGCCCACCATCACATTGTCCAGCAGACTGACAAAGTTTGTGATCACATTTTGTATCAGCACCGGCGTCATCACCGCGAACAGCTTGCGGTAAAAGGCCCGGTCGCCGATCAGGCTTCTCAGATTCATTTTACACCTCTCAAGAAACAGTCAGCGGGCCTATTCTACGCTATGGGCACATAAAAAGCAACAGCTATTTCTCTTTTGCCTGTTTTTGCAAGGAAATCAGGCAAAATTCGTGTTGACGTTTTTGACAGTTGTGTTATGATTGTTAAAATAATGATACGAAACAGAGGCAAAACATGACCATAAACATTACGGACAACATCTACACCTTTCCCGTCAAGCTGCCCCGCAACCCGCTGCAATACGTCAATTGCTATGTCATCAAGGCCACAGACGGCGGGCGGAACCTTCTGATCGACACCGGCTTCAACCGCCCGGACTGCCTGAAAATGCTGCTGGAGGGCATGGCGAGTCTGGATTTGCGCCCGGAGAACACCGATGTGTTCATCACCCATTTCCACTCCGACCACTCCGGCAATGTGGGCGCCCTGTATGACATGGGCTATCCCATTGTCCTGGGCCGCATCGAGCTGGTGGAATTTGACCGCAGCGTCTGGCCCAGAGTGCCCAACCGCTTCAGCCACGAGGGTATGCCCGCCAGCATCGTCAGCACCTTTTACGATAACCCCTCCATGCGCTATATGCCCACGGACTTCGTTCCCTCCCGCCTGGTGGAGGACGGAGAGGTCCTGTGCTACGGCGGGCACCGTCTCAAATGCATACACACACCCGGGCACTCCATGGGTCACATGTGTCTTTACGATGAAGATAACCGTATTTTCTTCAGCGGCGACCATGTACTGTTTGATATCACCCCCAATATCACCTGCCGCTGCGAGCGGCGGGACATCCTGCGCATCTATCTGAGCAGTCTGGAGAAGATCAGGGAATACACGCCTGAGCTTGTCCTCCCCGGCCACCGCAGATACGGGAAGCTGGACCTGCAATGCCGTATCGACGAGATCATCGCCCACCACACCGCCCGCTTAAACGAGGCCCTGCAGATCGTACACGACTGCCCGGGGCAGACCGGTTATGAGATATCCGGTCACATGGCCTGGCGCATTAATTCCGGCAGTTGGAGTAAATTCCCCGATAACCAAAAATGGTTTGCCATGGGTGAGGGGCTTGCCCACCTGGATCACCTGATGGACGCAGGGATGGTTTTACAGAACGAAAACGCGGAGGGGAAATTCATCTACGCCCTGGCAGACCGCAGCTGAACTCCCCCAGACGAATCTTTACAGCAGGAACATGGCCCCCATGATGATCAGCAGCTCGCTGTCCCCGCTCTCCCGGTACATCAGGTAGAGGATCAAAAGCAGGATGATGTCATCCGTCTCCAATCCGCCCAGGCTGTTTTGCAGCAGGGACGTGATGGACGAAAAGGGATCGGGCATGCTCTGCCGCCCGCTTTGGGGGCGGAGCTGTCCTCTTGCGGGAACAGGCGCCGGAGCCGGGGCCGGAAACTGGGTGCGCTCCCGGACAGGGCGGCTGTTTTCCCGGTGCTCCTCCACCCGCACTACCTTGCCGGTGTTGCCCTGATAGCGGTTATACATCCCTTTCCCCCATTTCTCCCATGGCGATCCGGGCGATCCGGGCCAGCTTTGCCAGCTGCAGTGCCCGGTCCATTTTCTGCCGCCGTTTTTCCGTCAGATAGGGTTTCATGGCCTCCAGAAGCGCCCGCTCATTGCTGTTCTGGGCGTTTCCGGCCTTCATCAGCCGGCCGATTTTCCCCAGCATGGCCGGGTCTATGGCCGGGCTTTCCTGCGCGGCGGAGCCTCCGCCGGAAAGGCCCTTCGCCAGCTCCCCCAGCTTTCCCATCATGCCGCCGTCGCCGGCGTCAGCACTCTGCCCGTCGCCGCCGCCCATAAGCGACTTTGCCAGGTTCGCTATCTTATCCATCTGCTCCGGATCGTTAAGTACGCTGTTGATCCTGTCCTCAAATTCGCTCACGGCGGCTCACCCCGTTTCAGTTCTCCATCATTTTTTTCACGCTCTCGGCAAGCCTTTTGCCCTCCGGGGTCTCAAGGATCTTGCCAAGCATGTTTTTCAGGCTCTCTGTGTCCCCGCCCCGGGCCGCCTTTTCTATGGCCTGGGGGTCAAGCATGCCGCTGATGCGCTGTCCGTCCCGGGACTGGGCCAGTTTGTTGATCTCTTCGGTCTTGCCCCGGCGTTCCAGCTCCCGGCTTAACTGTTCAAAATTCTGCATAGCCATACCACACTCCTGTTCATTCCAGTATATTCAGGAGCGGTAATATTGATAACAAATCAGGAGATTTAAAATGAAAGCTGCCGTTTTTTCTGACACCCATTCCAACACCGCCCTTATGCTTGAGGCGGTGCGCCGCTGCCGCCCTGACGCCATCATCCACCTGGGCGACTATGAGCGGGACACGGAAGCCCTGAGACGGGAATTTCCCGAGATCCCTCTTTTCAACGTATGCGGAAACTGCGACATGTTCCCCTCCGCGCCGCTGGTGGACACCGTGCAGCTGGGCCCGGTGAAGGCCCTGATCTGCCACGGCCATACCCTTGGGGCAGACAGCTACGACATGTCCCCGCTGGTCTATGCCGCCCAGGAGGCAGGGGCGAAAATCGCCATGTACGGCCACACTCACCGGGCCGTCTATGAAGAGGTGGGCGGCGTGCAGCTTTTAAACCCCGGCACCGCCGGGAAAGGCCGTAAGCTGACCTGGGCGCTGGTGACGGTGTTTGATAACGGCGGCATTATCTGCGAGATCAAGGATCTGTAAAGCTCGATGTAAGGTAAAACCCCTGACGCGGCGCGTCAGGGGTTTTCTATGTTCTTTACAGCATATGGGGCAGCACGTCCAGGATGCGCTTTACGCAGCCTTCCTCTCCCAGAACGGAGGAGTCCAGACTCAGGTCATAGCCTGCGGCGTCCCGCCACTCCTCGCCGGTGTAGTAGCGGTAATAGGAGGCCCGGCGCTTGTCCTCCAGCCGGATGTACTTGGTGACCTCCCGGGGGCTCCAGGCCAGGGAGTAGGAGGCGACCCGCTCCTCTCTGGCTTCCAGAGGCGCGTGGATGAACACCCGCAGCACGTCCTTCCGGTCCGCCAGCAGGTAGTTTGCGCAGCGGCCCAGGATGATGCAGCTCTCCGTCTCCGCCAGCTCCTTGATGATCTTGGCCTGGAAGCTGAACAGGTTCCGGGTGGAGGTAAAGTCGTCGCTGTCCGGGGGGAGCACCTCTCCGGTGTACACCTTTTCCGCGGCGGAGAGCATCTCTTTCAGCCCGATGCGCTCGTCAGCGGCCCCGAAAAGCCGCTCGTGGATGCCGCTGACCTCTGAGGCCTTTCTCAGCAGGTCTCTGTCATAGTAGGGCACGCCCAGGGCCTCGGACAGCTTGCGGGTGATGTTGTGTCCGCCGCTGCCGGTCTCCCGGGCCACGGTAATCACGAATTTTTCCATTCCAGTCTCCTCCTTATGCACCCAGATAGGCCTTGCGCACCCGGTCGTCCTCCGCCAGCTCCGACGCCTTGCCGGACATGGAGATACAGCCGGTCTCCAGCACATAGGCTCTGTCGGAAACCGCCAGTGCCATTTTCGCGTTCTGCTCCACCAGCAATATGGTGATGCCGCTCTCGTGCAGCTCCTGAATGATGGAGAAGATCTCCTTGACCAGCAGGGGCGACAGGCCCATGGAGGGCTCATCCATCAGCACGATCTTGGGGTCCGTCATCAGCGCCCGGCCGGTGGCCAGCATCTGCTGCTCGCCGCCGGAGAGAGTGCCTGCCAGCTGGCGGCTGCGCTCCTTCAGTCTGGGGAAGTGGGAATACACATTTTCCAGGTTCTCGCTGATCTTTTTCTGGTCTTTGATGATGTAAGCGCCCATGCGCAGGTTCTCCTCCACGGTCATCCGGGCAAACACATGCCGCCCTTCGGGCACATGGGCCAGGCCCATGCTGATGATCTTGTTGGGGGCCACCTTCTGCAGGTCCTTTCCGTCCAGGGTGACGGAGCCGGAGGCGGCGGTGAGCAGGCCGGAGATGGTGTGCAGCGTTGTGGTCTTGCCCGCGCCGTTTGCGCCGATGAGGGACACCAGCTCGCCCTCTTCCACCGTAAGGGAAATGCCCTTCAGAGCGTGGATCGCGCCGTAGAAAACGTTCAGGTCTTTAATTTCAAGCATCTGTCTCTTCCCCCTCTTCACTGTCCAAGGTAGGCGGCGATGACTTTGGGGTTCGCCGCGATCTCCGACGGCAGGCCGGAGGCGATGGTCTGGCCGTAGTCGATGACCTGGATGCGCTCGCACACGTTCATGACCAGGGACATGTCGTGCTCAATGAGCAGTATGGCAATGCCGAAGCGGTCCCGGATGGTGTTGATGCACTCCAGCAGCTCCGCCGTCTCGGTGGGGTTCATGCCGGCGGCAGGCTCATCCAGAAGCAGAAGCTTCATGTCGGTGGCCAGGGCTCTGGCGATCTCCAGCTTTCTCTGCTGGCCGTAGGGGAGGCTTGCGGCCATGACCTCGGCCTTGTCCTCCAGATGGCAGATGGCCAGAAGCTCCATGGCCTTTTCCGTGATGGCCTTCTCCGTCTGCCAGAACTTTTTGGTGCGGAAGGTGGCGTCAAAAAGGTTGTATTTGATGTCCTTGGTAAAAGCGGTTCGGACATTGTCGATCACGCTCATCTGCTTGAACAGGCGGATGTTCTGGAAGGTACGGGCCACGCCCGCCGCCACAAACTGATGGGTCTTTTTCCCATTGAGGGGCACGCCGTTTAACAGCACCGTGCCCTCGGTGGGCGCATACACGCCGGTGAGCAGGTTGAACACCGTGGTCTTTCCCGCGCCGTTGGGGCCGATCAGGCCCACCAGCTCGCCCTGATAGATTTTAATATTGAAGTCGTTGACGGCTTTCAGGCCGCCGAAGCTGATGCCCAGCTTTCTGGTCTCCAATACGGGGACTCTCTGTTCTTCAGCCATGGCTCTTTGCCCCCTTTCGCTCTGCTCTCTCCGCGCTCTTTCTGGCCAGGGAGGCTTTCACATCCCGTCTCAGGTTCATCAGCGAAAATTCATAGGTGCCGAAAATGCCCTTGGGACGGAACAAAATCACCACGATAAGCACAATGGCGTAGACCAGCATGGGGTACTCGAAAACGCCCTGTACGGAGGCGGGCAGGGCCGTCACCCAGGCGCCGTTCTTGATCTGGTAGTTCACCAGGAACATGATCACCGCCGCCACTACGGAGCCGGTGATGGAGCCCATGCCGCCCAGCACCACCATGACCACCACAAAGGTGGAGTTTAAGATGCCGCCGTTGGTAAAGGAGAAGGACGATGTAGACAGCGTGGCGTTGGCGCAGGCGTAGAGTGCCCCGGCAATGCCCGCGAAAAAGGCGGAATAGGCGAAGGTGAACACCTTGTAATAGGAGGTGTTGATGCCGGAGGCGGAGGCAGCGATCTCATCGTCCCGGATGGCCTTGATGGCCCGGCCGTACTTGGAGCGGATGAACATGAACATCAGCGTCAGGCACAGGATGGTCACCAGCAGAGCCACCCAGATATAGGCCACCTTGTCCTTGCTGCCGAAGCCCAGACCGTTTTTATACAGGGAGGCCGCGGCGGAGCCCTGGGCCAGGCCGTCCTGGCCGCAGAAGGGCAGGTTGTTGATGATGTTGACGATAATCATGCCGAAGCCCAGGGTGATGATGGCCAGATAGTCGCCCTTGAGCCGCAGGGCGGGGACGCCCACCAGCAGGCCCACCAGAGCGGACAATATACCCGCGGCGATGATGCAGCCGAAGAGGATAAGGATAAATACCGCGCCCTCTTTTTTCGTAAAGAGTTCCGCCCGCTCACAGGCCAGGCTCAGCAGCGCGGCGGTGTAAGCGCCAATGGCCATAAAGCCGCAGTGGCCCAGAGACAGCTGGCCCAAAAAGCCCAGCACCAGGTTCAGGGAGGCGGCCAGGATGATCAGATAGCAGCACTGCCACAGGCAGGGCACCACCACCAGCTTGAAAGAGCCCTGGGAGCCGAAAATGCCGGTGATGATCTGGAAGGCGGTAAAAAGAAGGATGATCACAATGGTGTTCAGCAGGTAGCCGAAGCCGGTTTTGTTCTTTTTCATACCTTTTCACCCACATTCTTTCCCATAATGCCGGCGGGTTTGAGCACCAGCACAATGATCAGGATCAAAAACACGAAGGTGTCGGCCATACTGGAGGAGATATAGCTTGTGGTGAAGGACTCCACCAGGCCGATCACAATGCCGCCCAGCACCGCGCCGGGGATAATGCCGATGCCGCCCAGCACAGCGGAGACAAAGGCCTTCAGACCCAGCAGGGAGCCCATGGTGGTGTACACCTTGGGGTACTGAGCCATGTACATCAGCGCGGCCACCGCCGCAAGGCCGGAGCCGACGGCGAAGGTCAGCAGAATGGTGTGGTTGACGTTGATGCCCATCAATGTGGCCGCCGCCTTGTCCTCGGACACGCAGCGCATGGCCCGGCCCAGCCGGGTCTTCTGGGTAAACTCATAGAGGATGACCATGATCACCGCGCTGATCAGGATGGTGATGATGGTGGTGTATTCCATGGTGACAGAGCCGATGCTGATGCCGCCGGAGGCGAAGATCTGGCTGGACACCTTGGGGTTAGGGCCGATGGCCGGGATGGCCTGGGCCAGGTTCTCCAGAAACAGGCTCATGGCGATAGCCGTGATCAGAGCCGTCATGGCAGTGCCGGTCTTTCGCACCGGTCGGTAGGCGATCAGCTCCGTGCCCACGCCCACCAGGACGCAGACCACCACACCGGCCAGCACCGCCGTCCAGGCGGGCAGGCCCATGCGGAGCGCCAGAGGGATGGTAAAAATCATGGTATAGCCGCCCACCATGATAAAGTCGCCGTGGGCGAAGTTAATGAGCCGGATAATGCCGTAGACCATGGTGTAGCCCAGCGCGATCAGCGCGTAGATGCTGCCCAGTCTCAGCCCGACGATAAGGGTTTGAAAAAATGTACTCACGCTTCTCTTTCCTTTCATGTTCAAGCAAGCTGCGGCAGGAAGCCCGGAGGGGTCCCTGCCGCATTGCGGTGGTTTGGGTCAATTTTTCAATTTAGGAGTGAAAAAGTGTGTGACTCAGGGAAGTTCAGTGACCACGTCCACCAGCTTGGAGGTGACGGCGCTGCCGTCGGACACGAAGGAAATAATTGCCGCGCCCTTTACCGGTGTGCCGCTCTCGTCCAGAGAGAAGGTACCGGTGACGCATTCGTAAACCGCGGAGGTGTCAGCCAGGGCGTCACGCACAGCACTGGACTCATCAGTGCCGGCTGCCTCGATAGCGGCCTTGTACATGTACACGCAGTCATAACCGGTTGCGCCGAACGCGCTGGGGATGCTGCCGTACTTGGCCTCGTAGGCGCTGACGAAGGAGCTGACCTTCTCGGAGGTATCGGAGGGATCGTAGTGGTTGGTCCAGTAAACGTCGTTGAAGGCGGTCAGGTCTGCGCCCTCCACAACATAGTCGGGGGTGGTATCGTAGCCGTCAGCGCCCATGATAACGCCGGTGTAGCCTGCGGCGCGGGCCTGGGGCACCACATAGGGGCCAATCACGTCATAGTAGAAGGGAGCGTAGACGAAATCCACGCCTGCGGTCACCATGGAGGTGAACTGGTTGGTGTAATCCTGGACGTCCAGGGAAGCGGTGGACTCGGAGACCACCACCTCTACGCCGTATTCGGCGGCAGCGGAGGAGAAGGAGTCAAACAGGCCCTTGGAGTAAACGTCGGCGGCGCAGTAGACCACGCCCACCTTTTCATAGTCGGCCTGCTTTGCGTAGGCGGCTGCGATAGCGCCCTGGAAGCTGTCGGCGTAGCAGGCGCGGAAGATGTAGTCGTCCTCGGTGGTGATGGAGTCTGCGGTGGCGGTAGGGCTGAGGAGGCAGACTTCCTCTTCGTTTGCCGCGTCGGTGATGGCGGAAGTGCAGCCGGAGGTGGCAGAGCCGATGATCAGGCCCACGCCCTGAGAGACCAGGGAGTTAAAGGCGTTCAGACATTCGGTGGGGTCGCTCTGGTCGTCGGTCTTGATGACCTCCACCGGACGGCCAAGGATGCCGCCGGCGGCGTTGATCTCTTCCACAGCCAGATCGACGCCGGTGACGATGCCGTTGCCGTAGGCGGCCAGGGCGCCGGTGTTGGGGGAGATGACGCCGATGACAATAGGCTCACCGCTGCTCTCTTCACCGCTTCCGGCGGCAGGCGCAGCGCTGTCCCCACAGGCGGCAAGGCTGAATACCATACAGATGACCAGCAGCATACTGAGCAGTTTCCATTTTTTCATTTTGCAAATCCTCCTGATGTGAAGTCGCACAGGCCATCGGCCCGCCCCGTAAATGGGCAAAGCGCGCGGATGTCTTCAAAAAACATCCACGCGCCTTTGCGTTGTGCACATTATAGGTTTGGCCGCTTTTTTTGTCAATCGACCCGATTTTACAAAAAAATCCCTACTTTGCGCCCTGCTTTTGTCAAATCTTTAGAAAAATGGTATAGCTGCCCTTTCATCATATCTTTTCAATATGATAACCATAACACAAAAAGTATCATTTCCCGGGACGTCAACTGTTCTTCTTACAATGAAAAACCTTGACCTCCCCGCCTTCCGTGCCTGCGATCACGGGATTTGCGGGCTTTTTGCCCTGTTTGGCCTTCCCCTGGATCTCCGGCACCGGGGCTTCCTTGTTTTTCGGCCGCACATGAGTCCAGTCCGGCCTTGCCATTCCCTGTTTGGACATCTTTCTCACCTCAGGGATAGCATGCCCAGACCGCGTCCCGGTCATTCGTTTTTCAGATAGGCCAGGATCTCGGCGGCGTTGGTGTCCGGCTTGACTTTAGGCATCACCTTTTCAACAAAGCCCTTTTCATCAATGATGAAGGTGGAGCGCACCACACCCATGCTCACTTTGCCGTAGTTTTTCTTTTCCTGCCAGACGCCGTAGGCCTGGATGGCCTTCAGCTCCGGGTCAGACAGGAGGATAAAGGGCAGGCCGTACTTTTCCGCGAACTTCCGGTGAGAGGCCTCGGAATCCTTGCTCACGCCGATGACCACGGCGTTCAGGGTTTTAAAGTCCTCATAGGCCGCCGCGAAGGCGCAGGCCTGTCGGGTGCAGCCGGGGGTGTTGTCCTTGGGGTAGAAATACAGCACCACCTTTTTCCCGGCGAAATCCGCCAGTGAAACGGTGTTTCCGTCCTTGTCGTTCAATGTGAACACCGGCGCTTTTGTTCCTTGTTCAAGCATCTCTCTTTTCTCCTTTGATAAATACGAAGTTATTTTCCGATGAACGCTCCGGGGAAAAACGGTATTCCAGATCGCTGAAGTTATGGAGATCCGCCGGGTCTGTAATTTGGTTCTCCGCCATCCAGCGCAGCATCTGGCCCCGGGCCATTTTGCACATGGTGCCCTTTTCCACCACCCGGCCCTCTTTCAGTTCCCCGAAAACGCAGGTCAAAAAGCGGACGCTGTCGGGCAGCCAGGGCTCCACCGCTTTGCTGTACTCCTTTGAGGCCAGGTTCAAAACCAGGTCCGTCTCTGACGCAAGCTGCGCCGCCAGGCGGTCTCCCCAGAAGTCATAGAGGTCCTTTTTCCCGTCCACGCTCAGTTTGGCCTGCATCTCCAGCCGGTAAGGCGTCACCCCGTCAAAGGGGCGGAGCAGCCCGTAAAAGCCGGATATAATCCGGAGATGCTCCCGCAGAAAGTTCAGTCCCCCGGTCTCCAGCACGCCCGGGGCCAGGTATTGGTACTGTATGCCCTCGTAGGAGAGCACCGCCGGAGTAAGACCCCTGTGCAGGTCCATGTTTTGCAGCCGCTCCATATTCAGCGCGGTGATGCCGTCGTTGCATTTCCAGAGCTTTTGCAGCGCCTCCGGGCTCATGCCCTGCAGCGCCGCCATCAGCTTTTCCGTCTCTCCCACAAATCGGGGCAGAGCTTCAACGGCAAAGCTGTCCGTATCCACATTCATTTTCTTTGCCGGGGAAATGATGATCCTCATATTCTCTCTCCGATCGGTATTCTGCCGATTTTGCCTGAACTCCGCAGTCTGATGACTGCGGAGTTCTATTTAACATAGCGGTACTTTAGATGCCAATCACTACACAATCATGGATTTGAAATGCAGACGCCTTAACAAGGGCTGTGCAACGTATAAAACCGCAGCTTTCGCATCCTGCTTCTTCACTCTTCACTATTACCTACTCCTTCCCAAAAATCGACCCCATTTTTAGTGAAGAGTGAATAGTGAAGAGGTAATAAGTCAAAAATCGACAAGCCCCAATTTGTATGGTCATTCATAATATCCACCTCACTTTTTCAAACCATATCACAAAATAGCCCTCTTTGCAAATAAGTGATAAGTGATGCCGCTGCGCTGTGATAGGTGATGCGATGCGTTCCACACACGCGCCGAAGGCGTGCATCACAGGCGAAGCCGCATCACGCACGCAGTGCGCATCACGTTCCGCAAGGAACGCATCACGCAAAAAAGTCTCTTTTGTCTGGTAGACAAAAGAGACTTTTTTGATGGTGGACGATACAAGACTCGAACTTGTGACCTCCCGCACGTCAAGCGGATGCGCTACCAGCTGCGCCAATCGTCCATGCCTCATCAGCGAGGGTTATTTTACCCCACATTTCCCCTCTTGTCAAGAGTTTTTTTGAAAAAACGGGCTGAATAAACAGCCCGTTTTTCTTTCTTCCCTTTTATTAGTCCTTTCCGGCATAGATCTGGCATTGGGCCTTCACACCAAAAAGCTCGGCATAAAGGGTGATACCGCCATTGGGGATCTTGGAAATGCACTTGACCTCGCACTTGTTGCCGTCTTCCGGATCCACCGTGATCTGCACATACTGCTCATTTTCGGAATCCACGCTCCATGTGACCTTGTCCGAAATGTCCGTGGGTGTCACCAGCGCGTTGAGCGGAACCACCTCATCCACTCTGATGGAGAAGTCTTCCCTGCTGTTCTCATAGTAGCGGATGGATATTTTCTCCACATTGGGCGGCGGTGTGGGCGTGGGCGTAGGTGCCGGGGGCGGGGTGGGTGCCGCGCTTTGGGCTGCCGGAGTGGGCGTGGTCTTTGCAGCGGGGGCGGCCGCACCGTTCAGTCCGG
>SAMEA3663248__coassemble_349_pt1 | contig 17282 bp, 14 predicted proteins | sample SAMEA3663248__metabat2_low_PE_036 | metagenome-assembled genome bin SAMEA3663248 (sample SAMEA3663248) | pig gut metagenome | biome: pig gut; feature: pig-associated habitat; material: faeces | place: China | collected 2013 | reverse complement strand
GGAGCGCCGGCGCAAAAAGCTGGTGCCCCAGGCCAGAGGCAGCGAGGAGCGGCAGCAGAGCCGGCCCGAGCGGCAGCTACAGCCGGAGGACAAAGCCCTGCGCTATGAGGACCCTTCCTCCGCCGCCGCCGAAGAGGGGATCGTCCGGCTTTTGTACCTGGACCCGGCATTGGCCAAAACCGCGGCTCTTCCCGCGCCGGAAGAATTTTCCTCCCCCGCTCTGGGACATATCTATTCCGTCCTGCGGGATAAAATAGAACGAGGGGAAACCCCGTCCACCGCCACTTTGGGCGGAGCGCTGACCGGCCAGGAGATGTCCCTGCTGGTGAGTCTGCTGCAAAAACCCGAGCTGCTGTCCAGAGGCGACCGCGCCCTGGCAGATTACATAAAAAGAATAAGAGAACGCAGGGAGCAGGGGCGGCAGGTGTCCGACCTGCGGGCCCTTGCGGACAAATTAAGAGAAACAAAAGGATATGAGGGATAAAGCAATGTCTGAAGAACGTAATTACACCGAAAAGGAACTGGAAGCCATGGCTGACGCACTTCTGGAAGAGGCAAAAGCGCCGGCGGAGCAGCCCAAGCCCAAGAAGAAAAGCACTTCAAAGAAAAAGGACGCCGCGCTGGAGACCCCGGCCAAGACCCCGGAGGAGCGCCTGAACGAGCTGATCGAAAAGGGCAAAAAGGCCGGCAAGCTCAGCGCCAAGGAGCTGGAATGTCTCGAAGAGATGAATCTGGACGGCGAAGTCATCGACAAATTCTACGAGACCCTGGAGCAGAACAATATCGACATTGACATCGCATCCACAGACGTGCTGCCCCCCATTGATGATGATATTCTGCCTGACGTGGAGGACATCGCGGAGATCGAAGAGGTCACGGAAGAAGAGATCAGCCGGACCGACGAGCTGGCCGACAGCTTCTCCACCGACGACCCCGTGCGCATGTACCTGAAGGAGATCGGCAAGGTCCCCCTGCTCACCCCCGAGGAGGAGGTGGCTCTGGCCGAGCGCATGGCCGACGGCGATGAAGAGGCAAAGAAGCGCATGACCGAGGCCAACCTCCGTCTGGTGGTCTCCATCGCCAAGCGCTATGTGGGCCGGGGCATGCTGTTTCTGGATCTGATCCAGGAGGGCAACCTGGGTCTGATCAAGGCTGTGGAAAAGTTTGACCACACCAAGGGCTACAAGTTCTCCACCTACGCCACCTGGTGGATCCGCCAGGCCATCACCCGCGCCATCGCGGACCAGGCCCGCACCATCCGCATCCCCGTACACATGGTGGAGACCATCAACAAGACCATCCGCGTTTCCCGCCAGCTTCTCCAGGAGCTGGGCCACGACCCCTCCGCCGAGGAGATCGCCGCCGAGATGGATATGCCGGTGGAAAAGGTCCGGGATATTCTGAAGATCGCCCAGGAGCCGGTCAGTCTGGAAACCCCCATCGGTGAGGAGGAGGACTCCAAGCTGGGCGATTTCCTGCCCGACGAGGACGCCTCCGAGCCCTCCGAGGCCGCCAGCTTCTCCCTGCTGCGCGAGCAGCTGGAAGAGGTGCTGGACACCCTGGCCCCCCGGGAAAAGAAGGTTCTGGAGCTGCGCTTCGGCATCGTGGACGGCCGCACCCGCACCCTGGAAGAGGTGGGCAAGGAGTTCAATGTCACCCGTGAGCGTATCCGCCAGATCGAGGCCAAGGCTCTGCGCAAGCTCCGCCATCCCAGCCGCTCCAAGAAGCTGAGAGATTTCCTCAACTAACACCATGTCCCCCCAAGGCCTGCTTTGGGGGGACAATACATACAGGAGAAAGATATGGAATACGATTTTACCACCGTTCTGGACCGGGCGGGGCACGACTGCACCGCCGCGGATATCATTCCGTTCGACGGCTTCACCGTGGACGAGGGCTTTTCCGTCATTCCCATGTGGATCGCGGACATGAGCTTTCCCGTGGCGCCTCCGATTTTAAAGGCCATGCAGGATCGGCTGGACTTCCCTTTTCTGGGCTATTTTCCGCTGTCCGATGAATATTACGACAGCATCATCCGCTGGCAGAGCCGCCGCAACGGCGTTACGGAGCTGAAAAAGGAGCATATCGGCTATGAAAACGGGGTTCTGGGCGGCGTCAGCTCCGCCGTGCAGGCCTTTACCAACCCCGGCGACAGGATTTTGATCCACTCCCCCACCTATGTGGGCTTCACCCACACCATGGAGGACACCGGCAGAGTCATTGTCCACAGCCAGCTGAAGCGGGACGAAAAGGGCGTCTGGCGCATGGACTATGAAGACATGGACGCAAAGCTCAAAGCGCATAACATCCATTTTGCCGTCTTCTGCTCTCCCCACAACCCCTGCGGAAGAGTATGGGAGCGCTGGGAGATCGAAAAGGCCATGGCGGTCTACGCCGCCAACCACTGCCTGGTGGTCTCCGACGAGATCTGGTCCGACATCATCATGCCCGGGCACAAACACGTCCCCACCCAGTCCGTGTCCGAGGACGCCCGGCAGCGCACCATCGCGCTCTACGCCCCCAGCAAGACCTTCTCTCTGGCCGGTCTGATCGGCTCCTACCACATTGTGTACAACCCCTATCTCCGCTCCCGTCTGGAGCGCCGGGGGGACATGAGCCATTACAACAGCTGCAACGTTCTGTCCATGCACGCCCTGATCGCCGCTTACAGCCCGGAGGGCGAGGAATGGGCCGGGCAGATGGTGGACGTGGTGGACAAAAACTTTGACTACGCCTGCGGCTTTATCCGCGAAAACTTCCCCGGCGTCCGGGTAATGCGGCCGGAGGGTACATACATGCTGTTTTTAGACGTGAGTCAGTGGCTCCGCGACCACGGCCTTACACTGCATGAGCTTCTGGGCCGGGGCGTCCGCTGCGGCGTCATCTGGCAGGACGGGGAGGCTTTCATTTACCCTGACTCTATCCGCATGAATCTGGCCCTGCCGCTGAGCCAGCTTCAAAAGGCCATGGAGCGGCTGAAAAAATACGCGTTACTATGACCAGTTTACTTTTACCTCTGATCTACCTGGCGTTTATCAGCCTGGGCCTGCCCGACGCCCTTCTGGGCTCCGCCTGGCCCAGCATGTATACGGAGCTGAATGTCCCCCTGTCCAGCGCGGGGCTGATCTCCATGATCATCGCCGCCGGCACCGTGATCTCCAGCCTGATGAGCGAGCGCATGACCCGCCGCTTCGGCCCCGGAAAGGTCACCGCCTTCAGCGTGGGACTTACCGCGGTGTCTTTGGGTGGCTTTGCCCTCAGCGGGTCCTACTGGCAGCTGTGCCTGCTGGCCGTGCCCTACGGCCTGGGCGCGGGCAGCGTGGACGCCTGTCTGAATAACTATGTGGCCCTGCACTACGCCAGCCGCCATATGAGCTGGCTGCACTGCATGTGGGGCATCGGCGCCTCCGTGGGCCCTCATATTATGGGCCGGGCCATCACCGCCGGGCAGAGCTGGCACGCGGGCTACGGCTATATCGCCGTTTTGCAGATCGTGCTCACCTTTGTCTTGCTGATGAGCCTGCCCATATGGAAGCAGCGCACGGAAAGCGGAGAGCAAAGCCGCCCCATGGCGCCGGTAACTTTGCGTCAGGCCCTGTTCATCCGGGGCGTACGGGAGGTTCTGACCTGCTTTTTCTGCTACTGCGCCCTGGAGCAGACGGCGGGGCTGTGGGCCAGCAGCTATCTGGTGCTGAAAAACGGCCTGCCGGCGGAAAAGGCGGCAAGTCTCGCGGCGCTGTACTATATGGGGCTCACCGTCGGGCGCGCTCTGGGCGGCTTTCTCACCTTTCGTCTGAATGACCGCGCCATGATCCGTACCGGCTTTGCCCTGATCCTGCTGGGCATTCTCTGCGTCCCCCTGGGCGGCAGCGCCACGCTGGCGGGTCTGGTGATCGCCGGCCTTGGCAGCGCCCCCATCTACCCCTGCCTGATCCACTCCACCCCCGGCTTTTTCGGCGCGGGCAATTCCCAGGCCATCATCGGCATGCAGATGGCCTCGGCCTATGTGGGTACCTGCCTGATGCCGCCCCTTTTCGGGCTCATCGCCCAAAGTGTCAGCGTGGCGCTCTATCCCCTGTTCCTGTTTGTCTTTCTGGCGCTGATGTTCATCTCCTTTGAAAAGCTGCTGAAACTTTACGAATAAAACAATTGTCCTGTAAACTATGAAAGATCCCGTTTTTTTGCGGGATCTTTTTATGTTCAAAACGGCAGGAGAACAAATTTTTCCCCGCTGTGTACGGTTCGTGTCCAAAATGTGAATTTTAAGCCCCTGCCCTGCCGAAACTATTGACAAAGGGCAGGGCGAATGATATATTAGCACTCGAAAGTAAAGAGTGCCAACAGTCGTTGGCTGCGAGTGCTAATATGCGAAACGGCAGGTCAGAAAATGGCGATCAGCGAGAGGAAAAAGAAAATACTCGCCGCAGTGGTGGATGAATACATCCGCACCGCAGAGCCGGTGGGCAGCAAGATCATTGCCCAAAACGCCGGTCTGGGCTGTTCCTCCGCCACCATCCGCAACGAGCTTGCGGAGCTGGTGAACATGGGCTACCTTGAGCAGCCCCACACCTCCGCCGGCCGGGTACCCACCCCCATGGGCTACCGGATGTACGTCAACGAGCTGATGGAAAAGCAGAAGCTCTCCCTGGAGGAGACGGAGGAGATCAACCGCCGCCTGAACGTAAAACTCCAGCAGCTGGACGACGCCATAAGCGACATCGGCCGCCTGGCCTCCCAGCTCACCGACTATCCCGCGCTGGCCCTCACCGCCCAGAGCACCGTCACCATCAAGCGTTTTGACTTGATCTATGTGGACGCCAACACCTTCATCATCGTGGTGATGCTTTCCAACAACAGCGTCAAAAACAAATTAGTGCATCTGCCCATCTCCGTGGATCAGAGCATGGTGCAGAAGCTCTCCACCCTCTTCAACGCCAGCTTCACCGACATCGACGACGAGCAGATCACTCCGTTGCTGATCAGCTCCACCGAGCGGGCCGCAGACGACACCATGGGGATCGCCTCCGTGATCGCCGCCTTTGCCATTGAGGTGCTGACCGAGGCCAACACCCCCTCCGCCTTCATCACCGGCGAAAACCGGCTGCTGAGCCAGCCTGAGTTCCGGGACCCGGACAAGGCACACCGGCTGATGAGCTATCTTTCCGGCGGCGGTCACATCCTCCCCGCCGCGGACAGTCTGGACGGCAGCGAGGTAAGGGTGTTCATCGGGCCGGAAAACGTGGCGGAGGAGCTGAAAGACTCCAGCGTTGTGATCGCGACCTATGACGCGGGGGACAATACCAAAGGCCTGATCGGCGTGGTAGGCCCCACTAGGATGGATTACTCCACCGTGGCCGCCAAGCTGGGCTTCCTCGCCTCCCAGCTCTCCATGCGTCTGGGCGGCGGCGAGTCTCCGCCGGAGGGTTTGCACAACAAACTGATAATCAAGGGAGATGATACCAATGAGCGAAGATAAAAAGACCCCTGAATCCCAGCAGGAGCAGGAAGTAAAGGAAGAGGCCAAGAGTGAGGCAAAAAAGCCCGCCGATAAAAAGCAGGACAAGAAGGAGAGCAAGGCGGCCGGGGAGAAAAAGGAAGAGCAGAGCAGCCCCGCCGAGGAGCTGAAAGGCGCAAACGACCGTTATCTCCGTCTGCTGGCCGAGTATGACAACTACCGCAAGCGCAGCCAGAAGGAAAAAGACAGCCTGTACGCCGACATCAAGTCCGACACGGTGGCAAAGTTCCTTCCGGTCTACGACAATCTGGTCCGGGCCCTTGCCCAGAGCACCGAGGACGAGGCCTACCGCCGGGGCGTGGAAATGATCATGACCCAGTTCAACACCACGCTGGAAAAGCTGGGCGCTACCAAAATAGAGTGTCTGGGGCAGAAGTTCGATCCCAGCCTGCACAACGCGGTCATGCATGTGGAGGATGAGGAAAAGGGCGAAAACGAGATCGTGGAAGTCTTCCAGGAGGGCTTCATGATGGGCGAAAAAGTCATCCGTTTCGCCATGGTCAAAGTAGCAAACTGACACGGCTGAGCCGTTTTAGTTGATAGATTTGTAAAAAAGATTCTGATATACAGGAGGAAATAACAATGGGTAAAATCATAGGAATAGATCTTGGTACCACTAACAGCTGCGTGGCCGTCATGGAAGGCGGCGAGGCCGTCGTCATCGCCAACGCCGAGGGCGCCCGCACCACTCCCTCCGTCGTTGCTTTCGCAAAGAACGGCGAGCGTATGGTAGGCCAGGTGGCAAAGCGCCAGGCCATCACCAACCCGGACCGCACCATCTCCTCCATCAAGCGCGAGATGGGCTCCAACTACAAAGTCACCGTTGACAGCAAGGCATACACTCCCCAGGAGATCTCCGCCATGATCCTTCAGAAGCTGAAGGCCGACGCTGAGGCCTATCTGGGCCAGACCGTCACCGAGGCGGTCATCACCGTTCCCGCCTACTTCACCGACGCACAGCGTCAGGCCACCAAGGACGCCGGCCGCATTGCCGGTCTGGATGTCAAGCGCATCATCAACGAGCCCACTGCGGCCGCTCTGGCCTACGGTCTGGACAAGGAGACCGATCAGAAGATCATGGTCTACGACCTGGGCGGCGGCACCTTCGACGTCTCCGTTCTGGAGATCGGCGACGGCGTTATTGAAGTTCTGGCTACCGCCGGCAACAACCGTCTGGGCGGCGACGACTTTGACGCCTGCATCACCAAGTACCTGGTGGACGAGTTCAAGAAGACCGAGGGTGTGGATCTCAGCGGCGACAAGGTGGCCATGCAGCGTCTGCGCGAGGCCGCTGAAAAGGCAAAGATCGAGCTGAGCGGCGTCACCACCTCCAACATCAACCTGCCCTACATCACCGCCGACGCCACCGGTCCCAAGCACCTGGACGTGACCCTGACCCGGGCAAAGTTCAACGAACTGACCCACCACCTGGTGGAAAAGACCATGGGTCCTGTGAAGCAGGCTCTGTCCGACTCCGGCCTCCAGCCCAGCGAGATCAGCAAGGTCCTGCTGGTGGGCGGCTCCAGCCGTATCCCCGCCGTTCAGGACATGGTCAAGTCCCTGGTCGGCAAGGAAGGCTTCAAGGGCATCAACCCCGATGAGTGCGTGGCCATCGGCGCTGCCATCCAGGGCGGCGTTTTGGGCGGCGACGTGGAAGGCATCCTGCTGCTGGATGTAACGCCTCTGTCCCTGGGCATTGAGACGCTGGGCGGCGTCTGCACCAAGCTCATTGAGCGCAACACCACCATCCCCACCAAGAAGAGCCAGATCTTCTCCACCGCCGCTGACAACCAGACTTCTGTTGAAGTCAACGTTCTCCAGGGCGAGCGCGAGATGGCTCAGTACAACAAGAGCCTGGGCCGCTTCCATCTGGACGGCATCGCCCCGGCCCGCCGCGGCGTTCCTCAGATCGAAGTCACCTTCGATATCGACGCCAACGGCATCGTCAACGTCTCCGCCAAGGATCTGGGCACCGGCAAGGAGCAGCACATCACCATCACCTCCTCCACCAACATGTCCAAGGAGGACATCGACAAGGCCGTCAAGGAGGCCGAGATGTACGCCGCCGAGGACGCAAAGCGCAAGGAAGAGATCGACACCCGCAACCAGGGCGACCAGATGGTCTACCAGACCGAAAAGGCCCTGAACGAGATGGGCGACAAGCTTGACCCCGCCGACAAGAGCGAGGTGGAGAGTAAGCTCTCCGCACTGAAATCCGCTCTCACCGGCACCGACACCGCCGCCATCAAGAGCGCTACCGAGGAGCTGACCCAGGCTTTCTACAAGGTCTCCGAGAAGATGTACCAGGCAGCCGGCGGCGCCCAGGGCGCGGGCTTTGACCCCAGCCAGGCCGCAGGCGGCCCCAACCCCGGCGGCAACGGCGGCCAGGATTACTATGACGCCGACTACACCGTGGTCGACGACGACAAGAAGTGATCCCCCTTCTTCCCTGAAAAAATACCCATTGAGGCGGCGGATTCTTTCCCCGCCTCATGGCGCGTATTTAAGGAGTTGACCATATGGCAGAAAAAAGAGATTACTACGAGGTGCTGGGCCTGCAGAAGGGCGCCTCGGCAGAGGAAATAAAGAAAGCCTACCGGAAGCTGGCCAAGGAGAATCACCCTGACCTGCACCCGGGCGACAAGGCCTGTGAGGAGCGCTTCAAGGAAGTCAACGAGGCATACGAGATCTTATCTGATGACGACAAGCGCGCCAAGTACGACCAGTACGGCCACGCAGCCTTCGACCCCAACGCCGGCTTCGGCGCGGGCGGCTTCGGTGGTTTTGGCGACTTCGGCGGCTTTGGCGATATCTTCGGCGATATCTTCGGCTTTGGCGGCGGCAGCGCCAGAAACGCCAACGCCCCCCGCAAGGGCGATAGCGTCCGCGCCTCCGTGAACATAAGCTTTGAAGAGGCCGCCTTCGGCTGCAAGAAGGACGTCACGGTGGCCCGGGTGGAGCAGTGCGCCGACTGCAAGGGCAGCGGCTGCGAACCGGGCACCACGCCCGAGGTCTGCCCGGACTGCAAGGGCAGCGGCATCGTCCGCACCACCCAGCGGACCCCCTTCGGCTATACCCAGTCCACCTCCGCCTGCGGCAAGTGCAAAGGCACCGGCAAGATCATCCACCAGCCCTGCCGTACCTGCCGGGGCATGGGCAATGTGCGCCGCCAGCACAAGATCAACGTGAACATCCCCGCCGGTATCGACGACGGGCAGACCATCTCCCTGCGGGGCCAGGGCAGCGCCGGGGCAAACGGCGGGCCTCAGGGTGATCTTTTGGTGACGGTCATCGTCCGCCCCGACTCCCGCTTTGAGCGGGACGGAAACTCCGTTCTGCTGGAGCAGGAGGTCAGCTATGCCCAGGCTGTTCTCGGCGCAGAGGTCGAGGTCCCCACCCTGGACGGCAAGGTGAAGCTCACCATCCCCGAGGGCACCCAGACCGGCACGGTATTCCGCCTCAAAGGCAAGGGCATCCCCTATCTGCGGGGCAGCGGCCGGGGCGACCAGTTTGTCTCCGTCAAGGTGGCGGTCCCCAAGAACCTTACTTTTTCCCAAAAGGAGCTGCTGCGCCAGTTCGCCGCCTCCATGGGCGAGCTGGACGGGGCCTCCAAGGGCATTTTCGGCAAGAAAAAAAAATAAAAATCAGCGACCGCCTGAAAAGGCGGTCAATTTTTACGCAGAATTTACAATTTTCTGATGTTGTATCTTTCTCAAAGCATGTATTATACTGTTGATAAAGGATGTGAGAATATTGATTTTTTGTGTTGAAGACGACGCGGGCATCCGCGAATTGATGGTATATACATTAAACGCCTCCGGTTTTGAGGCTGTGGGCTTTCCCGACGGGGCGGCCCTTTTCCAGGCGCTGGAGAATCAGAAGCCCCAGCTGATCATGCTGGACATCATGCTGCCCGGCGAGGACGGCATATCCATACTGAAAAAGCTCCGCAGCCGCAATGGGACGGAGCGTATCCCCGTCATCATGGCCACCGCCAAGGGCACCGAATACGACAAGGTCATCGCCCTTGATTCAGGGGCGGACGACTACCTGGCCAAGCCCTTCGGCATGATGGAGATGGTCTCCCGGGTGAAAGCGGTGCTGCGCCGCTGCGATCCCGGCGCCACAAAGCCGGTGCTCCGCTGCGGTGATCTGGAACTGAAGCCCGGCGAGCACACCGTAACGGTACAGGGTCAGCGCATCCAGCTCACCCTGAAGGAATATGAGCTGCTGCAGAAATTCATGGCAAACCCCGGTCTGGTGTTCACCAGAGAGCAGCTGCTCAGCTCCATCTGGGGCACGGACTTCATCGGCGAGACCCGCACAGTGGACGTCCATATCGGCACATTGCGCACAAAGCTGGGCCCCTGCGGCTCCTGCATTGAGACTGTCCGGGGCGTGGGCTACCGCCTGGGAAATCAGAAATAAGTAAATAAAGTCTTTTACCGCCGGTGACAGAGCACCGGCGGCTTTATTATTATGCGGAGGGGACATTTTCTCCGCATAAGCGGAGCATGACACAAGATAGTCACACTTTTTCCCTTGAATAATACAGCGGAAAACAGTATAATGGTGAAAAGGGCGGCAGGCTTCTGCCGCAGGGACAAAATAAAAAATGTGAGGTACGATCATGAAAAAAACTATTGCTGTTCTGATGGCGGTCGTCATGCTGATCGGTATGGTAGGGATCCTTGCGGGCTGCGGCGATAAGGCCCCGGCAGAGGACAATTCCGACAAGCTGACCGTGGCCGTCGTGGTTGCCGGCAAGTTCGGCGACCGTTCCTTCTACGACTCCTCCAAGGAGGGCCTGGACCGCCTGGTGGCCGACCACGGCGTGAACCCCGTGACCATCGAGTGCAACAACGAAAACCACGACATCCAGATGAAGAACGCCGCCGAGAACGCCGACGTAGTGGTCTGCGTGGGCTGGGAGTTCTACAACATCGAGACCATCGCCCCCGACTATCCCGACGTGAAGTGGATCTGGATCGACAACGCCACCTCCGCTCCCGTGGACAACATTCTGAACATCACCTACGCCCAGAACGAGGGCTCCTTCCTGGCCGGCTACATTGCCGCCGCCATGTCTGAATCCGGCGTGGTCGGCGCTGTGGGCGGCGAGGACGCCGACACCATCAACGACTTCATCGTGGGCTACGAGCAGGGCGCAAAGTACTACGCCGACGAAAACGGCAAGGCCATCACCGTGGTGAAAAACTACTCCAACACCTATGACGATCCTGCCGTGGGCAAGGACTGCGCCATCGCCCTCAACGACCAGGGCGCGGACGTGATCTTCCAGATCGCTTCCGCCTGCGGCGACGGTGTGTTTGAAGCGGCCAAGGAGCGCGGCTTCTACGCCATCGGCGTGGACAGCGACCAGAAGTTCATCGACCCCGAGGTCATCATCTGCTCCATGAAGAAGGAAGTGGGCGGCTCCATCTATGACGCCGTCTCTGCTCTCATCGGCGGCGACACCTCCCGCTGGGGCAGCACCTGGGTGGCCGACATGTCCTCCGGCTATGTGGGCATCGGCTACGGCGAGGAAGGCTCCACCCAGCAGATCCCTGACGACGTGAAGGCAGCGGTGGAAGAGCTGGCCGGAAAGATCGTCTCCGGCGAGATCATTGTGGACAGCACCCGCTGATCCGCGCAAAGAAAAGATTCTCAGCGGCGTGGCCTGAAAAGTCACGCCGCTAACTACATATGATCGCGAGGGATCACATTGCAGGAACTTGCAGTACAATTCAAGCACATCAGCATGGAGTTTCCCGGGGTGCTGGCCAACGACGACGTCTCCCTGGATATCCGCCGGGGCGAGGTCTTCGCCCTGGTGGGCGAGAACGGCGCGGGCAAAACCACCCTGATGAACATCCTCTACGGCATCAACGAGCCTACCGACGGCGAGGTCATCATCGGCGGCAAAAAGGTGGAGCATTTCAGCCCCAAAAACGCCATCTCCCTGGGCGTGGGCATGGTGCACCAGCATTTCATGCTGGTGCCCTCCTTCACTGTGGCCCAGAACATTGTGATGAGCAAAGAGCCGCGGAAGCTGGGCTTTTTGTTTGACAACAAGGCCGCCGAGCAAAAGACCCGGGAGCTGGTGGACAATTACGGCCTGGTGGTGGACCCCTCCGCCGTGGTGCAGGAGATCAGTGTGGGTCTTCAGCAGCGGGTGGAGATCCTGAAAACCCTGTACCGGGGCGCGGATATCCTGATTCTGGACGAACCCACCGCCGTGCTGACCCCCCAGGAGACGGATGAGCTTTTCGCCGTCATCCGCCGGGTGGTGAAGGAACACGGCATGACCGTCATCATCATCACCCACAAGCTCTATGAGGTCATGGCCATCTCCGACCGGGTGGGCGTCATGCGCAAGGGCCGCCTGATCGGCGTTGCCGACACCTGCGACATGGACGAAAAGAAGCTGGCCTCCATGATGGTGGGCCGCCCCGTGCTTTACGACCAGCTGGAAAAGACCGGCGTTCCCGGCGAGGAGCGGATCAAGGTGGAAGACCTGCATGTGCTGGACAACCGGGGCCTTCCCGCGGTGGACGGGCTCTCCCTGTCCGTCCGGGCCGGGGAGGTATTGGGCATCGCCGCCATCGAGGGCAACGGCCAGAGCGAGCTTTTAGAGGCCATCACCGGTATGCGCTCCATAGAGCGCGGCCAGATCTCCATCTGCGGCCAGAGCATCCGGGGAAAGGACCCGGGCGAGATCCGCAAGCTGGGCCTTGCCCACATTCCGGAGGACCGGCTGGCCACCGGCGTCAGCCGGGACGCCAGCGTTACCGACAACCTGATCGTGGGCCGGCACAGGGAAAAGGCGTTTAACCGCTTTGGCTTCCACCAGCGGACCTCCACCATAGAGCGCTATGCCCAGCAGGTGTATGACAATTTTGACATTCGCGGCGCGGGACTGGAGGTCAACGTGGGCTCCATGTCCGGCGGCAATATGCAGAAAGTGGTGGTGGCCAGGGAGTTCTCCTTTGACACGCCGGTTCTGATCATCGCCCAGCCCACCCGGGGCGTGGACGTGGGCGCGATCGAGTTTATCCACTCCCGCATCATCGAAAAGCGCAACGCGGGCTGCGCCATTTTGCTCTGCTCCGCCGACCTGGACGAGGTGTTCCGCCTCTCCGACCGGATCATCACCATGTACGAGGGGCACATCACCGGGCATTTTAAGGCTTCCGGGATCAGCAAGGAAGAGATCGGCTACTACATGACCGGCGACCGCTCGGGAGAGGAGGCTGTCTATGAAAAATAATCCTCTGCTGAAAAAGCTGAACCTGCGCTATCTGGTGTCTCTGATCATCAGCATCGTTCTGGCCTTTATCATCGGCGCCGGGATCCTGGCCCTCTCCGGCTTCAGCCCGCTGAAGGCCTATGGGGCCATGCTCAGCGGCGCCTTCGACAGCGCAAGGCATGTGGGCGACTTTCTGGAATACGCCATGGTGCTGTGCATCTGCGGCCTGGCCTGCGTGCTGGGCGCACGGGTGGGCATCTTCAACGTGGGCGGCGAGGGGCAGCTCCTTCTGGGCGCTATTTTCGCCTGCCAGGTGGGCATCTGGCTGGATGGGTTCAGCCCCTGGATCGTCATTCCCGCGGCAGCTCTGGCCGCTATGATCGTCGGCGGTTTTTATGCCTTCATCCCCGGCGTTTTGAAGGTGAAGGTGAAGGTCAACGAGGTCATCACCACCATCATGCTCAACACCATCGCCGCCTATCTGTGCCAGTATCTGGCCAAAGGCCCCTGGAAGAACACCAACAAGAACATGGTGGCCGCCACCGAGCAGTTAAACGCCCAGTACTGGTTTGGAAACGTCATCCCCCGCTCCAGTCTCAGCACCGCCATTTTCGCCGCGGCCATCATCGCCTTTATCGTCTGGTATGTGATGCAGAAGACCTCCCGGGGCTTTGAAATGCGGCTCACCGGGCAAAATCCCCGCTTCGCCCGCTTTTCCGGCATCCGCACCGACCGGCTGGTGATCCTCTGCATGGTGATCTCCGGCGCCATGTGCGGCCTGGTGGGCATGTTCCGGGTCTACGGCGCGGAGCACCTCTACCGGGACAGCGTCAGCCGGGACTACTACTTTGAGGCCCTTATGGTGGCCATGATCGCCCAGTACAAGCCGGTGACGGTGATCTTCCTGTCCCTGTTCTTCGCCGTGCTGAAGATCGGGGCCCAGGGCATGGAGCTGATCGGCGTCCCCTCTCAGATCTATCTGATCATTCAGACCGTGATCATCTTCTTCATGGCGGCTGAGAGCGGCATCTCCGCCTCTCTCCAGGCCTCCGCCCAGAAGCGAAAGGCAAAGCTCGCCGCCAAAGCCCGTCAGAAAGGAGATGTGCAGCATGGATGATTTTCTGAACATTTTGGGCAGCGTTTTTTCTGCCGGCACCTTCAATGAGATGCTGCGCCGGGCCACCCCTGTGGCTCTGGCCGCCATCGGCGGCTCCCTGACGGAGCACGCGGGCATCATGAATATCGGCATGGACGGCATGATCCTCATGGGCGCCTTTTTCGGCGTGCTGGGCAGCGCTCTCATGGCCTCCGCCTGGGGCGGCATCGGCATGGTGCTGGTCCTGGGGGTGCTGGTGGGCCTGTTCTTCGCCCTGTTTGTGGTGAAATTCCGCTCAGACGAGTTTATCATCGGCTGCGCGCTGAACACCTTCGCCCTGGGGCTGACCACCTATCTCTCCCGCGCCATTTTCGGCACCAGCGGCGCCAAGGGCTACCCCTCCCTGCCCACGGTGGACATCCCCTTTCTGGACAGCATCCCCTTTCTCGGGGAGGTACTGAACCACCACTCCCTGTTTGTCTATCTCACCTGGCTTCTGGTTTTTGTGCTCTGGGTCTTTATCTACAAGACGCCCTACGGCTTCTGGCTCCGGGCCTCCGGCGAAAAGCCGGACACCCTGCGCACCGCCGGCATCGCCCCGGGCAAAATGAAATGGATCGCCAGTGTGCTCTGCGGTATTCTCTGCGGCCTGGCAGGGGCGCACCTGTCTCTGGGCTACTTAAACGGCACCTTTGCCGAAAACATGAGCAATTCCCGGGGCTACATCGCCTTTGCCTGTGTGATCTTCGGCGCGGCCAACCCCTCCAAGGCCTATCTGGCGGCGCTGATGTTCGGCTTCTTTGACGCCATCGGTCTCCGGCTTCAGGACTATGTCAGCTCCGATCTCACCGGCATTATCCCTTACGCCATCACCATCATTATGATGGTCTATGTGGTCATCCGGGGCCAGCAGAAGAAAAAGCACGCCGCAAAGCGGCTGCCCGATGCCGCTGTGAAAAGCTGAGTTATTCCAGAAAAGCCCGCTTCCGGATAATACCGGAAGCGGGCTTTTTGCTGCCTTTTTGGGCAAATTTTTGGTCAAGATGTAAAAATCTGCTCTCTCTGTTTTATGGAATTGTCACAAGAGACGAATTTACAATCAGGCCCTTGACTTCTGCGGAAAAATGACTACAATACGGATTTCAAGCAATATCCCCAAGGAGGAACAATCATGACAAGAGACATGACCACAGGTTCTCCGCTCCGCCGTATTCTGGCCTTCTGCGCTCCGCTTCTGATCGGAAACCTGTTTCAACAGTTTTATAATCTGGCCGACAGCATCATCGTCGGCCGTCTGCTGGGCGTCAACGCCTTCGCCGCCGTGGGCTCCACGGGGGCGCTGAGCTTTCTGGTGCTGGGCTTTGCCCTGGGCATCTGCTCCGGCTTCGCCATCCCCGTCGCCCAGAGCTTTGGCGCCGGGGACACGCAGGCTGTCCGCAGCCGCTCCGGCCAGCTGGTCTGGCTGGGTCTTTTCTTCTCCCTGCTCATCACCGCTCTCACCTATTTTGGCACCGGACCGCTGCTCCGTATTACCAACACGCCGGAAAGCATCTATGACGAGGCCTACCGTTACATCTTCATCGTGTTTATGGGCTCCGGCGCAACCATCCTTTACAATCTGGCCTCCGGCGTGCTCCGCGCCCTGGGCGACAGCCGCACGCCCCTGCTGTTTCTTATCGTAGCCGTATTCATCAACGTGCTGCTGGACATTCTGTTCATGTCCGCTTTTGGCATGGGCGTTGAAGGCGCGGCTTTTGCCACCATCATCTCCCAGGCCATTTCCGGCATCGCCTGTTTGGTGTATATCAAGCGGAAGGTGCCCGTGCTGCACATCAGTAAGGACGACCTGAAGCCCAACTTCCGCCGCATGGGCTATATCGCCTCCATCGGCGTACCCATGGGCCTACAGTTTTCCATCACCGCCGTGGGCTCCATTATTTTGCAGAGCGCGGTGAACACCCTGGGCGCTTCCGCTGTGGCGGCAGTGTCCGCCGGTTCCAAGGTACACAACATCGTCGCCGCGCCGTTGGAGACCGTGGGCATCACCATGGCCACCTACTGCGGGCAGAACCTGGGGGCCGCCAAGCTCAGCCGCATACGCAGCGGCATCCGCTCCATCACCGTGGTTTCCCTGTTCTACTGCCTGCTGGCTTTGGCCGTAAACTATTTCGCCGGCTCCGCCATTGCCCAGCTCTTCCTGGACGCCTCGGAGACCGCCATTCTGACCGATGTCCACCGTTATCTGACCATCAGCGGTCTCGCCTACCCCTTCCTCGCCATCATCTTTATCTTCCGCAACGGGCTGCAGGGCATGGGCTTTTCCAACTCTGCCATGTTTGCCGGCCTTGCCGAGCTGGTGGCCCGGACGCTGGTGGCCTTCGGCTTTGTGGGGCGCTACGGCTTCGGCGCGGTGTGCTTTGCCCATCCTCTGGCCTGGCTCTTCGCCGATGTGATTTTGCTGTCCCTCTATCACAGCAAGCTGAAATATTTAAAACAGCTCCTGCCCCCGGAAGAGCCCTTCGCTCTGCCGTCCAAGGCCCTTGCGGCGCACGCACATTAAATGAATAAGCATCCACCGGCAAAGCCGGTGGTTTTGCTTATGCGGGCAAAGCCCTCTGTTCCTCGCGTACGCGTAGAACGCGTAATACGGTCTGCCAATTGCGTAGGGCCTGTTACTTGCTGCCCGTAAACGGGCCTACTTCACTCATTGTGAGTTGTTCTCCCATCTGGTCTTCTTTCAGTTGGTTTCGTATGTACTCCGCAATTCGGCTCGTGTTTTTTCCCGCTGTATCCACATAGTATCCTCTGCACCAAAATTCTCTGCTGCGGTACTTGTATTTCAGTTCGCCGAATTGCTCATACAGCATTGTGCTGCTCTTCCCTTTCAGATATCCCATGAAGCTTGATACTGAAATCTTCGGTGGTATTTCCACCAGCATGTGTACATGGTCCGGGCATATTTCCGCCTCTATTATCTTTACTCCCTTCCACTCACATAACTGTCTCAGTATCTTTCCTATTGCTTCTCGTTTCTCTTTAAAGAATACTTTCCTTCGATATTTTGGCGCAAATACTATATGGTATTTGCAATTCCATTTCGTATGCGATAAACTGTTTATGTCATTCAGGCTCATTCTGAATGTCCTCCTTTTGCTTTCGTTGTGCAGTTGGCAGACCGCACTTCCATTATAGCAAAAGGAGTTTTTATTTCTTCCTCTCCGCTTAAGCTTTTTCGAACCACTCGCCTAGCGAGTGGTTTTACCTATACAAAAAATGACGCTGAAAAAATTCAGCGTCATTTTTCAGCTTGTCAAAAAAGTCCTGACAGGACTTTTTTGACCGCTTCAACCGCCGAGCGTTTTGAATTATTCAAAACGCTGCTTCGCCCAAAAAGCTTGAAAAATCAAGCTTTTTTGCGGCGG
>SAMEA3663248__coassemble_346_pt1 | contig 17397 bp, 14 predicted proteins | sample SAMEA3663248__metabat2_low_PE_036 | metagenome-assembled genome bin SAMEA3663248 (sample SAMEA3663248) | pig gut metagenome | biome: pig gut; feature: pig-associated habitat; material: faeces | place: China | collected 2013 | reverse complement strand
CCTCATTCGGCCGGAGTCTGCAAATTAAATTTGCGCATAACTCTTGACACTACCTCCAGGAGATGTCCTGGGTCACATTCCCGCCTTCAAAATTATCTCCTTCGTGAGAACAACAGATGGAAGGAAAGAGAAACTCCCTCCATCTGTTTCCTCACTCAAAGGCAAAAATGTAAGCTGTAATTTGGTAAAATCACAAAATATTTACAAGCGAAGAATGGAATCTGTTATGTACCAGCAAGCATCGCCGTTGGATATCCACGGCATTTTTCAGGACTATTCCTGAAACCTTTAAGGGATTGGGATTATCCCAACAAACAGCCTTTTGTCCCCAAAAGATAATGCTTGCTGGTATGTGTCATTCTTGATCCTCCAAGCACAACAATGGGTTATAAATCCTGGTTATAGTTGCGTATCCGACAATACGGGCACCTTCTTGTATGCTGATCTTTTTCCCAACCCATAAAGAATGCGGATATGATTCGGGAGATAAAAATGTAATTGTTCCCTTTGCTGTTCCATTTGGAGGGATAGACTCGACACCATAGTAATGGTGAATACCTGTGGTTAAATAATCGTCCATTACTAAGTGAGCTGGTCTGTAACCATCATTTGCAGGATTCTTTCTCGTGCCATTGAATTCAAATATTACTTCAACATCTGGAAATCTATTCATAACATTCTCCTCCTTATGGCATAAATTTAATCGTTCCGCTAACCGCTTGGTTAAATTCCCCAAGCTGATCTCCATAGACAGTCAAAGTGCCTGCACGGAATATGCTTGTGTCAACTCCTCCTGTATACAGTTGATTAAGCATACTGTTGTTATCTTTACCGCAGGATAAGTAAATGAAGTCAAGTCAGTTTTTACTTCAAACAGTTTCATTTAATTTGCCTCTTGTTAATCCATCTATACGAGTGTTTTTTTTATTCTTTCTTTATAATGGTCAATCGTATTAAGTATAGGCTCTTTGACATCTCTTTTTTGGAATTCTTCATTTGTTAAAACAATTTTTTCAAGTTTATTGAAGACGCTAAGTAATTCATGGAGAAGTTCGGAAGCAGTACAGCAGCATGAAAACTCCACATGACTATCATTTCGACCATTGATTCCCTCCATGAACAAGACATCTCCGTTTTGTTTTACTGCTATCCAAAATGGCCCATCCATAAACGGAAGATCAAATTCCGTTTTTAGCCTTCCTCTATTCCTCAAAAGAGTATCTGCCCACATGCACAGAATAGGATAAGCAAAATCCGTCCAAAGATTATCGGGAAAGCAATAGCCATCTACTTGAACGTGAAAAGATGTATCGACAAGGATTGAAGAATTATTATAAATATTGACATCGCTTTCCGAAAGTTTAATTCTAAACTTGCCCATAATGTCTCCTTTACTTTGGCCATGCAGTCTCAATTGTTTGCGTTGTGTAATTATACCAAAATTCAATTATACCGCCAGACCATTCTCCTCGAAAGAATTGCCTAACAACTTCCTTTCCATTTTCCAAATAATATTTCATTGGCCCAGCTTTGTGAGCATTTTCGTATGCCTCTCGAATAGCTCTTTCTATCATTGCTGGTGTCATCCATTTTGGAAAACGACTCTTATTGGGTCCGCCCCTATTACCGTCGGCACTATGTCCGCTTAGGATATGTTCAGTTTGAAGTTTCACTCTTTTTGATGATGGTCGGTTAACTCCGTTTTGTGCATAGTATATATTGGCGGAAGTAGACGAAACATTTTCACTCTGTTTTTTGGTAATAACATAAGATGTATCACAATAATTGGTCACTGTTGAATCTACGACAATAACAGCGCAGATTGTAAAAATTCCCCAACCTACCCAATAGATAATATCGCCAATGGGAAGCAGTCCATCAACAAATGTTAGCCACCACATTGAAGCACTCCATCCAGCAGCAATTGCTTCTGCTTCGTGACCAGTTCTATCGATCGCATTTACCGGATTATTGAGACAATAGGCAAACATATTGTAGCCGGGGATTCCCTGTCCCGTGCTGGCATAGCCGTCCGCATTGATGAAACGGCCCACTTCGGGGTCATAGTATCTGCTCTGGAGGTAATACAGCCCCGTCTCGGAATCGTGGTAATATCCGCGGTATCTAAGGGTGAAATTACAATTTTAATCTCATGGATTGCGATTGAAAAGCTGTATCCTCTCAAAAACCAATATGGAATTAATTATTATGACAGTTAAGCCTGGATAAAGTGCTTTAGCTTCTATCGCTCCATTTACGAGAAAATGGTATATCACAATATAAAGAATAGGAGCCATGATAATCAGATCAAAAAAATGTAATATCCATGCATGCTTTGTCTTAATACTTGTGCTGCATACAATTTTTTTACATAAGATATAATCTAAGAATACTAGCACGAGATCCATACTCCCAAAAGCAAGACAGTCAATAACATTATAATCGTAATACCATATTATCAACGTCCAGAGTAGGCTTTGAATAATTGCATTTATTAGTATATGTAAAATGCCAACAAAAACCTTTCTCATAGAAAACCATCTCCTCTATACAGCAACTGGATAGTTCCATTGATATGGTGGATCACATTTTTGTTCCTGACGTAGAAGTACTCGGTACTGCCCGCACTGTTCACCAGGGTAAAGCCCATGGGACTGCCGGAGGCGTCGTAGTGGAAGTAAAGCGCGGTATTTCCGCAGATGTCGGAGCTGAGGAGACTGCCGTTCCAGGTGTAGGTATGGACAGCGGAGCTGTCGTCCACAGGGGCCTTTCAACATCAGGATTCTTTTTTCACCTTGGAAAGTCTGGGGATGATGATGAGGGCCAGAACGCCGCCGATCAGGGCCGTGACGCCCTGGGGCCAGGAGAACATAATGGACAGGGCCGCCACCTGCTTTTCGGCAACGGAGCCCAGGGCCTTCAGCACGGCGGGCACGCACACCCAGAGGAAGGCGCACTTCACCGCGGCGGCGAGGACCACCGCCGGGATGCGAAGCTCCTGCCGTTTGCCGGACAACAGACCGAAAACCAGGGCCAGAATGGCGTTGCCGCAGCCCACCACCGGCACAACCGCCACAATGGCGGGGCCGATGCCGATCAGGGACGCCAGAACAGAGGACAGAAAACCAATAATAACCCCGGACAGGATACCCACCTGGGCGGTAAAGACAAACAGGACACAGTTAACAAGGCTTCCGGTGACCAGCTGGGTCACGGAGAAGGGGCCCGCGATGACAGCCCCGGCGGGCAGCAGCTTGCCGATGAGCTGGGCCAGAATCACGAGGGCGATGCCGATGGCCGTGCGGGCAATAAACTGAACGGTGCGGTCTCCTTTTTTCATTCCTTGGTCGCCTCCTCCAGCCTTCCGGCAAAGCTGCTCTCATCGGCGTGCTTTTTCTCCGCCGCGTCCTTATAGGCCCTGATGCCCGCTGCGGCAGAGGCCACGGGTGCGATGGTGCCCGCACCGGCCACACAGCCGCCGATGCAGCCCATGCCCTCCAGCAGATAACCGTTTCTCTTGCCGGCCTTGGCCATCAGCAGCATTTTGCGGCATTCCCGCAGGCCGTCGCCGTATTCGATATTGACTTCCCTCTCCGGGTCGATCTTCTTGATGTAATCCACCACTGCCGCCGCGACGCCGCCGCCTACGGCAAAGCCCCGGCCTGCGCCGGTGCCGTCGGAAAAGTCCTTGTCGCATTCATCGGGCTGGAGCGCGGCAAAGTCGATATCCTTTGCGGCAAACATGCCCTGAAGCTCTTCAAAGGTCAGCACAAAGTCCACATCGGAGCGCACGGACCGGCGGGAGGCCTCCAGCTTCTTTGCGGCACAGGGGCCAACAAAGACGATCTTTGCCTCCGGGTGGTCCTTCTTGATGAGACGGGCGGTGATGACCATGGGCGTGAGGGCCATGGATATGTAGTCAGAAAACTCGGGGAAGAGTTTCTTTGCCATCACGCTCCAGGCGGGGCAGCAGGATGTGGCCATAAAGGGCTGCTTCTCCGGCACCTTGTCCAGGAAGTCATGGGCCTCTTCTATGGTGCACAGGTCCGCGCCGATGGCCACCTCCACCGTGTCGGAAAAGCCCAGAACGCGCATGGCCTTGCGGAGCTTTGCCGGGGTGGCCTCCTTGCCAAACTGGTTGACAAAGGCGGGAGCCATGATGGCGATGACCTCTGTGCCGGACTTGATGGCCTGAATGAGCTGGAAGATCTGGCTCTTGTCGGCGATGGCGCCGAAGGGGCAGTTGACCAGACACATACCGCAGGAGACGCATTTATTGTAGTCGATCTGGGCGCGGCCCATCTCGTCGGAGCCGATAGCGTCCATGCCGCAGGCCTTGGCGCAGGGGCGCTCGATGCGGCTGATGGCGTCGTAAGGGCACTGGTTCAGGCATTTGCCGCACTTGATGCACTTGCTCTGGTCAATGCTGCTCTTGCCGTCCCGGATAACGATGGCGCCCTTGGGGCAGACCGCCTGGCAGGGGTGGGAAAGACAGCCCTGGCAGTTGGAGGAGACACGGATCTCCTTGGGCGGGCAGGCGTTGCAGGCAAACTTGATGACGTTGATGAGGGGCGGCTCATAGTATTTCTCCGGGATGTTGGCCTCCTCGATGCCGTCGCTGGCCGGGCCGTACTCCTCTGCAGGACGCAGGGGCAGGCCGCAGGCAAGCCGAAGCCGCTCGGTGACGATGGCTCTCTCCAGAAAGACATTGCTCCTGTATTTGGCGACCTCACCGGGGACGATCTTATAGGGTATTTTATCAATGCGGGAGTAGTCTCCCCCTTCATAGGCCAGACGGGCGACTTCTTCAAAAACGCTTTTGCGGATATCGTCGACTACGCTGTGGATGCCTCTCATTATTATCCCTCCGTGACTCTCTTTTTCTCGTTAACATGTTAACATTGAATATCACAAGAAAAGCATGACACAAACGTATCATGCTTTTTTATCCGCATCATCGCGGATCCTGTGGAGCTGGTAATGTGACTCGAACACACGACCTGCTGATTACGAATCAGCTGCTCTACCGACTGAGCTATACCAGCATTTGCGTCGGTTATTCTAACACATAAAGCTGTTGAAGTCAATAAATAAAACGCAAATTACCATTAGTATAAACCTGTTACCATTCAGGGTAAGCTGGTTTTGTGTATGCGCCGGATTGTCTATTTTTTTGTTTGGTTTTCCAGCAGTTTTATCGAAAAAAGCAATTTTTCTGCCCGGTGTACATGCTGAGGGAAAAGTTACATAATCATATTCAATAATTATTTTTCAAATAGTTATCAACATTTCCAACAGGTTTTTCAACACCCGAAATTTCCTTTAATATCAAGGGTTTGGAGGAAAAACGTCAAAAAAAGGCGAATCCGCAAATCAAAGAAGGTTACAAAAAAGCAACAGGTTGAAGTTGACATAAAAAATTTTTATTTAAGATATGCTTATCATTCCGGAATCGGCAAAAGACACATAATCATCCCCTGCCACAATAATATGGTCATCCAGCGGAATGCCCACAAGCTTCAGCGCGGAGGCTATTTCAATGGTAATGCGTTCATCCTCCCTGGAAGGCAGAGCGACGCCGCCCGGGTGGTTGTGGGCCAGAATGACCGAGCTTGCCCGGTTTCTTACGGCGATCTCCACCACTTTTCTCACACTGATATTCACGGCATTGACCGCGCCGCTGCCCAGACTGTCGCAGGAGATCACACTCTTTTTGGCGTCCAGGCACAGCAGCAGAGCCTTCTCATCCTTTTCAAACATCAGTCTGGGCGCCAGATAGTTTCCTGCGTCGACGGAGCTTGCTATGGTGGAGATACAGCTGCCCTTTGCCATCATATACCGGCGTGTGATCTGCGGGACAAGGGAAATGAGCAGTGCAGCGCTCTCCCCTATCCCCGGCACCGATTCAAGCTCCGGGACGGAGGCCTCAAATACCTTGTCCAGCGAACCGAAGTGGTCCAGCAGCGCATGGGCAAGTTCATTTGTATCTTTACGGGGGATCGCGTAGAAAAGCAGCAGTTCAAGTACGTTAATGTCGTTAAAGTTGTCCAGACCGTGATCCCGGTAACGGGCTTTCATTCTGCTTCTGTGTCCTTCGTGTACTCCCATCAGGCTTAAACTCCCGTCCAAGTCTAAAATAATTAAAGATCCATTGTGGCGTAGGCGTTCAGATCGCTGCCGCCCCTCACACCGGCAAGATATTCATAGTACGCCTGGGCGCCGATCATGGCGCCGTTATCTCCGCAGAGCTTCAGCGGCGGGATATAGAGCTTGTATCCCCGCTTTTCCGCGGCGGCTTTGAAATCGGCGCGGATGCGGGAATTGGCGGCCACGCCGCCGGCCACCACGATCTTGTCATAGCCCAGCTCCTTTGCTGCCATCATTGTTCTGGGCACAAGGCTGTCGCTGACGGCCTTGGTGAAGGAAGCCGCCAGACCCGGTCGGTCGATCTCCTCGCCTTTTTGCTCCGCGTTGTGTACAAGGTTGATCACCGCGGTTTTCAGGCCGGAAAAGCTCATGTCATAGAGGCTGCCCTCCACATGGGCGATGGGGAAAGTGTATCTTGCGTCGTCCCCGCCTTTGGCCAGCTCCTCCATGGGTCTTCCGCCCGGATAGGGCAGGCCCAGGACTCTGGCTGTCTTGTCAAAGCACTCCCCTGCCGCGTCGTCCCGGGTGGCGCCAATGATCTTCATGTCCGTATAGCCCCGCACGTCCACCAATATGGTGTTGCCGCCGGATATGGCCAGGCAGAGGAAAGGCGGTTCCAGCTCCGGGTAGGCCAGGTAGTTTGCGGCGATATGGCCCCGGATATGGTGCACGGGGATCAAAGGCACGCCCAGCGCCAGGGCGCAGGCCTTGGCGAAGTTCACGCCCACCAGCACCGCGCCGATGAGCCCCGGCGCATAGGTGACGGCCACAGCGTCAATGTCCTCTTTGCTGATCCCCGCCCGCTCAATGGCCCGCTGGGCCAGAATGGAGATGGACTCCACATGGCAGCGGGAGGCGATCTCCGGCACAACGCCGCCGTAGACCGCGTGCAGGTCCGCCTGGGAAAAGATCTGGTCGGTGAGTATTTTCCGTCCGTCCTCCACCACCGCAACGGCGGTCTCGTCGCAGGAGGACTCAAATGCAAGTATTTTCAAATTCTGCGCCTCATTTCAGAAATTTCGTCATCAGTATCGCATCTTCCGTCGGAGATGTGTAATATTTTTTCCTCGTCCCCACGGGGACAAAGCCGTGCTTTGCGTACAGGGCCTTTGCCGCCTCGTTTCCCGCCCTGACCTCCAGGGTCACAAAGGCCAGTTCCCGGCTGACGGCGCGGCGCAAAAGCTCCGCGATCAGCGCGTCTGCAATGCCCTGCCTGCGGCAGGCGGGCGACACGGCCACATTGGCAATATAGCCCTCGTCCAGCACGCACATCATCCCCACATAGCCCACAGGCTGCCCCTCATGCAGGGCCGTGAGAAATTCGTGCCGCTCATCGGGCAGCTGGCTCAGGAGCTGCTCTCTTGTCCAAGGGACGGAAAAGCACCGCTTTTCCAGCTCCTCGATGGCCTCAATATGCGCAATGGCGGCATCGGCAACACAGAAATCCATCAGTGCGCCTCCGCCCAGCTGTGGCCGATGTGGGCGTCCACCGTCAGGGGGACAGCCAGATCGGCGGTGTGCTCCATCTCGGTTTTCAGGATCTCCTGCACCCGCTCCGCCTCGTCCTCCGGGCACTCCACGATCAGCTCGTCGTGGACCTGGAGGATCAGCCTGGCCCGGAGTTTTTCCTCTTTCAGCCGCCGGTACACGTTCACCATGGCCAGCTTGATGATATCCGCCGCCGTGCCCTGGATGGGCATATTCAGCGCCACGCGCTCGCCGAAGGAACGGGTGTTGAAATTGCTGCTTTTCAGCTCCGGCAGGCTGCGTCTCCGGCCGTAGAGGGTGGACACATAGCCGTCCTCCCTGGCCTGCTCCACGATGGACTTCATATAATCCCGGACGCCGTGATATTTCTCCAGATAGGCGTCCATATAGGCCTTGGCCTCGCGGGGCCAGACGCCGATATCCTGGGCTAGGGAATAGGCGGAGATGCCGTAGACAATGCCGAAATTGACGGCCTTGGCCCGGCTTCGCAGGGTGGGCGTCACCTCCGCCAAGGGTACGTTGAACACATTGGAGGCGGTGACGGCGTGGAAGTCCTCGCCGCTTAAAAAGGCGTCCCGCATGGTCTCGTCCCCGGAGATGTGGGCCAAAAGCCGCAGCTCGATCTGGCTGTAGTCCGCGTCAACCAGGCACATTCCCGGCGCGGCAACGAACATTCTCCGGATCTGGGCGCCTAGCTGCTTTCGCACCGGGATGTTCTGGAGATTGGGCTCCGTAGAGGAGAGCCGCCCGGTGGCGGTGACGGTCATCTGGAAATTGGTGTGGATGCGCCCGTCGGGGCTGATGACCTTCAAAAGCCCATCGGCATAGGTGGATTTCAGCTTGGTGAGCATACGGTATTCCAGCACCTGGTCCACAATGGGGTGCTTGCCCTGCAGCTTTTCCAGCACGTCCGCGTTGGTGCTCCAGCCGGTCTTGGTCTTTTTCCCGGAGGGCAGCATCAGCTCGTCAAAGAGCACCTGCCCCAGCTGCTTGGGGGAGTTGATGTTGAATTCATGGCCCGCCTCGTTCCAGATGCTCTCCTGCAAGGCGGCGATGCCGGCGTTCAGGCTCTCTCCGAAATCATACAGGGCCTTCCGGTCCACAAAGAAGCCGGTTTTCTCCATCTCCGCCAGCACCGGACAGAGGGGCAGCTCCACGGAAGTGTACAGCTCCTCCATGCCCAGCTCTTTCAGCTTCTCCCGCAGCGGCCGGTACAGCTGATAAACCGCCTCCGCGCCGTCCAGCTCCCTTCCGGCGTAGCGCACGGAGATGCGGGGCAGAGAATAGTCGCTCTCGGTGGCCTCCAGCAGATAGGCGGCCAGGGCCGTATCAAACACGAAACCCTCCGTCTCCAGTCCCTCGGCCAAAAGAAGCCCCATCAGATTCTTTACGTTGTGGGAGACTTTTTTCGTCTCCGGGGAGAACACGCCCTTTAAAAGCTCGTTATACTGGTCTCCGCACTGGTTCCAGGCGGCGGTATAGACGGTTTTTCCGTCGCAGAGCTCCAGCCGGTCAAGCCCCTCCAGAGAGACCACCGCCACAAAGGGCGCGGCGCTGATTGCGGCGATCATTTCCCCCAGGTTCTCTTCATTCCCGTCGATCCTGGGCAGATTGGGGCTTTCCTCCGGGGCTTTGACCTCCCCGGCGGGGGCGACGCCCCATTTTTCAATGAATTTATGGAAGCCCAGCTTTTTGAACAGCTCGTACAGGCCGGGCTGATAGTCCCTGTCCCACAGGTTGTCCTCCGGCTTAAAGTCCAGAGGCACATCGCAGAGAATGGTGGCCAGCCAATAGGATTTTCTGGCGCTCTCCTCCCCTGCGGCCAGCTTTTTTCTCACGCCCTCCTTGATGTCAAGGGCGGAAAGGTCTTTATAGATCTCCTCAATTCCGCCGTAGCGCTGCACCAGGTCCATGGCGGTCTTTTCGCCCACGCCGGGCACGCCGGGGATATTGTCGGAGCTGTCGCCCATCAGGGCCTTCAGGTCCACCATCTTCTCCGGCGAGAAGCCGTATTCCTCCCGGAAGCGCTCCGGGGTGTACAAAATGGTCTCGGTCTGGCCCATGCGGGTTTTGACATTGCAGACCGTGGTCTTTTCGCTGATGAGCTGTAAGCTGTCCTTATCGCCGGTGACGATGGTGCAGTTCCAGCCCGCTCTCTCGCAGATGCGGGAGGCTGTACCTAAAATATCGTCCGCCTCATAGCCCTCCAGCTCATAGCGGCGGATGCCCATTTTGTCCAGAACCTCTTTTAAAACAGGCATCTGCAGGGCAAGCTCCTCCGGCATGGCCTTGCGCTGGGCCTTATAGCCCTCATAGGCCTTATGGCGGAAGGTGGGCGCTTTCAAGTCAAAGCTGACGCAAAGGGCGTCGGGCTTTTGTTCGTCCAGCAGGCGCTGGAGTATGGCAAGGAAACCGTAGACCGCGTTGGTAGGGGTGCCGTCCGGCGCGTTCAGCGGACGCACGCCGTAAAAGGCGCGGTTTACAATGCTGTTTCCGTCAAGGATCATCAGGTTCATTTTTTACCTCCGCTGCCCGTCTCGCCTCTGAGCCGGATGATCTCATCCCGAAGCTGGGCGGCTATCTCATATTCAAGCATCTGCGCGGCCTTGCGCATCTTCGTTTCAAGCTGCTCGATCAGTTCCTTCCGCTCCCGCTCGGTCATGCGGACGCCGTTTGCCTTTGTGGGCACATCGGACACGTCGGCGGAGATCTCCAGCAGCTCGCGCACGCTCTTGACAATGGTTTTGGGCACGATGCCGTGCTCCTTGTTGTAGGCCATCTGCTTTTCCCGGCGGCGCCGGGTCTCGTCGATACATGAGCGCATGGAGGGTGTCACCGAATCGGCATACATGATAACAATGCTCTCCGCGTTTCGGGCGGCGCGGCCCACGGTCTGGATCAGGCTGGTCTCGCTTCTGAGAAAGCCCTCCTTATCCGCGTCCAGGATGGCCACCAGGCCCACCTCCGGGATGTCCAGACCCTCGCGCAAAAGGTTGATGCCCACCAGTACGTCAAATTCGCCCAGGCGCAGGTCCCGGATGATCTCCATGCGCTCGATGGTGCCGATATCGTGGTGCATATAGCGGCAGCGGATGCCGGAATTGGTGAGATAATCGGACAGATCCTCTGCCATCTTCTTGGTAAGCGTGGTGACCAGGCACCTCTGTCCCCGCTCAATCTTGCCGTTGATTTCGCCGATCAGGTCGTCGATCTGCCCCTCAACAGGCCGGACAAAGATTTCCGGGTCCAACAGGCCGGTGGGACGGATGATCTGCTCCACGATCTGCCCCGCCCGCTCCCGCTCATAGTCGCCGGGGGTGGCGGACACATACACCCGCTGGTGTATCCTGTCGCAAAATTCCTCAAATTTCAGTGGGCGGTTGTCAAAGGCGGAGGGCAGGCGGAAGCCGTATTCCACAAGGGATTCCTTTCTGGCCCTGTCGCCCCGGTACATGGCCCGCACCTGGGGCAGCGTCACATGGCTCTCGTCCACAAAGAGGAGGAAATCCTTGGGGAAATAGTCCAGCAAAGTCATGGGCGGGCTGCCCGGCGCCCGGTCGGAGATGACCCGGGAATAGTTCTCGATTCCGGTGCAGTAGCCCAGCTCCTGCATCATCTCGATATCGTAATCCGTGCGCTGCCTGATCCGCTGGGCCTCGATGAGCTTGTTGTTTTCTTCAAAATATTTTACCCGCTCATCGCACTCTTCCCTGATCCTGCCGATGGCGGCGGCCATTTTCTCCTTGGTGGTCACATAGTGGCTGGCGGGATAGATAGCGGCGTGGTTTAAATAGCGGACAGGCGCGCCGGTGACCACATTGATCTCGCTGATCCGGTCCACCTCGTCGCCGAAAAACTCCACCCGGATGGCCTTGTCGTTTGCGTAGGCCGGGAAGATCTCCACCGTGTCGCCCCGGACGCGGAACATGTTGCGCTCGAAGGCGATGTCGTTTCGCTCGTAGCGGATCTCCACCAGCTTTCGCAGAAGCTCGTCAAAGTCCCGGGTCTGCCCGGGGCGGAGAGAGATGACCATATTGGCGTAGTCAATGGGGTCGCCCAGGCCGTAAATGCAGGAGACGGAGGCCACCACGATCACGTCCCGCCGCTCAAACAGGCTGGAGGTGGCGCTGTGGCGCAGCCGCTCGATCTCGTCGTTGATGGAGCAGTCCTTTTCGATAAAGGTGTCCGTGTGGGGGATATAGGCCTCGGGCTGGTAGTAGTCGTAATAGGAGACGAAATACTCCACGGCGTTTTCCGGGAAAAACTCCTTGAACTCGCTGCAGAGCTGGGCGGCCAGGGTCTTGTTGTGGGCAAGGACAAGGGTTGGCCGGTTCAGCCGGGCAATGACGTTTGCCATGGTGAAGGTCTTGCCTGAGCCGGTAACGCCCAGAAGCACCTGCTCGTCCAGGCCGTTTTCTATGCCCATGACCAGACTGTCAATGGCCTGGGGCTGGTCGCCGGTGGGCTTATAATCCGATACCAGTTTGAATTGTTCCATATGCTGCTCCGTTAAGGTTTGATATTTCATTATACCACAATTTCCCCTTCCCTACAAGATGCTCTGTGATCTCCTTTCGACGCTTTCTGTGATCTCCTTTCGACGCTTTCTCCATTTCTTAAATCCTCTTAAGGCTCTTGCATCACCTATACAGTCATGGTATAATATTACAAATTGGTAACATTTATGAGGTAACTTCTATGGACAACATCAATTCCATTGGCAACGCAAGACTGATCCTCCGGGAAGTGGGAAAGGTCATCGTGGGCAAGGACGAAGTGATGATCAAAGTCCTCCTGGCCATATTGGCCGGCGGACACATTCTGATGGAGGACATCCCCGGCGTGGGCAAGACCACCATGGCCGTGGCCTTCTCCAAAGCCCTGGGGCTGGAATATAACCGGGTCCAGTTCACCCCGGACGTGCTGCCCTCCGACATAACCGGCTATTCCATTTATGACAAAAATACCGGCGCCATGAACTACCAGAAGGGCGCCATCCTCTGCAACCTTTTTCTGGCCGACGAGCTGAACCGGGCCACCAGCCGCACCCAGTCCGCCCTGCTGCAGGCCATGGAGGAGGGTGAGGTCACGGTGGATAACCGCACCTATCGGGTGCCCGAGCCCTTTATCGTCATCGCCACCCAGAACCCCACTGGGGCCAAGGGCACCCAGATGCTGCCTGACTCTCAGATGGACCGCTTTATGCTTCGCCTGTCCATTGGCTATCCCTCCCACGAGGACGAGACGGAGATGATCCGCCGGAAGCAAAAGGGTATCACCATGGAGAACGTGGAGCAGATGGTCAGCCGGGAGGAGCTGATGCAGCTTCGCCGGGAGGTGGAAAAGGTCTATGTCAAGGACGAGATCATTGAATATATCGTCGATCTGTGTTCTGCCACCAGAAATCACCCGGCCATCATCCAGGGCGCAAGCCCCCGGGCCTCTCTGGCGCTGACAGCCCTGTCCAAGGCCACAGCCTGGATCCAGGGGCGTGACTATGTGCTGCCCAAGGATGTGCGCTTTATCTTCCGGGACTGCATCGAGCACCGCCTCATCTGGGCTCAGGAGAGCAGCGGCAGTGCCGCCCGCGCACAGGTCTTTTCGGAAGTTCTGGGTTCCGTCAGAGCGCCTGCCATTAAGTAAAATGCCTACCTTTCATTTCTTTTTGTATCTGGCCGCCATTGCGGCGGCCTATGTGTTCAAGCTGGCCTACATCGGTTGGTTTGGCCCCTATCTGATGGGGGCGCTGTGCCTGCTGCCTCCGGTTCTGGTCCTTTTCTCCCTGCCCTCCATGCTGAAGCTCAGCGCGGAGATCTCCGCGCCGGACAGGGTGAGCCGGGGCAGCAGTGCGGCGCTTTGCATTCATTTCAAATCCGGAGCCTTTCTGCCGGTCAGCCGGGTAAACATCGTCCTTCAGGTGGAAAACCGCTATGACGGCGAAGTGAAAAAGCTGAACTACAGCTATGCCGGCGTTCTCTCCAGTACCGGAAAGGTGCCGCTTCCCACAGAGCTTTGCGGAATGCTGCACTGTACGGTCACAAGGCTGGAGTGCCGGGACCTGCTGGGACTGATCGCCATCCGCCGCCGCTGCACGGCCAAGGCGGTGTGCACTGTCCTGCCTTTGCCCGTTCAGCCGGACAAATGTCCGGATATCGACGCCTGCCTGGAAACTGCCGTCCAGCTGAAGCCCAAGTATGGCGGCGGCTATTCCGAGGAGCATGAACTGCGGGAGTACCGCCCGGGCGACACGGTAAACAGCATTCACTGGAAGCTCAGCTCCAAGACCGACGAGATCATCGTCCGGGAGGCGCTGGAGCAGGCCAACAATCAGGTGTTTCTGGTGCTGTCCCGGCCCGGGGAGAAGGACCGGGGGCTGGAATGCCTGTACTGGCTTTCCCTGCAGCTCTGCAATAAAGAGATCCCCCATGTGATCGTCAGCGAAAAAATGCTTCCCGTTGGCAATGAGGCTGAGAGCGCCGCCGCCTTGTGCAGCATACTCTCCGCTCCCCTCTCTCCGCCCTGCCGCTTCGACCGCTCCCACGCCCGCTGCGTATTCACCTTTTCAGACGGTGAGGTACGGATATGATCAACCGTTTTCTGAACCGTTTTACCAATCTGATCCTGCTTTTTTTGTGCATCCTGCCTCTGTCCGCCTTGATTATTGACAGCTTTGCTCTGCTCACCGACAAAAGCTTCATGCTCTGGGCAGCGGCGCTCTGTCTGCTGATGTGGCTGGCCGCCAATTTCCAGCATGGATTTTTTCCGGGCTTTCTGCTTGCAGGACTGCTGGTCTATCTGGCCTATCGGTTTTATCAAGCCGATCTGCGTCTGGAATTGACGGACTTTTTCGACCGGATCACCGGCGTATATTATGAACACTACTACGCTATGGGCAGCAGCTATCCCTATGCGGAGGCCGTGGATTCCCATAATTTTATTCTGCTGCTGGCCGTCTTTCTGCTGTCGGCCTATATCTCCATGTCCCTCACCTCGAAAAGCGGGCGCATCGTCTTTTCTCTGTTGGGTTCCCTGCCTGTGTTTGCCGGCTGCATCGCCATAAACGGCAAGCCCTCAGTTTTTGTTATCGTCTGCCTGATGCTGTTTTGGGTCCTGCTTCTCGCCAGTGGAAATTTTTACAGTGAGGACAGCAATCAGGGCCGGACCCTGTCCATTCTGGCCCTGCCGGTGGCGGCGCTGCTCTGCGCCCTTGTGCTGTGGCAGAAGCCCGCGGAATACGACTATGACGCCGAGCCCACCGACATGGTGGAAAAATTTGACCAGCTGGGCAACACTTTCAGTATTTGGATCAACAGCAGGGAAGGCGGCCTGGATCTGTTCCCCATGGAGACTACGGAACAGAGTGGGACAAACCCTGTTGAAAGCGATACTTCTCCCCTCCGCTTACCCGGCATCAGCTGGGGCATGGGCGACGGCGCGCTGTCCCTGAACAGCAGCGCATCCGCCCAGGACCGGGAGAAGCTGATCCTCCGGGTGCGGGCAGAGACCAACGGCTATATGTATCTCCGCTGCTTTTCCTACGGCGATTATACCGGCACCGGCTGGCGCAGAGGCGAAGAGCCGGAAAACGGCATCAGCTCTCTGGATTTCACCGCCCTGGCCCTTGCGGGCAGGGAGGACAGCCCCCTGCACAGTCTGGATATCCGCCTTGCCTCCGGCGTGGATGTGGCGGCGGTGCCCTATTATTCCGTCCAGTCCGCAGACAGCGACATCTATGTTTCCTCAGACGGGAGAAACTACTCTGTCAGCTACTACAGCTTTGACGGCAGCCTGGACAGTCTGCGCCTGCCGGAGGAATACACCCAGGACGAGGTCCGGTACCGCAGCTATGCCAGCCGGCAGTATACTGAGCTCCCCCAGGACACGAAAGCCGACGTTCTCTATCTCATCCATCAGGCCGGTTTGAACGCCGATTCTCCCGATATCATCTCCGAAGTGGCAAGCTATGTGAGAAACTGCGCGTCCTATGACCTGGACACCCAGCCCTATCCCACTGAAGACTATGCGGTATACTTTCTGCAAAACGCGGAGACCGGCTACTGCGTCCACTACGCCACGGCGGCCGCCGTGATCTACCGGGCGCTGGGCATTCCCGCCCGGGTGACTGACGGCTTCCTTTTCCGGGCTCAGGCCGGGGAATATATGGACGTGCTCCAGGCCAATGAGCACGCCTGGGTGGAGGTCTATCTGGACGGTCTGGGCTGGATCCCGGTGGAAGTGACCGGCAGCGGCGGCGTCACTGAGCCTGCCCCCCAGGAAACCGCCGGGACGGAGACCCCCGAGGCAGAGGAAACTCCCCCGCCTCCCGAAAGCGGAGAGCCGGAGGATGAGGAAGAGAGCGCCGCGCCTGTGCAGACGCCCCTGCCCACAGATACCGTGCCGGTTGGCCCCATCCGCACCCAGACGGAGCCGGAGAGCAAAAGCACATCCCGGGCACTGATTCAATTTTGGGACGCCCTGCGGCTCATTCTGCTGCTGGCAGTCCTTTTCAGCCTGCTCCCTGTAAGTCGTCTGCTGCGTCTCCGGCTCAGGCAGGGCCGCATAACCCAGCCTGACCGGAAAAAGGCCGCCGTCTGGGTCTGGAAAACCGCGGTTAAAGCATCCCGCTTCGGCCCGGAGGTACCGGAGAGCATCACCGCCTGCGCGGAAAAAGCCGCTTTCAGCCAGCACGGGATCAGTGAAGAGGAGCTTCACCATGTGCAGGAAGAGCTGAACAACATGCTTTATGACTGCTATGGTACCCTCTCCCCCATCAAAAAATTTGTTTTCAAGTATTTCTTTGCATTGCATTAAAATGAGATAGCCAAAACGGCTATCTCATTTTTGAATTCTAATGATTACCGTCGCTTCCTGAGAAACATTTCCCTCCGGGTCAATGGCCTTGTAGCCGAAGTAGTCCCGGCCTTTTTTGTTTTCCCGGGGCGTATAGACAAAGCGGCCATCCTCGTTCAGCGCGATGTCGCCTTTGACGGGCTGGGTCGTGATTGCGAAAAGCAGTTCCTCGCTGTCCTCGTCACTGGCGGAAAGTTTTCCCTCGTAGGGGGTGTTCATCGGGGTGCTCAGTTCAAAGCTCTCCGCAAGCGGCGGCTGGCCTTCCGCAAAGGCCGGTTCAGCCGCTGAAATAAAAAGCGCAGATACAAGAAAGAGAGAAAAAAATAAACTCGACGCATTTTTCATTGTTGCCTCCATAAAAAAGTCTGCATGTATTTTACGCCGGCAATCAGCAAATATTCATTTTTGAGTAGACGAAAGCCTGTTTAATGTGGTAAAATCCTATCACAAAACGGAGAAAGGAATAAGATTATGCAACTTACTGCCGCCGCTCTGTGGCTGAATACCTTTTTCGCCGGCTTTGACCAGAGCATAACCCTCGCCGTACACAAGCTGTACGAGTCTGCCGGCGGGTTCATGACCCCCTTTATGGAGCTGATCTCTTTTCTGGGAAAAGACGGGATCTGCCTCATCATTCTCTCGCTGCTGCTGATGCTGTTTAAACGCACAAGGCGCTTCGGCACGGCAATGCTTTTCGGCGTGGCCATCGGTGCGCTGTTTACCAACTGCTTTTTGAAGATCGTCGTCGCAAGGCCCAGGCCCTATGCTGACGAAAACGGATTTTTCTATCAGCTCTGGCTGATGATGGGCCAGCATGTGGAGAGCGACAAGAGCTTCCCCTCAGGACACACCACCGCTGCCTTTGCCACCATGGTGCCGGTCTTTCTGGTCGGCAACAAAAAAGTCAGCTGG
>SAMEA3663248__coassemble_345_pt1 | contig 17400 bp, 15 predicted proteins | sample SAMEA3663248__metabat2_low_PE_036 | metagenome-assembled genome bin SAMEA3663248 (sample SAMEA3663248) | pig gut metagenome | biome: pig gut; feature: pig-associated habitat; material: faeces | place: China | collected 2013 | reverse complement strand
GGCAGGCTGATGTACCGGGTGCGTCTCCAGCCGTCGGCGCCGTCAAGGGCCGCCGCCTCATAGATGTCCTGGGAGATATTATTCAGCCCGGTGACGATAATGACGAAGTAAAAGCCCACATTCTGCCACAGCACCGGCATGAACATGGTGAAGAGGAAATGGGCCTGATCCTTCCAGTCCAGCCATTCCACAATGATCTTTCCGTTGGATTTCACCTCATAGGGGAGCTGATTCAGCGCAAGCAGAAGCTGGTTGACCATGCCGCCCTTATAGAGGAAGATCAGGTTGAACATCAGGCCCAGGGCCGTGGCGGAGATCACGATGGGGAAGAAGTAGACCACCCGGAAGAACTTTGCGCCCACCCGGATGGTATCCACCAGCAGGGCCAGGATCAGGGCGACGCCCACCTGAAAGGCCACCGTGCACACAATGAGCAGCAGCGTGTTTTTCATGGCCGTGCGCATATAGGGGTCGGTGAAGAGCCGCTGATAGTTTTCATACCAGGGGTTGTTCCAGCCCTCTGCCGCCCGTCCCAGGCCGCCGATGCTCATAAAGGTGTTCAGCACGTTCTGAAAGAAGGGGTAGTACAGATACACCACAAGAAAGAGAAACGCCGGGATCAGGAAAAGAAGAAGGGGCGTCTTCTTTTTATAAATCATTGAATTCATTACACAACCCCCAAATTAAGAAAAGGGGCTGCTGCCAAAACGCAGCAGCCCTTGTTCGTTGCCAGTGTATCAACTCAGTTGAGCTTAATAGCGGATTCCACGGCCTCCTCGGCAGTCATCTTGCCGGTGACCACATTCTGGATGTTGGCGAACAGATCGCCTTTGGCCTCGCCGGTGATGGTGTCCTGCACCGCGCCCACAACGCCGGTGATGCTGGCGTTAGCGTCCGCGGCGGACTGCTGCAGAGCATTCAGTCCGGAGGGCTTTGCACCGTTGACCAGCGCAGTGACTTCCGTGGTGACAAAGGTGCTCAGTACCTCATCGGAGGTCAGGTGAGAGACAAAGGCCACAGCGGCCTCCCGCTTTGCGGGATTGTCCCATGCCTTGCGGGTGATGAAATAGCCCATGGAGATACCGCCGATGGCTTCGCTGGCGGAACGGTCGCCCTTGCCGGGGACATAGGAGACCACATAGTCATCCAGCGTGTCGGCATAGTTCTCTACAAAGTGGCCCACTTTCCAGGAGCCGTCGATCAGGAAGGCAGCCTCGCCGTCACCGAACATGGCCACGGTCTCAGCGTCGGTAGCGGTCAGGGTGTTCTTGGGGAAGTAGCCCAGTTCATACAGCTCCTTCAGATCGTTGAGGGCGGCGATCCACTTCTGGGCCGCGGCGTCGTCCACCAGCTTGCCGTCAGCGTCCACAGTGGGGACCTCCAGCTGGTTGTCCAGAGCGCCGTTGTTCATCACGGCGAACTCAAACCAGTAGTGAGGCACTTCCACCAGAGAGCAGGCGATGGGGGTATAGCCGTTGTCCAGGATGGTCTGGCAATCGGCCAGGAACTGATCCCAAGTGTAGTCCGGGCCGGGAACTTCAATGCCGCAGGCGTCCAGGACGGACTTGTTGACAAACATGTTCTCCCAATAACCGGAAGAGGGGACGGCGTACTGCTTGCCGTCAGAGGCCACAGCCATCATGCTGTCTTTCATGTTTGTTGCGTAATCGGGATACTCGGCGCGGATCTCGTCAATGGAGACCACCTTGCCGGCGGAGATGAAGGGTTCCGCGTCGGCATTGGTGAAGAAGAACAGCACGTCAGGCTCAGAGCCGGTCTCGAAGTCGGTGAGAACCTTGGCCTTCCACTCCTCGTTGGAGGTGGCGGAGCCGTCGTTGACCTTGTTGCCGGTTTCCTCTTCGTAGGACTTCACCGCCGCTTCAAAGTTCTTTCTGTTGCCGTCGTCGCCGCCGTAGGAGGTGACAACGTTCAGCGTGACCGGTTCTTTTGCCGGCTCGGTGTTCTCCGTCCCGGCGCTGGGGGCTGCGCTCTCCTCCGCGGGAGCGGCGCTCTGGCCGCAGGCCACCAGGGACAGGGCCATTACCAGTACGAGCAGCAGGGCAAGTAATCTTTTCATGGTATTCTCTCCTCTGAAAAATTATTTTTTCGCGGCATCTCTCATACTAATTCTCGATTTCAATCTTTAATATCGGCTTGGTCTATTGGTGCAAACCTGCGTTATCGTCACTTGCCATACACAAAGTATGGCGGCGTTCCGCTGCCTTGTCTTGCACCAATATCCCTGCGCCGCTGATTAAATCTTTTAATCAAGAATTAGTATCATGCCTTAACTGTCTGTATTATAGTCTATTTTCCCTTTTCAGAATAAGAGCCAGAATTGGTTTTTCTTGTTTCTTGTTGGCTGCTTGGAATAAGGAGGGACAATTTATGCCGCCGGGAAGCTGACTCTGGCCAGGATGATGCCCGGCTGCACCTCGTCGATGGTCAGTTCTCCCTCATCGCCGTAGATCAGACGCAGCCGCTCCTTTACATTGCGCAGGCCAAGCTGGCTGCCCTGGCCGGCACTGTCGCTGAGGAGTGAGCGGATGCGCTCCCGGTCCTCCGGGCTCATGCTGCCGTCGTGTTCCATCTCCAGGACGGTGCGTCCGCCCTCCCGGTAGGCGCGCAGCACAATGCGCCCGCCCCGGCGGCTGCTGATGTCGTGCTCCACGGCATTTTCCACGATGGGCTGGAGGATGAGCCGGGGGATCAGCTCGTCCAGCATGGTCTGGTCGATCTGACGTTCCACAACAAGCCGTTCCCCCAGCCGTTCCTTGATAATATACAGGTAGGCGTCCACATAGCTCAGCTCCTCGCGCAGATGGATCTGCCCCCGCCCGTCCCGGTCCAGGGCCGCGTCCAGCATGGTGGAGAGCGCCTCGATCATGGCCGAGACCCGCTGATTATCGGCGATCCGGGCCTCCCAGTTGATGATCTCCAGGGTGTTATTGAGAAAATGGGGGTTGATCTGGCTCTGCAGGGCCTTGATCTTTGCCTGCTGCAGGGCTTGCTGCTCCTGATAGGAGCGCTCAAACTGATTTTTCAGCTCGGTGGACATGGCATTGAAGTGGCTGTATACCTCCTCAAATTCCGTGCTGCGGGGCGGCTCCTGGATCACATAACCCCGCTCCCCTTCCCGGATCTTTGTGGAGGCCTCCGCCAGCACGTCCATGGGGTGGGTCACGTTGCGGTAAAACAGCAAGATCATCACCAGCAGCATGGGCACCGCCAGCAGAAACACCAGCACTACGGCCAGTTTCAGCTCCGGCATATCCCGCCACAGGTTGATGGTATAGGCGTTGGCATAGAGGACGACCTGATGGCTGTCCACAGAGATGCGCTTTTCCACATCACAGTGAGGGGCGGTAAAGTCTTCTTCCAGGGTCTCAACACTGCCGTCGGGCAGGACCCCCAGTCTTCCATCCACCACCATACAGTAGTCCCCGTCTGAGGCCACAGGCAGCACCGACTGAAACAGTTCCTGGGTATCGCAGAGCATCACCACTGTGGCATAGGGTACAAAATGGCTGTCCAGCAGATTGCGGGCCATATACAGCTCTCCCTCATATTCCAGCAGGAATATCCCCGAATTTACCGCGCTCATGTATTGGAGCAGCTGCTTTTCCGTATCCGACTGGTACTTGCGGATCATGGCATAGCCGGAGGTTCCCTGGCTTGTGGCGTAGGGCTTTACAGACTCGTTTTCCGGAAAGCTGACAAAGACCGCCTTGAACGCCGAGTCCCGGGAAAAGCTCTGGTTCAGGTACTCGGAAACCGAAGAATAGAGGTCAGCGCTGCTGCCGTTGTCCTGGTATTTCCGCCAGGCGCTGCGCACCACGCCGTCATAGGATACCGCCTTGGAGGACTCAAAGGCTTTCGACATGCGGATCTCTACCTGTTCCATGGAGCTGTCCACACTGGAGACAAGCGCCTGCATAGAAGAGCGTTTGAAGTTGGTATTCATCAGAAATCCCGCCAGGCTGACGATCAGCAGGATGGGCGCCAGCCAGCAAATCAGAAGGGCCGCTGAAAACTTGCTTCTCAGGGAGTACCGCGCTGTTTTTTTCATGGTCTTGCTCCTCCGTTTTACCGAAAAGAGGCTCCTGTATAATCAAGAGCCTCTTTTTCCTTATAATGTCAAAAGTTCTTTCCAGGCGTCGATATAGCTTTCCGCCGTTGCGCCGGTTTCCGCCTCGCCCGCCATGCGCAGCAGCGGCTCCGTGCCGGAGAAGCGGCAGATGACCCAGCTGCCGTCCTGAAAATAGACCTTGCAGCCGTCCTCCCGACTGACGTGGTCTACGTTTTCAAATTCCGGGCAGAGCAGATCTTCAAACAGCAGCTTCTGCAGCTCCGCCTTCCGGGCAGGCGTCATCCGGAAATCCGCCTCCCGATAGACCAGCTGTCCATACTGGTCGGTGATTTCCCGGAAAAGCTGAGAGATGGATTTTCCCGTAACCGCCAGCATTTCCACCAGCAGCGCGGCGGCATAGATGCCGTCTTTTCCCGAGATATGGCCCCGGACTGCCAGTCCGCCGGAGCTTTCGCCGCCGATAATGGCGTCGGTCTCCGTCATTTTGGCGGAGATGTACTTAAAGCCCACGGGCACCTCATAGGCCCGCTGCCCCAGCCCCGCCGCCACCCGGTCCAGCAGATGGGTGGTGGAATTGTTGCGCACGCATGGGCCCTGCCAGCCCCGGTATTTCACCAGATAGTAATAGAGCAACACCAGCAGCGTGTTGGGGTGGACAAATTCCCCCTTTTCGTCGATGACGCCCAGCCGGTCCGCGTCGCCGTCGGTAGCGATACCCAGATTGCAGTTTTGATCCACCACGAAATTGGACAGAGGGATCAGCGTCACCGCGTTGGGAGCCGGCAGCTTGCCGCCGAACAGGGTGTCGTGCCGGTCGTGGATGACCTCCAGGTCACAGCGGCAGGTCATCAAAATGGTGCGCAGACTGGTCTGGCTCACGCCGTACATGGGGTCCAGAGCGATCTTCAGATGGGCCTTTTTGATGCTCTCTGTGTCGATCATGGAGAGGATGGAGTCGATATACTCGTTGGTGGTCAGCTCCTCGTGGATGATCCCCCGGGAGAGGGCCTCCTCATAGTCGATACTTTTGATCTCCGCCTCATTGACCTGGGCGATCTGCTCCTCGATCTTTGCGGTGACGGTCTGGTCCGCGTCCCGGCCGCCGGCAGTGAAGATCTTGATACCGTTATAGATGGCCGGATTGTGGCTGGCGGTGACGGCCATGCCGTAGGGCATGTTCCGCATCTTGACCGTGTACATGATCAGCGGCGTGGGAGAGGAGCGGTTGATCACAAAGGGCCGGAAGCCGTAGCCCGCCAGCACCTCCGCCGCCCAGTGAGCGGACTCCTTGGACAAGAAGCGCCGGTCATAGCCCACACAGACCTGAGCGCCGCTGAGGCCCTCCTGCTCCATCAGGCGGCAAAGCCCCGCCGTCAGCAGCCGGATATTGGCCTTGGTAAACTCATCGGCGATAATGGCGCGCCAGCCGCCGGTACCGAATTTGATCATCTGTATTCTCTCCTTATCCCATTATCACTTCCGCGCGGCACACACTGCCCGCAGGCAGTACCGGCAGCAGCTCCACCGGTTTTCCGTCGGCCGTGAGGGAAGCTACACCCTTTTCCACACCCTTGGGGTTTGTCACATGGATGATATACTCCGCGCCCCGCCATTTTCTGCTTACGCTGAACTCCTTCCAGTCCGCCGGGACACAGGGGTCCACCCGCAGCCCGTCGAAATCCGGCCGGACGCCCAGCAGATATTGGGTGGCAGCATAATAGGCCCAGCCGGAGGAGCCGGTCATAAAGGGGTGCCGGGCGCGGCCGAAGGCGCTGTGGTCTTTGCCCACTACAAACTGGCAGTAGGAATAGGGTTCGGACTGCCGTATTTCTATTTTATCATTCTGAAGCGCGGGACACAAGGCATTATAGAATTTCATTGCCCGGCTGCCCCGGCCCAGCACCGCCTCCGCGCACCAGGCCCAGGGGTTGGGGTGGCTGAAGATCGCGCCGTTTTCCTTCAGTCCCGGGTACACCCGGGTGACAAAGCCGATGCCGTCGTCGGGCCTGGTATAACAGGGAGCGTTGAGCATCAGACCGTATTCGGTGAAGAGATATTCATCCACACTGTCCATGGCGGAAATGCCCCGCTCAGGGCTGGCCACGCCCGACAGCACCGCCCAGGTGTTGCTCTCCATGTGGACCCGGCCCTCTGCATCGGTCTGGGTGCCGATCTTCCGGTTGTCGGCGGTGATGCCCCGGATATACCATTTTCCATCCCAGAGCACTTTTTCGCAGGTCTCCTTCACCTTTTCAGCAAGACCTTCATATTTCTCTGCGTCCTCTGTTCTGCGCAGGCGGCGAGCCAGCGCAATGAAATGCCCCAGCGCCCAGTAATGCAGGAAGCTGACCATGGCGCTCTCACCGCCGCCCAGGTTCAGACAGTCGTTCCAGTCGGCGCGAAGACCCTTGCATATGCCGTTTTGCCCCACTTCTCTGGCAGAGAAGTCCAAAATCCGCTTCAAATGCTCATATACCGTGCCCTCTCCCCCGTCGGCATATGTGACGCTCATGTCCGCGAAGGCCAGCTCTCCGGTCTCCCGGATGTATTGGACAACAGAGGCCACCAGCCACAGCGCATCGTCGGCGCAGGCGTCCTTGATGCCGTGGACGATCTGGCTTTTGTCCGGTGTGGGGATCACCGTGGGAGACTTGAAGGACTGCTGTTCCCGCTCCGGTTCAAACCAGCGGGGCTCAAACAGATGCAGACCGTAGCCCTCCCATGTCAGCGCCCGCAGCAGCTCTACAAGGCGGCTGCGGCATTTTTCCGGGTTGGAATGGGGTACCATCATGGCGTCCTGGGCCGTATCCCGGTAGCCCAGACCTGTGCGTCCGCCCACCTCGATGAAGGAGGTGAAGCGGGAAAACATCACATTGATCTCGCTCTGGTACAGATTCCACAGGTTGATCTCCGTGTTCATGCCCTCGTTGGGAGTGTCGATCTGCAGCTCGGAGAGCTTCCCGTCCCAGAAACGGGCCAGGCGGGCAAAATCCCCGTCCACTCTCTCCGGCGTATATTTTTCCCGCATGGCCTTGCCGGTATCGACGCCGCCTTCGCCCAGCAGGAAAATGAGCCGGGCTTCCTCTCCGGGGTTCAAAACCAGGGTCTTTTTCAGGCAGCCGCAGTGATTCCCGCCTTTTTCAAAGGAGGAGCGGCACTCCCCGCTCTCCACCACCAGCGGATTTCGCTCAGTGCGGTAGGAGCCGATGAAGCTGTCCCGCAGGCAGTCAAAGCCGTCAGGTTCAAAATCTGCGGTAAAGAACTGGTATCCGTTCTCTTCATAGAACAGGTCGTGCTCGATCACGCCGTCCTCGAACCTGCTCCCGGCGGCGTACAGGCTCATCTGGAAGTTCCGGTTGTCCATGTCGATCTGGTGGAAGCTGAATTCCAGATAGGAAAACACGGATATCCTTCTCTGCCGGCCGCTGACGTTGCGCAGCTTCACATCCCAGATCTCCACCGGGTCATCCATGGCCACAAACAGGGTCTGGCTGGCTTCAATGCCGCCGTAATCACTGAGGTATTTCACATAGCTCAGCCCGTGGCGGCAGGAAAAATGCTCCTTTGGCTTGCCCACCGGCTGCCAGGATACGGACCAGTAGTCCCCGTCCTCTTCATCCCGCAGATATACATAGTGCCCCGGTCCGTCCATGGGCACGCCGTTGGGGCGAAAGCGGGTGATGCGGTGGTATTCGGGGCTTTTGTACAGCAGATAGCCCCCGGCGGTGTGGTTGAACACGCCGTACATATCGCCTATGCCGATATAGTTTGTCCAGGAGACCGGAAGGTCCACCCGGTCGATCACATATTCCCTGTTTTTGTTGTCAAAATGTCCGTACTGCATGGCTTATCCTCCCGGCAGTTTTATACATTGAACAGTATAACGAAGAAGATGCACTTTGAACATTGCCAAAAATGCATCTTCTTGATTTTGCTTGTCTTTCTTTTTCCGGAAGTCCGTCCCTGTTTTCTTTTTTACCTGCCCAGAACGGCGGCCCACTCGGCCTCCTTAAAGCCCACCAGCACGAAGCCGTCGCCGATCAGCAGGGGGCGCTTTACCAGCATGCCGTCCGTGGCCAGCAGGGTAATCTGCTCCTCCTCGCTCATGGCGGGCAGCCTGTCTTTCAGCTGCAATTCCTTGTACAGCAGCCCGCTGGTATTGAAAAATTTCTTCAGGGGCAGCCCGCTCTCTTTGTACCAGGCCCACAGCTCTTCAGCACTGGGTTTATCCTCCTTAATGTGCCTTTCTTCAAAATCAACGCCCTTTTCCTCCAGCCACTTTTTGGCTTTCTGGCAGGTGCTGCATTTGGGATAACAGATAAATTGCATCATACCTTCTCCTTTTTCGTTTTTCCGTCATTCTCCGCCGGAGACCGTGTCCCCCGGCCAGTCCATAATGCCGCCGAATTCCACAACATGGGTATAACCCAGGGCAGCCAGCTTTTCTGATGCCTGCTTGCTGCGGTTTCCGCTGCGGCAGTAGACCAGGATCAGCTGGTCCTTATCCGGAAGGGCCGGGATCTCCTCCGTTCCGATGGTCTCGTTGGGGATGCAGATGGCCCCGGGGATATGGGCATTTTCATACTCCTCCCGGGTGCGTACGTCCAGAAGGATATAGTTTTCCTCCCCGTCCATGATGGCGATGGCTTCCTCGGCCGTGACCTGCCGGTAGCCGTTTTTCGTCCCGCTCTCCTCCGGAGATGCGGAACACCCGGAGAGGATGACCGCCAAAATGAGAAACAAAAGCAGTTTTTTCACGTTTTCCTCCTTACAACCAATGAAGCGCTTACGATTTTTCCCGGGCCTTCTTTCTCAATTCTCTCTGTTTATTCCGTTCTTTTTTCGCAGAGGAATCGAGCGCTGCCCCAATACACAGCCCGATGCACAATCCCAGAGACATCCCCATCCCAACGCTGCCGGCAGACGTGCCCAGCGCCATACCGATACTCAGACCGAAGAGCATATAAATCGTCATCCAGCTCGCAAGCGGGCTTTCCAGGACAAAACGTGGGCCTTCCGCCCCTTCTCCGTCAGGAACAAAGCCGCATTTGGCCAGGACTCGCTGAGAAGCCTTGTTGTCCGGCTCGGTTTCCGCCTCAACAAAAACCACGCCCGAATTACTGAAAGCCCACTGGGTCATGGCCTTTACCGCCTCGGTGGTATATCCCTTTCCCTCATATTCCGAAAGAACGCCATAGCCGATCTCCACCGCAGCTTCCCGGGCCGGCCCCTTAAACCCCAGATCACCCAGGTATGTGCCGTTGTTTCTCAGCGTCATCTTCCAGGGAGCGTACCAGATCCTGTTTTCCGGGTCAGCCTTACAGCCGGACAGCATTTCACCGTAAGCACTGCGAAGCTCCTCCCCATCGGTTTTTTCTATCAGCGCTTCGATCTCTTCGTCTGACATGGGCGCGATCAGCATTCTCTTTGTTTTGATTATCGTCTCTCTCTTTTTCATTCTGATCACCTTATACTATTCTTCTGTTTTTCTCACCATTTATCAATCAGTATACCATGGATTATGAAAAAAGAAAGCTGCCGGGTAAAATTCTCTTTGGCATTTTTCCGCTGAAAAATGCCGTCCCTCTCGGGACGGCATTCAGTCATTTCTTGGCGTAATTCTTATAGCTGCGGTAATACTCCCCGTAGCCGTAGTACCCGTAGGCCTTGCCCATGGCGCCGTGGCTGACGCAGTTGAGCACACAGCCGATCAGAGGCAGATCGTCGTCGGAAAGAAGCTGGATGCCTTCCAGGATCTGGCTCTTCGACGCATAGTCCTGCCGAATGGTGAGCAGGGCGCAGTCGGCCAGAACGGACAGCTCCGCCGCGTCCGCCAGCAGAGAGCAGGGCGGTGTGTCCAGAATGATGTAGTCAAAGACATTCCGGGCCTCGCTGATAAATTCCCGGGCCTTTTCCGTGGCCAGAAGCTCCGCCGCATTGGACACCGGCCTGCCGCCGTATACCGCGAAAAAGTTTTCCGTCTTCGTGGGGCGGATAAAGTCGCTGACAGAATGATTCCCCCGCAGATAGTCGGACAGGCCCCGGGTGCCTTTTTCCCCCAGGACGCCGGCTATGGAGGGATTGCGCAGGTCGCAGTCCACCAGAAGGGTCTTGCTGCCCTTCTGGGCCAGGGCCAGAGCCAGATTGGCCGCCACCGTGGTCTTTCCTTCCCCAGGGACAGCACTGGACACCAGCAGCACTTTTTTGTTTTCCTTCTGCAGCTCTTTTTCCACCCGGAGGCGCAGCAGACGCATGGCCTCAACAAAGCCGTACTGGTCCCCCTGTCCGGCCAGCCCGGGGTAGGTTTTGCTTTTCTGATAGGCCTTGACCAGGGGCAGCATACCCAGGCAGCTCAGATTGACCAGACGCCGCAGCTCCTCTTCATTGTGGATCGTTGAACGGGCAAAGCTCAAAAACAGCACCGCGCAGATCCAAATGGCCAGGCCGAGGGCAAGCCCTTTTTTCACCGCGGCGCTATAGTCCCGGCTGTTGATGGGGGCTGTGGGCAGGCCGCTCTCATCCAGCAGATACATGTCGGTAGGCCCCACCACAAATTCCGCAATGCTGGGATAATAGGTGATGACGGCGTTGAGCACATCGTAAGCCAGCTGCGGATCGCCGGAGGTCACGGTCAAGGTGAAGATGTTGGTATTGTTCAGCACGCTGGCCGTCACCCGGGGCATGGAGGATATTCCCAGTTCCTTCATCACCTTGCTGCTCAGCGCGCCGCTGGTGAGAATATAGGGAAAGGTTTTCTGCATCTGTTCTGCTGTGGCTGTGTTATAGGTCCGGACTTCCGCCTGAAGAGGGTTGGTCACATAGACGGTAAAGGAGGCGCTGGCCTGATACTGTGGGGAATAAGAACGGTAGGTCCTCCAGCAGAAAAACGCGGCGAACAGGATGACCAGCAAAACGCCCGGGAGCAGAAGGCGCTTCGCGCCCCGGCGGAAATCCGAGATCAGTATGCCCAGGTCAATTTTGTTCCCGGCCATCTTTTTATCTGTGTAATCATTGCTCATGGTATGCTCTGTTCCTCCGGTTGTTCATCGGTTCACTGCTCACTGTATTTTCCATACTTTCCGTAACGGCCGTAGTGTCCGTATCCGTAGCCATATCCATAGCCCTCTCCCTGGGGCAGAGAGTAGACGTTATTCACCACGCAGCCCAGCAGCTTGGACCTGGCGTTGTCCAGCGCCGTGACCGCCCGGTTCAGGCCCTCCGACGTCACATAATTCTGCCGCACTACCAGCAGTGAAGCGTCCGCCAGTTCCATAATGAACTCCGCGTCCGACGCCACCGACATGGGCGGCGTGTCCACGATCACATAGTCGAAGTACTTGCGCGCCTCTTCCATCAGTCTGGCCATGCCCGGGGACCCGGCAAGCTCCGTATTGCTGCGCATGCCTTTGCGCTCCAGCAGCAGATACAGCTCCGTATCCTTCATGCGGACAATGGTGTCCTTCATTTCCGCCCGGCCGGCCACCACATCCACAGTGCCCACGCCTCTCCAGGGACACTCCAGGATCTTATAGCAGGCAGGCTTCCGGAAATCGCAGTCCATCAGCAGCACGCGCTTGGATTTTTTGGCCATAGCCAGGGCCAGATTCACCGCGATGGTGGACTTGCCCTCGTTTTCCATCACGCTGGTGATCATGAGGATCTGGCCGTCCTTCGGCATCTGCATCTCCACCCTGCGGCGCAGCTTCCGCATGGTTTCCGTAAACAGGAAGCTGGTGGTGGGTTTGGTGATCAGAATGCCGGTTTTCCGCCGTCTGAGCAAAGCGCCCAGAGTCTTGTACTTCTTTTCGTGATGAATTTCCCCCAGCACCTGGCAGTTCAGCTTCTTTTCCGCCTCCTGTCTGCTGCGCACCGTATCCCGCCGGTAGGAGAGCAGGCCCAGCAGAACACACGTGGCCGCCGCGGCCAGGACTGCCGCCTTTTTTAAATAAGAAAAGGAGGCGGCGGCGCTGACCGGCGCCACAGGCACCACCGGGTCCTGCAGGACCTCCAGAATGGTGTCGCCCAGCACCTGGTAGGAGACAACGGAATGATTTTCAATGATCGCCCTGGTCACCAGAAAGGCGGTACGCGGGTCGGTAGCCGTGACGCGCAGGGTGAGCAGGTTTGTCTCAGCCACGGCGGTGGCGCTGATGGTGCCGTCAAAAGAGCTCATCCCCAGGGTTTCCAGGATGGTCTTGCGCAGAATGGAGCTGTTGAGCACCTCCGAAAACACGCTGGCCAGGTTGGTAGTGGCGGACAGGTTCTGATACACCGTGGAAGAGCTGCCTTTTGCCGATACCACAAAGGTGGTGGTCGTAGCATAGGCCGGGGTATAAAGAAGATCCGACAGCACATAGGCAGCCATCCCCGCAAGCAGGGCGGCAGCCAGAATGAGGTACCAGCGCCTCAGCACATCCTGCACAATGGTCAGCGGGCTGAAGGACAGCAGAGAGATCTGCTCGTTCTGATTTTCTGTCTTTTCCTGCATAAGCGCTTACTCCTCCACCACCACGATCAGCCGTGTATAGCCGGTATAATTGCCGTATTTCACCGTATAGGCCACGCTGTAAGTCCCCGGCGTGCCGGTGCTGACATCAGAACTGTAGGTGACGGAGACCCGGTCTCCGTAGTTTTTCAAATCGATCAGCTCACCGCTGACGCGCAGCGCGCTCAGATATGAATTGGGGTCAAAGCGGGCGCCTTTTTCCAGATAGACCAGGTTTTCGCTGAGCTCCACGGCGGCATTGTACGCGTTGGAAGCGTAGACCTCCACCGGGACCGTCAGATAGACGGTGTCGTCCATGCTGTTCGTCACGCGAAATTCCACCTGATGCACGCCCTCCGCCGTAATGGAGCTGTCCCGGCTGACCAGCGTGGCCTTGATCCGGTCATCCAGCGCCCCGTCGATCGCATCCACGGCCCCAATATAGTTGAGCACGTTGAAAGAGGTCCCGCTGCGGAACACCAGCGGCGCGGACAGGGTGAAGCGGGGGCTTTCATAATCAATATAACGCAGTGTGCGCTTTGCTTTCGCCACATTCCCGGCCTTGTCGAAAGCGGCGTAGGTCACCTCAGCGGTATGATCCGGTTCCAAATCGGAGATGCCCTCTACCACAAGGCTGCCCGTCACATCTCCATCCCGGTTGTCCCGGGCCGTGACACCGCTGAGCAGCTCAGCCTCTGTCACGCCGACGGAGACTTCAATTTCCTCGCTCAGAAAAGAAATCTCAGGGGAAATGTGATCGACCGTCTGCCTGGAGAGGACAAAATAAGCCGCAAAAGCGGCGCAGCACAGCGCCGTAAAAAGCAAAACGCTCTTTTTTCCTTTTTCCCTCACCTGTCATTCTCCTCAAACGCCGCGGGGAAACCGGCCTGTCCGGCCGGGCGGCGCAATGTTTTCTCTGCTGGGAGCGGCAATAAACCGTCCATTACCATTATATAATAAGGGTATTTTATATCCTGCGGCTGTATAAATCAAGGCTTATTTTTCCCACAGAGCGGCGCTGCTCCAGACGAGGTTACATTTTCCCTATTTTTCCGGTTTATGTAAACTTATCATATATATTGTGTTAGTCTGTTTCCAATACCACAAAATACAGAAAAAGTTTCCGATTTTGTTAGGAATTTTTTTCTCCTGCTTATTGACAAAATTACACAATCTAACTATAATTTTCTGATAGATACTGGGAGCAGTGTTTTTTCAACGGAGCATACTCCATTGACTTTCCCTTCGGGAAAGTCGCCCCCAGCGCACGGAGCTTTTCATTATTCAGTTTACAGCCGCCGGAAGGATGGACCTATGAAGATCAAAGACAACTTTATCCTGCGCGAGATCGCCGGCGAGCACATTCTGATCCCTGTTGGCGAAGCGGCCCTCCGTGTTCACGGGATGGTCACTTTAAGCGAAAGCGCTGTAATTCTCTATGAAAAGCTGCAAAGCGAGTGTACCGAAGAAGATCTGGTGAATGTGCTCACCGCCGAATACGAGGTGGACCGGGACGAGGCTCTGCGGGACGTAGGGGCTTTCCTGGACCAGATGCGGCAGGTCGGCATATTGGAAGGATGATATAATGAAAGCAAAGAAACGCAGGCCGCGGAAGCTGGGTCTGGCGCTGCTGGTGCTGCTGTGTATTTTGATGCTGCTTATGCTGAGTTGGGGCGGGTCCTCAGCCGGGCCAGGCGAAACGCCCGAAGAAGCAAGTCCGGAGCCGGTCAATATCTCCGAAGCGCCCCAGCCGGAGGAGACCGTGGAGCCTTCCCTCCCCTTCCCCTATCCGCTGGAGGGCGGGAAGCTGGAGGTATCGTCTCTGTTCCAGTTTACCGGCTTTAATCCGGACTGCGGTCTGGCGGACGGCGACAATATCGCCTCCCTCTCTTTTACCAACTGCTCCGGTGAATATCTGAGCCGCGCGGTTTTCACCGTGACGCTCAGGGACGGGACACAGTTTCACTTTGAGGCCGTTGATGTTCCCGCGGGGGCCAGCGTCATGGCTTTTTCCACGGACAACACGGTGTATGACCTGTCTGTCCCCTGTGATGATATCACCTGTGAAGCGGAATTTTCAGCGGACGCCCCGCTGATGGCGGACGCGGTGTCCGTCTCCGTGGAGGGGACCGCCGTGACCCTCACCAACCTGACCGGCGAAAGCCTGACCAATCTGGTCGTTAACTGCCATACCCTTTTTGAAGGGAGCTACTTTGGCGGTCTGACATACAGCTACCCCGTGGAAACGCTGGAAGCGTGGGGCAGCGTCACCCTCCAGGCGGAGGATTGTTTCCTGGGCGAGGCCGCGGTGGTCCGCATCGCCCAAAACGGTTGATTTTACCCACAGTACCGGGCTTCGGCCCGACGGATCACTGAGAGGAGTATGATAGATTAGATGAAGAAGCCCTATGTAAAGCCCCAGCTCTATTATGAAAATTTTGAGCTGTCCCAGCATATTGCCGCCTGCGGATGGGATATGCGCAACCAGTCTGATAAGAACAACTGCACCGCAATTGGCGATGAGGAGTGGGGTCACTTTCCTGTTGCCCTTTTTACAACTACAGATCGTTGTGAAATTACAGAAGATCAGGCAGAAGGTTATTGCTATGAGGTCAGCAAAGGCGGAATGGGCGTTTTCAATTCCTGATGGAGTCTCCTTTGCAATATAGCTTCAGCATTGCCGGTCTGGTGATCGGCCTGCGGACGCCCCGGCCCATCAAGGTGACGGAGCCCTTTCTCCCCTTCCTTACGGAGGCAGAGAGCGACTACACCGCCCTTTTCCGGGAGGTACCGGCCCTGCCGGCCACTGCCGGAAAGGAGCTTTTCCGCTCCGCCAGCTATGCGGCTTACCGGGACGAGCAGGGCGGCTACTTCCGTCTGTTCCGGGACGGAGCCCACGATGTGACCGAGCCCTACGCCCTCAGCCGGATATGCTGGGAGGACCGTCAGGTCTTGATCGACGTTCTTCCCACCGGGCGCGAGTTTGTGTGCGAGAGCGGCAACTGCTTTTTTCACACCGGCTGGGAGAATCTTCTCCTGCGGGAAAAGCGGCTCATCCTTCACGGAGCCTGCGTGGACACGCCTTTGGGCGGCCTGCTGTTCTCCGGCCCCTCGGGCATCGGGAAAAGCACCCAGGCGGAGCTCTGGTGCCGGTACGCAGACGCACGCCAGATCAACGGCGACCGGCCCATCCTGCACAAAAAGGACAAGACCTGGTACGCCTGGGGCTCCCCCTACGCCGGTTCATCCCACTGCCATGTGAACGCCAGCTGTCCGCTGCGGGCCATTGTCATGCTGCGGCAGGCCGGGCGCTGTACACTCCGCCGCCTTGGTGTGGCGGAGGCCTTCCGGAAGCTCTTCGCGGGGCTGACGGTCAGCAGCTGGATGCCGGAAGCGGTGGTAGCCGCCGGGGATCTGGCGGAGGAACTGGCCTTTGATGTACCGGTCTATGAGCTGGCCTGCACGCCGGATCAACAGGCGGTAGAGATACTCCGGCAGGAGCTTTCAGGAGGAGTGAGCCGATAATGGAAAACGCAAAGCCCGTTGTGGGTAGGCTGACTGACTACCTGTATAACAAAGCCAGCCGGATTAAACTCCCTCTCAGTGGCACCTTTGAGCTGTCCCCGGTCTGTAACTTTGCCTGCCGCATGTGCTATGTGCGCAAGACGGCCAAAGAGGTTGCGGAGAGTCTCCGGCCCATCCTGACCCTGGACGACTGGCTCAGGATCGCCCATGAAGCCCGGGAGCAGGGTATGCTGTACCTGCTGCTGACCGGCGGCGAGCCTCTGCTCTGGCCCCATTTCTGGGAACTGTATGAAGAACTGGTCAAAATGGGCTTTCTGGTGTCTGTCAACACCAACGGCTCTTTGATCGACGACGCTGCGGCGGACCGCTTTCAGCGCCTTCCGCCCAAGCGGATCAACATTACCTTATACGGCGCCAACGATGATACCTATGAAGCCCTGTGCGGAGTCAAAGGCGTGTTTTCCCGTGTGGACCACGCTGTCACTGCCCTGCGGGACCGGGGCGTAGCCGTCAAGCTCAACGGCACGCTGACGCCTTATAATATCTGCGATTTACAATCCCTTGTGGACTATGCCGGTCAGCGAAAGCTGATTCTGGAAGCCACTTCTTATCTTTTCCCGCCGGTGCGGCGGGACCCCTCCATGACCGGCGTGAACCAGCGCTTTAGCCCGGAGGAGGCCGCCCGGGTCCATCTGCGTACCTTCCGCCTGCAATACGGCGAGGAGCGCTTCCGGGCCTATCTGGAGAGTATACGGGAGGGTGTTATCCCGCCCCCCGGTCTGGACGAGTCCTGCATCGACCCGCTGGACGGCAAGATCCGCTGCCGGGCCGGAAAGGCCGCGTTCTGGATCACCTGGGACGGTTGGCTCACCCCCTGCGGCATGATGCCCGAGCCGAAAGTGGAGCTGCTCCACCGGCCCTTTGCGGAGGCCTGGCAGGAACTGGCGGAGATCAGCGAAGGGCTGACCCTCTCCGGCGTCTGTGCCAAGTGTCCCAACCAGCAGCTCTGTCACTGCTGCGCCGCCATGGCCTATGCGGAGACCGGCAGCTTCCAGGGCGTCCCCCGCTACCTCTGCGAAATGGTGGCAGCCCTGCGCAGCATCGCTCAAACTGAGCTTGAAAAAGGCTCCCTTGTGTAAAGGGAGCTGGCACGCGAAGCGTGACTGAGGGATTGTCCTTTACGGCCACGCTGGACTGTAAACACAACCCCTCCGCCTCGCTCCGCTCAGCACCTCCCCTTACACAGGGGAGGCATCCCCCGGTCCCGGCTGCCCCTCATTCCCCGCCGTAGGGGCGACCC